>JACCDR012154926.1_pt1 | contig 20268 bp, 24 predicted proteins | sample 7446431 | NCBI WGS metagenome assembly JACCDR01 (sample SAMN15323443, study PRJNA562643) | freshwater metagenome | isolation source: river surface water | place: USA:Blue River Watershed | collected 2017-08-17 | reverse complement strand
GTTATAGAACGAACCATCGTTGCCATAGACGATAATCGCCGTGGTCGCCCGGAGCCGACCACCCTCGATATTCACCCGCCCCGCGCGCGAAACGCCTGGCAGGCCGAACGGCAACGCCTTGCGGGTCCAGCAGTTCCGCATGGTGAACGAAACCATTTCCTCGCCGAGCTGCCCAGCAAGGGTCGCGGTCGAAAATTCCCCGATGTACCCACCAGTGGTCACGTTGCTGTCTGCATCGAACGTCACGTTATCAAGAATAACAAAGTTGCCGAGATTGTCCGTATAGCCTGCGGTGGCTTCGGAAGCCTGCTCGTTGAAAACGAGAGGTTCCTCCGCATCGCTACCCCCGTCCACGCCCCGGACGGTAATCGAGCCGCCAAGCATCTTGAGTTTGCACCGCTGCCAGCGCTGAATGCCCCGGAAGTGGCAGTTCACCAAGTCGCCATGCGTGCGCCAGAAGTTGACGAACGGGATAACCCCGCGCCCTTCCTCCGCCGGACAAATGACGTTGGTCATGCGGATTTTGATCGGGTTCAACGTCGCCCCGGTGGTGTCGCCAGCAACGTCAAGCGACGTATGCACGAGCATGTTGGTTAGCAGAGCATAGGTCGTTGTTTGCGTCGATGCCGGTTCGCTCTCCCACGAACCGCACTCGATATTGGTCATCAGCAGGCCGTAAGTCGGGTAACGGCTAAACTGCCAATCTGCCCGCACCCGCCGCACTGCGCTGTCGGTGGTCACGCAATTGATCGCGGTGGTGTAGTCAGCGCGCACGTTGGCCTGATAACCATCACCAACGCGGCCCTTGGCAACGTCGCAGTTGAAGAACTTGACCGACTTTGGCGTGCCGGTGCCGGTTTTCCATTTGATATTGGCCGACTGTTCTTCCGAATAGGCGTTCAGGATGATGTGCGTGACGCCAACCGCAGGGGCAACCGCAAAGGTCACGACATACGCGCCGCTAGAGCCGGTCACAGTCACAGCAACGCCATAGCTGCTATACGCGCCGCTCGACAGAACTCGGACAACGCTAGGCGAAACCGTGCCGGTGTAGTTCCACACCGTAGTCACCCCGTCGCCAACCGCAGTTACGGCCAGCGGGTCCATTTCCGAATTGGCTTCGTTCCCGTCAAAGGTGCAGTTCCAGAACTCGTATTCGGCCCCGGTGTTGCCAAACAGCCAACAAAGGCCGGACGTGCTTGCCATTGTGGTATTTGCGCGGCGTTTGATGGTGAAACCCGGCGAGCCCACCAGAGTAAGCTTTCCGTTATCAGGCACGTTGAAATTGAGGCCAGTGGCAGTGCCGTTGTTCGCGGTGATGAAATAGGTTTCGCCCGGTGCGCGCAGTTCTTTGCCATCGGCCACAGCATCGGCAATGGCAGCGGTGAATGCAGCCACGTTGGCAATGCTCGCCGCCTCGCTATCCTCGTTCGGGATCGGGTTGTAATCCTCCAGGTTGATAAACAGCCCGGTATCCGATGGTGCCCCAACGTCATTATCCGCCACAACCGGCGTGCCGTAGCGGTTAAGCACAAGGATGCTGTATGCGTCCGGGCCGATGTAGAGCCGCGACGGGCCGCCCTGGTAGGCAGGACGCCCGCCAAGTGTGTGGATAGGCTGATCCGCTTCAATGGTAAGCGCCTCATCCCAATAGACCTGCAATGGCGTGTTGCGCGGGTCATCCCCGGCTTCCCCGACATAGATCATGCCGTTTTCCAGCGGTTCGCCGTCGCTGTCGTAGAAAATCGGGAACGGTTCGGTAATCTGCGCCATCAGCGGACCTCGATAATGGAAGTGGGTTGTTCGGTGGTGGCGGTGCCTACTGCGCCGACAGTCCCGGCGGATTGCATCGCTTGCAGAAGCCAATTCTTGCGACCAGCGGGGTCCTTGATGCCAAGCACGCTGGCGGCAAATTTGCGGAACGGCCCATCGTTGGCGATACGGGCGGCAGCGCGTTCAACGTTTTCGCCAGCGGCAACCTTTTGTGTCAAGTCGCGGAAACCCTCGCTCGCCAGAAGCGCGTGCAGCTTGTCGAGATTGGACTTGCCCCCAGCGGTAAGCGCATCGGTCAACGCGCCGCCAATTTCCTGCCCCGCAAATGAACCCATCGGGCCGCCGACCACACCGCCTGCGATAGCACCGGCTCCGCGCCCACCCACGCGCTTGGTTGCCTCGACGGTCTTGCTGACAAGGCTCTCCGCCTTGAGCGCGTTCAGGATTGGCTGATTGCTCGCACCCGTGCGGACGATTTTGGCCTCCGCCTGCGCCATGCGGTTGCTGATGACGTAAAGGTCTTGCAGGATTTGCGCCTGCTTGGGGCCGACAATATCGACAATCTGCTTGTAGATCGGCGCGTTCTGGCGAATGCCGCGATACAGCTTGGCGTAGTCGTTGAAGCTGAAACCGCCACCCCGCGAATTGCGCTCTGCCTGCGACATAAGCCCCGACAGCAGAACGCGCGGCTTCATGTCGTCCGGCACCGCCTTTAGCAGCGTGCGCAGGTTCTGTGCGTCACCCTTGGCTGCGCCGGTAATCGTCCGGTTAATCAGCCCTCCAATATCGCGCTCAAGCTTCTGCCCGAAAATGCTCTGCATGGTTTCGCGCGAGCGGAACATTTGCGTGAACAGTTCGTTGGAACCGCGCATCTTGTCTGCCAATTCCTTGCCGCCTACGCTCTCGACGTAGGCAAGCTGGTCCTTGGCAAGCGCGCCGTAATACTTCTTCAGCAGCGCGGTAGGCGCATCCACCCACGGCCCTTGCCCCTTGTTCAAGGCGCGGCCAATCTGGTCACGCACCTGATTAAGGTAAGCATAGGTCGGGCGGTTCGCCTGCTCGCCCTCGCCAAGCATTGCCAGCAGCTTCTTTTCCTCTGCCGTGAATGCCTGTTTAGCCTCTGCAATCCCGCCAAGGTCGTTGATGGTTTCCGCAAGGGCCTGTTGCAGGTTCGTAGCGTCCACGCGGTCGCGCACGTTGATTGCGTCATCAACCTCGCCTCGCAGGATAGACGCCTGCGCTTCGAAGTCCCCGATATTGCGCTCAAGCCGTGCGCGCACATCGTCGCTAACCTGCGCCAGGTCACGGGTTGCCCCAATTTCATTCAGGGTTTCATCCGAACGCTGCACCGCGTTGGCAACCGACTGCTGCCACGTCCCCTGCGCCTCGCTGCCGATTTGCGAGCGAGCGAGGCCGGTGGTGGTCATCATCCGCACGTCATCGGACAGCACGTCCAGCGGCACCTCAATGCCCAGCCGTTCCGCCGCTGCCTTCGCTTCCGGGTTGACCTGCGCGACAATGGCAAGCTGTTCCTGCGCACGCTTGGCGCTACGCCCCTTGCCTACAGCCTGCTGTGCCAGTGCGCCAAACTCGGTCGCGGCTTCCTCGGTTACGGGCTGCGCAAGCTGACGACCGGCGGCATTCTCGACCGCTTCGGCAATGGTCTGTTCGACCACTTCGCGCGGCGCGCCGGTTTCCTGCGCCACCTGTTCCACAACGGCTTGCACTTCCGGGGTGGCGAACCGGCTTGCAATCGCACCGGCAAGCTTCTGCCCTGCGAACGTCGCGCCTGCACCCGCTGCTGCGCCAAGCAAGCGGTTCTCGTTGGCCTCCCCGGCACCGTATGCCGCGCCCTGCGCAATCTCTGCACCAGCAAGGCCCTTTGCGCCTACGCCAGCCGCACGAAGCCCTACGCCCGCTGCACCCAATTGCAGCGCCTGCCCGGACACCTCGCCCGCGAATGATTCAACCGGGTATTTCTCGCGCAGGTATTCTTTCGCGCCCTGCACCGTGGCGGCGTCAAGGCCGAGCACCGGGGCAAGTTCATCCATGAAGCCCGATGCGAGCCCGTTGGCCGCGCTGACAAAGTATGCACCCGCTGGCGTCTCTGCTGCACTGCCAAGCACTTCCATCGCCGCCGTGCGTTGACCGGACGGGTTGACATTCAGCGTCCGGCCCTGCTGCCGCGCCGCGTCAAGTTCCTGCTGCGAACCGATAGGAAACGTGCGATTGTATTCGGCGCTGATGGCCTGCAATTCCTGAAGGCTGGCACCGCTCTTGTATGCCGCGTTCAAGCGCGCCTGAAGTTCCATATCCTCCGGCGTGAGGAAGGTTTCGCCTTCCCCGCTGATGGTAGGCGCAGGGCCTTCGCCGGTCGGGGTCATGGCGGACGGCATTTCGCCAGCCACACGCTGCAAACGGCCCTTTACTTCCTCCCATGCTGCTAGGCGTCGGTCGGCGGGGATTGTGGGATCGGCCAAGTTGCCGACGCGCTGCTTAAGGAATGCAACGTCCGCATTCGACACGCCCGCGCCAAGACTGCCGCCCGTAAGTGCAAGGGTCATGTCCGCAACGATGGTTTCCAGTCGCGCGATATTTTCCATGCCGCTGGTGGTAGAACCAAACGCCTCGGGCATGGCCGCGCCTGCCCGCTCGATGTAGCCACTTGTGGAACCGCGAATGAGGTCCGCAACCGGATCATTGTCCGCCGTGACGCCAGCCGCTTGCAAGAGGTTCTGCGCGTTGCTTTGGGCGACAAGCTTGTTCTCGGTCGCTGCACTTTTTGTAGCGGCTTGGATGGTCTTTATCTCGCCAAGGCCATTAATCTGGTAAACCCCGCCCGATGGCAGGCCCTGCGCCTCCGCCTCGGCAGGGGTCATCGTGCGGAATGACGACTTTGCCGTATCAACAGCGGCCTGCTCTTGCTGGCGGTTTTCCGCTTCCTGCGCACGCGATTCCGCCCGCGCCTTGTTCGGGTCGGTCAAAATCGGCTGCAATGGCCGGATTTGCTCAACCGGCACCGGCTGGGCTTGCGTGTCAAACTGGTCAAACGGATTGGCCATTACCTGGGCTCCATATGGACATGATCGCCCTCGTTAATCACCTGCATATTCGGATTGAGCCTCTGCAATTCGCGCGCGTAAGCGGCCATACTCATCCCCGGCGGCGGCACGCTGTCACGCGCCAGCGGCCTACCCGATGCATCCTTGCGCATATGGTAGCTGTTGCTTACCCCGCCGACCGAACGGTTCTTTGCCGGACTGCGAAACGTGCTGGTCACGCGCTCGCCGCTAATTCCCACGAAAGGTGCCGGTGGCATTGCTGCCACCGCCTCCCAAAATGCGAGCCGCTGCGCCCTTGCCATACTTCTTGTCGAAGTCGCCGCGAAGGTCCGGGTTCTGTATGAGCATCTTGACCGCAGCTTCAGGTATGCGCGGCGGCAACTGCGCACCGGATGCAGCACGTTCAACGTCATCGCGCCGATACAGGCCAATGCCGGGGACAACGATAAACGGATCGCCGTCCTCTTTCTCTTTCATGCGAGCCTGAAATTCCGGCGTGCCGTATTCGTAGCCCTCGGCAATGGTTTCCTTGATGCGCGCCGTGTCATACATGGCGGTATTGTCGAAAATCGCCTTGTAACCGTCCGGGTCAAGGTCCTGGTAGAACATACGCGCGGTGAAGTCCGCACTTTCCGGGGATGCATCGGCCATTGCGGCGGCATCCTCGAATTGCTTGGCGAGATCGGGACGGCGGCTGCTCTTTGCCGCTTCGGCATACTTGCGGTAAACCTCGGCAGGGTTGCGACCGGACTTCTGCGCGATGATAGCTTCGCGCGCGCCTTGCGTAAGCGTGGACTTGTCCGCCTCTGCCAAGGTGCCGCGATAGGCTTCCATCTGCTCCTTCATTTCAGGGAACTGAAGGTAGAACTCGGCAAACACCTCCGGCGAAGGGTTTGTGCGGATCGCCTGAATGGCCTGCTGCAAGGATTGCTGGCGCTGCTGTGCCTGCTGCTGTGCCGCCGCTTCCTGCTGCAAGCCGCGTGTGAATTGAAAGCCCTGCGCAAAGGCACCCATTGGGTTGATCGGCTGATATTGGTAAGCCATCAGAACAGCCCCGGATTTTGCGCCATCGCGCCATTGACGCTGCCGACAAGGCTAGCCTGCGGAGCCGCTGGACGGATAAAGCCAGCAAGCGAACCACCAAGGCCGCCGAGCGTGTTAGCCCAAATCTGCCCCTGCGCGCCATATCCCGCCGCCTGAGCAGCGCCAGCGTTCTGCAGGATGTTCGCGATGTTCGTGCCGGTCTGCAATCCGGCAGTGCCAACACCCGCTGCCGATTGCTGGCCAAGCGCGGTAATCCCGGCAAGGCGGCCATACTGCTGCTCGATGAACTGGTTCAGCAATTGCGGGCGGAAACGCGCCAAGGCCCCTTGCGTGTTCCCGCCGCGCAAACCCCCTGTCGCAGAGGCGTTCTGCAAGATGGCATCCTCGCCTTGACGGGCGAGCGCCTGGAACATGGGCTGGCCTTCGATCCGGGCAACAGCCGCCGCTTGCGGATTGGTCTGAAACTGCGACACGTCCGCGCCCTTCTGCTGCGCCCATTGCTGTGCGAACTGATCGAGCGTCAACGGCTGGCCGTAGCCAACACCCCCGGTAGCACCCTCGCCATACAGCTGCCCAAAGTCGCCGCCGTAACCAAGCTGGCGGCCGGGCGGCTGGAAACGATTGCCGCCAAGCATCATGTCCTGCCCGTAGTAGGGCACGCCAAACGCTTGCAAGCCAGAGATGCCCGTAGGCTGATTGCGCTGCGCCTCGTAAGCCGCCATCAATTCCGGGTTGCTCTGTGCGTAGGCGGACCAGTTGGTTTGCACCGGGCTAAGGCCAGCCAAGTCCATAAGCCCCTGCAATGCAGGCGTGCCCGCGTTCGCATAAGGCCGCAACAGTGATTGCAGCGCGTCGAACTGGCGGCGCTGCTCTGCAATCGAAGCGTCCGCCGCCTGAGTCTGGGCCCGTGCGGCTTTCTTCGCCGCGCTCGACTGGATAAGGCCGCCGCCGATGGACGTAACCGCGCCGATGCCTGCAATGCCGAGTGCGGGATTAGGCATGGGAAAATTCCTGTTGATATTCGGCGTAAGTCTCGCCGTAGAGCTTCATGATATGAACCGCCGCGTCTTTCGCGACTTCCGTCCCGTGGACAATCTGCATCACCGCGAGCACAATGTCGTAATACCCTGCCCGCCAAGCGTAGCTCATTGCGCTCGCTTCACGGCCCCGCTCGGCATCATCGGACGCCCGCCACTTCAATAGGGCAACAGCGAGCAAGGGGCACAGCGCGTCCTGATGCGCGCGGAAAAACGGGTTCATCGGCATATTGCACAGGGTATCCGCCACGCACGCGAACACGTCCTCGCGGTCGGGAAAGTCCCCGTCATTCATGTCGTCGAATACCTGGACCGCGTTCCACAGCGACATGAGCCAGTCATGCGCATCGCCGGTAATGGCGAAACCTTCTCGGAGATTACGGGATAGCCAGTAAGTTGCGCTCATACCACCCTCGGTATGCGCCACTGGCCGCGCGTTCGCTCAGTGGGCGAACAATACATAATTGCGCGCAGGAACGCAAGCGCCCTTAAATCGTTCGGTAGCGCAGCCAGCTATTCGCCATGATACGGGCCTCGCTCGCAGCGACTTCGCTCGCCAACGTGATGGTAAAAGCGCCAACCCCGCCTATCATTTGCGCTTCCACTTTCCCGTGAATGCCCTCGTTCGCAACCGGGATCGCCGTTGACGCGGCCCGTGCTGCCACGGCGCTGCCCCAATACCGATTGACCGCCGCTGTGGCGCTGGTGGGCACGCTAACCCATGCGGTGTTTTGCGTCACCCCAACCGGCCACGAGATACCAACCTGCACCCCCGTAGTGGGCGCGGCGGATTGCAGGAACAGCATCCCTTCGATAATCACATGGCCCCCGGCAGGCACGACAAGCAATGTCGGCAGGCTCACGGTCGTCGCGTTGACGGCATCCACCGCAAGCTTGACGTAGGTCCAAGCGTCCTGCCCGATGCTGACATAGAGAATGCTTGCCTCATCCTTGCGCAGGTATTGGGGATGCGGGTCTGCCTCCTGTTCGTGCGCGGCAACGCCGCCTTCTTCAAGTGCTTCCACCCGGCGCTTGAGTGCTTCCGGGTCTTTCGCTAGCCGCTCATCCTGGCGCTCTTGGCTGAATACCCAAGCCGCACCATCCCATACGTCATCAATCCCCGGTGCGGGCAAGCCATCAGCTTCGACAATCCAGCCGGGATAGCCATCCTCACGTTCGACAAAGACGCGCTCTGTCCCGTTGGGGTGGCGCAGCATCTTCATGACGACACCCCCGCCGTGCCGAATGGCGTAACCGTCCGCACGTTCCCCGCGCTCACCCGCGCGACAAGTCGGAAGTTCTGCGCACTAGCCGCTGGCATCCCGGTTTCCGTCCGGTTGCAGGTGATGGAACCGGAAGTTGAAAGGTAGATCGGCGGCTCGGCAAGGAAGTCAACGAGCGGGTCCGGGCTTGACGTTGCCACCGCCCCCACGTCCGTCCACACCGAAGGCGCGGTTTCCCGCTGCCATTTGAACTCGACCGTTGTCTGCCCATCGGGCGCGGCGCTGCTCAATGACAGCGATATGTCCGTTGCGGTCAAGGTCGCTTCTGTCACCGCCGCCGGAAGGGTAATTGACAGGACGCGCGTAATGTCAACGAACGAACCCGTGCTGAAGCTCGCCAACGAACTCGTGCTGTCCGATGCGGAACCGCCGCCGCTTGGCGTATCCGGCGGACTGGTGGACTTCCCGATGGTCACGGTGAACGGCGGATAGCCTCGGCCATTAACCCGCGCTGTGATGGCAATCGAAACCGTGGGCGAGGCAATGCCAGAATTAAGCTGCAAGATGCCCGTGCCCGTGCCGCCCATTGTCGGGCCGGAGCCGGAGAACGTGCCGGATAGCACAGTCACCCCCCACGAAACCCCGCTACGGAAAACGCTCTGGTCGCTGGCAGTCAAGGTGTAGCTGTAGAGCGCAGGCATCGGAGTGACGAGCGAACCATCGCTGGCGTAGTTCAAGGTGATGGTGGATTGCCCGCTGATGTTGGCCTGCACGTCGGTAAGCAGGCGTTCGAACTCGCGAATGGCTTCCGGGTCGTTACCGACAATCGCGGCAATCTGGTTGCGCTTCAGCATCAGTTAGCCAACGGCTCAAGCCGTGCCTCCAATCGGGCAAATGCCAAATGGGCCTGACTGGTGCCCCGGAACCGCTGCACGCGCCAGCTGCGCATGAAACCGTTACCGAACCACACAAGACGCTTTTGCCGGTTGCCCAGCGCGCCTACCTGGATCGTTTTGTCCTGCGACCACGAAACCCCGTCAAGGCTGTAGCTTGTCGAGATATACGGGTTTTCACCGAACGCCACATAACCGGGCAGGCCCACCAGTTCCATCTCATGAAAGATTGCGCCCTTTCCGTCATTATACACAACGCGTGTGCCAAATTCCCAACGGACATTCTCGCCCCAATGGGTGGACACGTTATCGACCAGATAGCCCGTGCGCGCTTCCTCGGGGTCGCTGCACGTCCACTTGTTGTAAGCCCGGACAAAGAACCGCGCGCGATACAGGCCGGTTTCCTCAATGCCCGTTTGCATCACCGTCCACACTGGCGCGCCTAGATCGCGCGAAGCCCCCGCGTCATACAGCAAGGTGCGGTCGGGTAGGTGGATATACAGGAAATCATGCGATCCCTGATTGCGCGCCTCGACAATCGACGCTGCCAGTTCCGTATCCGTGTAGCCCTCCAGAATAAGGTCAATCTCGTGCGTGCTGACCTTCTGCGCCACCCCGTTCATCGCAACATAGATAGCGTTCTGCTCGTTGCGACCGGACCCGATGAACGCGAGGCTTTCCATGAACACGCAAATGCAGTCGCGGCCAAGCGTGCCCTTTTCAATCTGCGCCCCCTCGTTGCGCGCAAAGGGAAACAACTCGCCGCCTACGTTGTCGAACACCTCGATAGTGTAGCGGTTCGCGGCATAGACTTCGTTGCGAATTTTGCGGATGGCAAGGATCGGGTCCGGGTCCGCTTCGGAGCTACCGTATTTGAGCGGGTCAACCTGCGTCGGATCGTTCAATTCCGTGACGACAAGAAACTCGCCATCGGTGGTCATCCAATAGCCGTCAATCCACAGCATATCATTGACCGTGCCAAGGTCCGGGTCCGTCACTTGGGTTAGCGTGGTGCCGTTCCAATAGAACAGGTTGCCAGCGGAGCGAATGCCCAGCCGATCGAAGCTGTAGTCTAGCGTGACCGTGCCCCCGTCCGTCCCTACGCTTCCAAGCGTAGTAGCAACGCCCGCGCTGTCGATGCTGACAAGGCTGGAACCCATGACGCGGTAGAGGCCGCCGTTCCACTCAATGCCGCCACGGTCAATGCCTGGACCCGTTCCGAATTGCACAATCCCACTGGCAGGCTGCAAGAAGCCCTGCGATATGCCCGTTTCCTTGGGCACAGCGTAGAAGTTCACCGGGTAGCTGGTGCGAAACTCCGGCGCGCTATCGACGTAAATCCCCTGAACGATAGGGATTTGGGCCATTAGTCAACGCTGCCCGGCACAATGATAATCGCACCGTCCGCCGCCGATGCAATGGTGCGGATAACCTTGCCGCCCGAACCGACGCGCAGGATGATTTGCCCACCCGGCAGAACGGGAAAGCCCGTGGTCGCAGTCGGTGCGGTTCCGGCAGGCGTGGTCACGCTGTCAAAGGAAGTCACATAGACATAGGTGGTGGCCGTGGTGCTGGTGTTCGTCAGGCAAATGCCGTTGGCGGCGCGTGGAAGGCTAACCGCTGCGGTCGCGCTGATAGCGTTGCTTACGCTGGTAATGCTGCCGAATGACGGGGTGAAAATCTCGCTCATTAACCAATCCTCCAATTCGTCCCGTCACTGAATACGGGCAGAATGTTAGCGCCGCCACCAGCCACGACACTGTTGAACGTGGTCGCGTTGGCATCCGATACCGTCGCACGCGAGCCCGCACCAGCAACCGACGCGCTCGGCAGGTTGGCGACAGTCACGGCGGGAACCTTCACATACCCGGCAACCGTCATGTTGCTAATCGCGCCAGCGATCCACAGCGCCAAGTTGCCGAACGACAGCTTGCGGGTCGAGCCGTTGCCGGTGGACCATACAGGCAGAAGGTCGCCACTCTGCGGCGCGGTCATCTCGTTAAGCTGGTTCGTCGTCGACATCAGTTAAACTCCAAATCGCCATCAGGCCCCACAGCCAGCGGGTTCGGTGCAGGCTCAAGGAACGGGTCAAGCTGCCAGCGCCACGGCTTGTTGCCCGCACCCGCCGGAATGCGCCCCAAGGAACGCTCGCCGGGTAGCACCTTGCCTAGCAGCATGGTTAGCGCGGCCTTCGCACCCGTGCGCGTCTCTGGCGACAGTTGCTTGCCAAAGGAAGGGGCTAGCCGAACAGCAAGGTTGAGCGTGATGGCTTCCCAAGCGTTGTCAGGCACTCCCGCCTCGGTGTCTAGATCACCTCCTCCCACGCTGCCGGGGATAGGATAGCCCAAGCGAAGGCCCATCCCGTCCCATTCTGCCATCATTGCGTCCAGCCGGCTAAGGGCTAGCTGCAACTGCTCGCTGGGCAGGTCAAACACGTAGTCTGCCAGCCCTAGTTCCGCGTGCGCGCCTTCGATAAGTTCGCGCTTGGTGGTCACTGCGCTGCCCTCCGCGCTTCCCATTCTGCGATATTCGCGCGCTGTCTGCGGATATGGGCTGGCGTGAAGTCAGGCTTTTCACCGCGCATGTGTGCAAGCAACCCAGCAAGAAGAATGTAGGTTTCCTCCATCAACATACGTTCAGAAAGCGTAAGACGGTTTTCATCCCCTGCCTTGCGGGCGATTACATGGCGCATGTCCGGCCTCACTGCGCCGCCTCCGCGATGCGCTCGGCCAGAACCTCATCCCGCGTGCGCGCGTTGAACGATACGCCAAGCTTCTTTGCCTGCGCCTCAAGTTCTTCGCGGGTTTTCGGGTCAATCTCTGAAACAGCGGCCTTGGCTTCCGTCACCTCACGGATAACCCCGCCGCCAATCGCCGCATCCAGCGTTTCGTGCCATCCCGCCGCTTTCGCAGCAGCAAGGGCGGTCTTGTCGTCCACGCCAAGGTAGGCGTAGGTCGTGCCGCGCGGGCCACGGTGCGGGCCGGGAACACGATAAACGATGGTCGGGAAATCGGTCATTCGCGCCTCAATTCAAAGCGAAAGGGGCGGAGGCCGAAACCCCCGCCCGCATCCGTTAGGATTGGTTGAACAAAATGCACCCATTCATTTCGGGATTGGTGTTAACCGTCCCGAAGAAGGTGTCCAGAGTGTAGAGGCTGGTGAACGTCGAGTTGTCGAACTTCTTCGACATCACAACTTCAAGCCCCTGGTCGGTGGTGCCCTTCATCACCGCAACACCCTGGTCGGTCGGAACCGCATAGCGACCGGGCAGAAGCTCGATGCTCTCACGGTGCCAGAACGGGTTAAGGCCGGTAGCGGTGTTGTTCAGCCAGGTAATCGCCGCAGTGCCCGAAGTGGATGCCACGTTGACGTTCTTATACTGAAGCTCGGCATTGGTGGGCGACGAGTTTGCACCAATGATCGGCGGCGAGATCGTCATGGTGGTGCCGCTATCGACCGAGATAACACGGAACGTCTTGAGCTGCCCCGTGCTCTGCTTGGTGATGTGATGCACCGCCTCGATACCCGCGATGGTGAACGCCGAGCCGACAGCAACACCAGTGGTCGTCGAAACGGTCACGGTCTGGTAGCGGTTGTCGACGTTGTTGCCGTTCGCATCCACGTTGTCAGGCACATAACGCACCTGCGCGCCGTTGGTCGCAATCGTCACAGTCGCCGTGGTGGCAGCGAGACGATAAACGCCATCGGTCTTGAACGTGTCGAACCCGGCGACCATGCCGACATACGAACGCTCGTAGGCGTCGGTCGGCTTACCCTGCATGGTCTGGCGCGATGCCAGGTTGCCAGCGAGGCCGTTGTAGTCGCGGGTATTCAGGAACAGCGCACGGTCGCCCATCGGCACGCCCTGCTCGTTCATCAGGCTTTCCGCCTGCGCAACGTCATCGTAATCGCCAGCCGCGCCAGTGATCGCGACAACCAGCGTGCCCTGAAGCGCGGCGGTGTTGCGAACGGCGGTGTTGATGTCCGATGCGAGACGCTGATAGGCAGCGGTGCCCAGCCGGTTCTCTTGCAGCGCATCGCGCAGTTCCAGAGCGGTCATGTTCCACGACACGTTCGGAGCCTGGTTGAGGCGCGACGGAACCGAAAGCTGGGTAACAGCCTGCGGAGTAACCGCCGAACCGATGGTGCGGGTCTGCGAAGTGAGGATGTAGGGCATCGGACGCCAGATGGTGTCGTTTGCGCGTTCCATCAGCCGACCGTCAGTGCCGAACTTGGCGACGGTCTTGCTCTCGACCATTGCGTCGTTGAAGCCAGCGAGAATGTCCTCGAAGGCGACTCTCTCTTCCTTTGAAAATGCGTTTGCCATTGTTTTATCTACCTTTTCCCAGAAAAGGCATAAAACCCACGCTCAACAAGGTAGTCTGCTGCCTTCAACAGAAGGTCAGGGTCATCGCGCAGTAACCCGATGCCTGTATTACATGACCGACAAAGCAACCCTCGCACAGCACCATTCTCGTGGTTGTGGTCAACCGCAACTGAGTTTTGGCTCCGCCCTCTAGGCAGCAAGTCAGTCTCACAAAGGGCACACTTACCACCTTGGCTTTCCCATAGAGCGTTAAACTCACTGGTAGTCATGCGGTAGTTCTTCCACAGGTTCCGCTCGTGCGCCTTTTGCTGGACGCAATCGCGTTGCCTGTAGCCTTTGTGGTAATCCTTCTGATATTCGGAAACAGACACCGCGTTCCGCTCGCGCCAAGCCTTTTGGTAGGCCTTGATGCGTTCCTGATTTTCAGCGCGCCACTTTTCCATGCGAGCACGCGTTTTCTCAGATGCGGTTGGCGGTTTGTCTAGCAAGGCATATGCCCCAGTTGCGAATATCAAATGGGCTTCCACCCGTTCTCAACTCACCGCTCGGGGCGCGATGGGGGCCGCTGGAACGCTGGCGAGGCGCATTACTGCCAAGCCAACAATACAACAGCACCCCGATTAGCGCAAGAGGCTAACGCTTCATCTGCGCCTTGTAGGCAGCGACCTTGCTGAAGTCGCCAGTTTTCGCCGCTTCCTCGCGCAAGCGTTCAAGCGTGTTATCGACAGCGCCAGCAACGCCAGGGGCAGCGCCGGTAATGCGCTTTTCGGGAGCGGGCTTGCCGCGAACTACCTTCATCTTGCCACTAAGCTCCCCAAGGGCGAATGCGAACTCAACCGGGTCATCAATCTCTGCCAGCGCCTTGGCAGTGTCCGGGTTGCGGCCAAGCGCATAGACCAGCGTGGTCGGGTCTTTCGCGCCCTGCTTGATAATCCCCATGCGCACGTCATCGGCCATGATGCCGGGGAACGGCTTGGCAAAAATCTCGCTAACCGTCGCTTCCGCATCGTCAAAGTCCGGCGCGCCGAGCTTGGCCTTGCCTTCCTCGTATGTGGTCAGCTTGGTTTCCCAACGCTGCTGTGCGCGCTCCTGCATGGTGCGCACTTCTGCCTCGCGTGCGTCGTGCTCGCGCTTCTGCTCATACCAATCGGCAAGCTTCTGCTCGTACGCCGGGGTATCGTAGTCGCAACCTTCCAGCGTCGGCTTTTCCGGCAGCGCGGTAGCTTGCGTGGTGACAGCGCCCTTGGCCTCCGCCTCCTTGAGACGCTTCTTCAGTTCGCGGTTTTCGCGGCGGACGTTCTTGACCCATTCGGGCGCGCCTTCGTCTTCTTCCTCGCCGCCGATCTCGACCACAAGGCCCAAGTCCTCCGGCGCGCCCTCGCTCACGTCATTGACGTTCGGGTTTTCCTCAACCTCGGGAGTTTCGACTTCCGGCGTTTCGACTTCTTCGATGGTGTCTTGCTCGTCCATGCGTCACCTGTTTCTCACCCGTCACAAAGGCGCGGGCGGCTCGCCTTATGGTTCGTTGCGGTGTCCTGCCTGCCAATGAGCAAGCGCACTAATCCTTGGGTATTCGGAAGCATCGCCTTCCACAACAGCGCGCCCCAAAGGGCCGTCGACTGCGACGCGCGCCTTATCGCCGTGAAACGTCACCCTAAGCATTTGGATCACCTGCTTCACGCAAAGTCCGAAGCGTATCGGCTTCCTTGAGCGCCGTGTCCGCATCGACGTTTTCAGTCTCGGCAACCGTCTTATCAATCTTGGAAGCTATTTCCAACTTCTTGGCCTCGTTCAATTCGGCCACGCTGATGTTCTTCGCCGCCTCGCTCGCCAGGAACTCCGCCTGCGGGTCCGGCTGCTGTTCCTGTGCGGCGGCTTCCATCGCCTCGCGTTCATCCTCGTTGGGCTCCTCAACACCCAACTGCACGAGTTGCTTGCGGTAGTATTCGTTAACCGAATTGAGCCCCTCGCCCTCCATGTTCATCAGGATAATGGATTGCAGGATTTTCGCATCCGCCGGGTCGCTGGTGATTTGCAGCATACCCGTAAGCGTACGGACAACCGCTTGCCGCTTGCTCTCAAAGCTCGGCCCAACGTCAACCGTCACGTCGAAGTCAGCACGCGACAGGTCATTGCGTTCAATCAACCCGCCGTTGTCCGGGTCAATCACTTCCTCGCGCAGCACCGTGCTTTCAAGGTTGCCGCGTTCGCCGATCATCTTCATCTTGCGGCCCGGCTCGACGTAAATCTCCTTGGCCATCGACAGCCACACTTCCGCACAGCGCCGCATCGACTTGGCAAAGTTGCTCATGTAGAGGAACGCTTGCGTGTCCAGGCGCTGCTGGATCATCTCGACCGCCTTGCCCGACATATTCGAGACAATCTCTTGCCCATCTTGCGGACGGCCAAGAATGTCCATCAGGTCGGTCTGGCTGAATTGCATCAGCGCAGCGAGTGCGGGCGGCACTTGCGGGGGCTGTGTGTATCCAATCGGGCCCGCCGGGGTAGGGTTGCCAGCCGCGTCCGTAACCGGGTTCACCAGCAGATACGGGTAATCCTTGATGGTGTCCTCTTGCCACATGATTTGGTGGCCAGCGACTTGCTCCGGCGTAAAGATAGGCTTCTGCACACTCGAAAGCGCGGCAATTTCCATCAGCTTGGCATATTGCGCGTTCAGAATGCGCGAGGGGTCTTTCGCAAGGCGCGTGTGGCCCATGATGCGTTCAACACCGTCCACCATCCACCGCTTGGCATAGAACGGGATGATCGGGATGCACTTGCCCGCGACATAGCCGCAATCCTCAAGCACACCCCCGCCGCTCATCAGGTACTTGTGGATGCGGCGGCGCTTAACCTTCTTGTCACGAACCTTCGCAAAGCCGCGCACGGTCATGATACCAATCGCGCTTTCAACGTCCTGCGCGTCGGCAAACTCAATCAGTTCCTCATCGGTAAACCGCTGTTCCTCGCCGCCCACCTCAACGAACACGTGGACGGTTTCACGCTTTTCCTCCACCTCGTAATATTCAGCGAGGTAAACCACGTCCGGCGCGCACCAATCGAACTCGGTGGTCTGTGTGTCCTTGGGCCAGCTTGCCGGGTCAACGCCCCATTCTTCCTCGAATGCGTTGCGTTCCTGCGCGTAGATCACATAGCAGTGCTTGGCGTCGGACTTGTCATAGCGGCGCGCGTCAATGTCAAAGAACACGCTGCTGTCAGCGTCGAAAATGGGTTCGAACCGGATGCGCTGCCGGTCGTCCTCATCATCCTCATCGTTCTCGTATTCAGCCCGCAAGCGCCATGCGCCCATGCCGCCGGCAACACCCTCATCGAATGCGTTATCGTAGGCTTCCTCTGCGCAGCTATCCTGTTCGTCGGAACGATACAGGCCGTCGCATACGTCCGCTAGTTCGTCATTGTCCGCCCCATCCTTGGGCACGAAGTCCGCCGTAATGCGGTTGTTGCGATACTCGCCGTAAATGCGCTGTAGCGCGATCTGGACCTTGTTAATCTCGGGCTTGGGCTTGTTCTCGAACTGCTCGCCTAGCCGCCCTTCCCATTGGCCGCCGGGGATGGATGCAAAGCGCCGGTCTTCCTGACACTGCAATCGCGTTTCTTGCGATGCGGACCAAATCCGATTGAACCCGGCATATGCGCGGTCGAAAACCTTTGCCAGTTGCTCTGATTTAGTCAGTCGTGCCATGATGCCCCGTTATCACCTTTTCGCTTGACACGCAATTCACCAGCGATGCGCGCGGGGCAAAGGCACAAACTCTACCGTCTTTGGCTTCGCTCGCCGCACCCCCTCCACCGCATAGCGTAACGCATCTATGAGGTGGTTATCCTTGTCCTCTAGCTGGGGCAGGACCAGCCCGGTCAGGCTATCCACCTTCCAACTGTAGTGGGTTAATTCGTCAATCAAATGCTGGCAGCGCGGATGGATAACCAAGTCATACGACTTCAGGAACTCCACGCCTTCCTCAACCGAACGCGCGCCCTTCACCGCCGGGATAATCAGCGGGAAGCCGTTACGGCGCAGGTAGCTGATGGTTTCCGGCCTGCTGCTATCCGCCACGAGTGGCCAACGCTCCGCCTCGGGGATAGCCATGAATAGCAAGGGCAGCTTGTCAATCTCGACGCCAAGGCCCCATGCCTCGTGGTCGATGTATATCTCGCGCCCGCTTACCCAGCAGCGCAGCGCGCAGGACGGGTCAATGCTGAAGCCGAAGTCAGCGCCAAGCCGGTAATCCACGTTCGTCGGGCTATCGAACTCCTCCACGCGCCAGTTCTTGAAAACGCGCGCCTCGCTGTTGCGGCGATACTGCCCCTCCCAAATGTGCAGGTATTTATCGTAATCCCGCTGCCGGTCGAACTCCATTGCCTCGCGCAGCACCTCTGGAAACCATGGGTTATCGCTGTGATTGACCTCGCGCACGATGCTGTTCGGAGGTGGGCCATGCGGGCCGCGTAGCAGCACGTCGATAGGGTCTGTCTCAAGGTCCGGGTTCCAGGACCATATCAGGCGGCTATCCCTGGCGCGGATTGTCGGGATAACCGTATCAATGCTGGCCTGCGAAAAGGTCTGCGCCTCCTCGCCCCAGAACGTGGTGATGCCCTCAATCGACTTGATACCGTTGGCGTTACCCTTGATGCCGGAGAACAGGAACAAGCTATCGTTCGGGCCGCGTATCTCGGTTTCTGTGCTTTCGAATGCAGCGCGCAGTCCCAGCCGGTCAATCTCATCGTCCAGCAACCGCTTAACGCTGTCCTTGATGGATTTCTGCACCTCGCGCCCGCACAAGATGCGCTCGTGCCTCTCGACCGATTGCAGGACCAGCCCGGTAGCAATGGTGCGAGACTTGCCGCCGCCACGTCCGCCGTGCAAGCCAAGGTGCCGGAACGGTTGCCACAGCAGCTTGCCGTATTCGGGCAGCTTAACCGGGGTCTGCATTGCCCACGAACGTCACGGCAAAGCCCTTGGGCAGAGGGTTGTCAGGATCGGAGCCCACCAGCGTCTTGTCGCCATAGACCTTGGGCTTGAGCTTGCTCGCCACCCATTTGCGAGCGTCAACAGCAAGCCGGTCGCGGTTAACGTCACTCTCTGTGCCCTCGTAAGCCGCGCGCTTTCCGTCCGCGATGTCGATAATCTCATCGGCCAACGTTTCCGCCTGCGCCTCTCTTGCGCGTATGTATTGCTCACGAAACGTCTCATTCGCGATAAGCCAGCGGAACACTGTCGCCTGTCTCGGGTAGTTAGGCGTTAGGCAAATGCGGCGCAGGCTTTCCCCGTTGGCGAGGCGCTCGCAAATGTCGTCCCCTATCTTTTCGCTGTAGCTGCTTGGCCTGCCCGTCTTAGCCATCACGCCACCGTCATCAGCAATAGGGCAAGCACAGCAACGCCAGCCCATTTCACCGCTTCGCTGCCAGTGCGGATCATCTCGATTGCGTATCCAGCAGCCATGAATTGCGCGAACAGGACCATCATTCACCTCCAAAGCGGGCGCGGCCCAGGCGGCGCACTTGCTTGCGATAGTTTTCGGATGGCAGAACGGTTTTCACAATCCCATCCTCTACCACAATCCGCTGCCCAGTGGCAAGACGCACGTATTTGCATCCGAACAACGCTGCTGCTCTTACCGCTGGCGAAGCAAGGGCTAGGCGGGCTTCGTCGTCCGATACGTTGGCGACCCTCTCTTGATACCGTTCTATGGCATGAGAGGTGATAATCATCCCTTGGCCTGCATCCGCTTGAATGCTTCCGCCATCGCTGCCAGTCGCGCAAGGTCGCGCTCTTTCCGCGCCTTCAAACTTGCTGCGCCGTCCGCGCGCTCGGCGATGGCAAATATGCGGTCACAAATCATATAGCCCTTGCTTCCCTTGGTGAAAGGGGTTTCGTGCCCTCCAACATTCACCCGAAAAGTTCGGTTGGAATACATAGTGCTATGCGTTTCCATTTTGATGGATACCCCACTGTCCAGGTGTGTTGCAGTGCGGGTATTGGATATTCCATATCGGCCAAGCGCAATGAGTGAAAACTCCCAGCACCATTCTTCGTCGGCTAGATCGGACAGCATTTGGAGAAAGAGCTTCTGCTCAGGCGTGTTGCGCTCGAACAGGTGCGGGAAATACTGTCGAACCGCGTCATAGATCAGCGCGACAATCATGGCTGCCGTCACTAGGCCGACAAACATCACAACATAATTCATATACCTCTCCCTAGTCGAAGTTGCTTTCGCGCCAGACTGCATTGCGGGGGAGGCGAACGAGGCGGTTAAGGTTGCCGCCAGAAATGTCTCCCTGCCCGTGGCTAATCAGAATAGCCTTGACGATTGAACGGTCTTGCCACTTCGCCTTGTTCGCTGGTGTCATGTCGTTTTCTCCAAATTGGCTAAAGCCCTCAAAAGATGTTTGCGCGCTTCAACCGCGCGTGGATGGCTCTGGCAAATGCTACCATCTGGACGGCGAAAACTGAAATGAGCTAGGTCTATGGCTCTTTGGTAGAGCGCAATGGTCACCTCTATGATGGTGGTCGGCTCTGTGCTCATGTTTCGTGCCTTGGCCATTATGCTTTCCTCACTGCTACGATGTCGAAGAGGTCGGGCTCATCGCCCCATACCCAGCGGGTTTGACCGGACTTTGTGCGCGGCTTCATGCGGCGTTCCCCATAAAAAGGTCGCCCTGGCGCTGGGCCTGCTCAATGCGGCGACAAGCTATGTCGAAGTAGGCTGGCTCAATCTCACAGCCGATGAAATCGCGGTCCATCAAGACACAGGCGACCCCAGTTGTGCCGCTGCCGAGAAACGGATCGAAGACCGTCTCCCCAACATTCGAAAAGCGCGCGACAAGCCTTTGCATGAAACGGGTCGGCTTAGGGCAAGAATGTATCCCCCCTTCACTTGCCTGAATGTC
>JACCDR011729718.1_pt1 | contig 20269 bp, 17 predicted proteins | sample 7446431 | NCBI WGS metagenome assembly JACCDR01 (sample SAMN15323443, study PRJNA562643) | freshwater metagenome | isolation source: river surface water | place: USA:Blue River Watershed | collected 2017-08-17 | reverse complement strand
TGAAAACTGTCAAATCCACCTAATGTACCATCGGCCATGGCTTCATAAATTTTTTTACCCGATAAGAGCTGTAAAAAATTAGGTTTATTATTCGATTGTTGAACCGCATTAAATTCGTCCTCACTTAAAAATGCTTTTAACTCATCCCAAGTTGTTTGTTGACGAAGTTGAATACGTAATGCATGCACCCATGCAATGAGTTGATATACCAATTGTTTTTTAAAGGCTTCACTCCTTTGTTTATCATAGTTTGGCTGATGTGCATGACTATCGGTAAAGGTGATAATGAGTCGCGCAAAAACCCTTGTTGAATTCACAATTCCACCCCACAAGGTGCGTGCTTCCCACCAACGAGCATAGGCACTGTTGTTTCTGAATGCGATAAAAATGGCCAAAGCACTTCCTAAAATCGCAACAATTGAAAACGGCAAACTAATTTTATTCCACCCTTGTTGAAATGAAATAAAAGCAAATGAAGAGAGTAGTGTTGAACAGATCAACTCTGAATAAATATAAGAAAATACCTTTAAAGGATTAAAATTTCGTTTGATAATCATAACTTAAAATTCATGTCGTAAAAAAATGCCTGTATTTGCAGTAGATATAAATTTACTACGACCCATTTGGTTTAAATCAATACCGGCTCCTGCTTGTAAGCTATTTAGAAAATATCCAAGCCGCAAGCGTTGCGTAAATGTATTGGGTACTAATGTATTTGTACTAAAGGTATTAATACTTTCGGCCTGTAAAAACAACTTTATTGACCGGGTTATCTGCGGAGAATAACGCATCAATAAAAAATAATCAATTTCAGGTTTGCTGCTTAGTTGATTAACCAGCCAAGTAAAAACAGTAACTTTTTTGTTTACATGAGCATATTGAATACCGGCTTTATATGCTATTCCCCTATTAAACACTTGAAAAACGGCAACCGGAGCAATTCCTTTTAATGCTTTATGGTTATAAGAAATAGCCTCAGTAAAACCGAATAGAGGAAGATAGCTTGTAGGTGTAATTCGATGATCAATCCCGGTGCGATTTCTATTAAAAAACAACCAACGACTTTGTTCACCGTTGTTCTTGTTAAAGAACTTAAAAAACATTACATCTAAGGTGGTTCGTTGGTCGCCTATAAACACTTCAAACGGGATTTGTGAGATGGCATTATTTAAATCAATAAACCATGCCATCAAAAAAAATATCACCCTAATTTTCATTAGCGATTAACCCAATTTTATTTCCTTCACTATCAATAATAATGGCTGAATAACCAAACTTTCCTAAATCAACACAAGGCATAATAACCTTACCACCTGCGGCTTCTACTTGCTTAACTGCATCGGATAATTTGCCAAATGCATTTATATAGAGGATACTTCCATCGGTAGTTGGAATTAAATCATCACGCTTAACAATTGATCCACCTACGGCTTCGCCCGTTTGAAATGGAACATTAAATAGAATAAGCTCCCCATTGCCGAAAGTACCTTTTCTAACGTTTCCGTGAAGAATTGTTGAATAAAAATTAAATGCTCTATCCAAATCAAGCGCAGGAATTTCGAACCAATTAATTGCATGCATAACTTAACTGTTTAACAATTGAACCACCATATCTGCAGCCGCAGCACCTGAATTTTGTTGTTGACCTGTAATTAAATTACCGTCTTGTATAGCATAAGAAGCAAAAGGAGCTGCTACTTTAAACGTTGTATTTGTTAATTTCCGAGCTTCTGTTTCTATGCGATAAGGTTGTATTTTCATACCTACTGCCTGATCAGCATACTCTTCTTCGGCATCTGCAAAACCTGTCCATGTTTTCCCTTTAACTAATAAATCACCATTTGATAAGGTTGCTTCTAATAACAAAGTAGTTGAATGGCATACAGCCGCTGTTGGTTTACCCGATTCATAAAAAGAAACAAACAATTTGGCTAAAGCTTCATTTTTTCTGAATGTGTACATCGGACCTTGGCCGCCCACCAAAAATATAGCCACATAATCAACAGGATTTATTTCAGTTAATTTAATGGTTTGATTAAGCATATCATTAAACTCCTGTTTTTGCATATAGCCTAATGAAATAATATCATGTGCCGAATAGCCGCTTGGGTCAGTTGGATTGGAATAGGTATCCATCATTAATTTACCACCTTCAGTTGAAGCTAAGGTAATATCATAACCTGCCTCTTGAAAAACACGTAATGGATGTGTAAGTTCGGCGGCCCAGAAACCAATAGGCCAACCGGTTTGAGTTGATACGGAAGGCGAACTGGCTACCATTAAAATTTTTCCCTTAGAAGATGCACCATGAGGATGAACATACCCTGTTATTTCTTTTACTGTACTCATTTGTTTTTTTAATTAGATAAATAAATATTTACCTTACAAAATTGCATTGATATATACCCTTAAACAATATACTTACTCTAATAATAGATACTTACTTTTTAGAAAGTATTAGGTATTTCAATACTTATAAGGCTATATAATGAATACTGATTCACATAAAAATAAGGAGTAAATAAAATATCATTACTTTTGTAATCATTTTACAGTATATAGCAAAACATAAAATTTGATAAACAGATAAAGAACTATTTTATAACCCGAATGGTTAAAACAATAAATTACATTTATAATAACTATTGAGACATGCCTGAATTTTTATACAAAAACAAACTGTATTATAACCCAGTTGAGTTTGCCATGGACCGCATTGGAGGTACATGGAAAATGCCAATTTTATGGCGACTAAAAGATAAAGTAATGCGCTACGGAGAACTGAAAAAAGACATCCCACACATTACTCATAAAATGTTAACCAGTCAACTACGTGAACTTGAAGAAGAAGGTTTCATTAGCCGTAAGGTTTATCCGGTTGTTCCGCCTAAGGTAGAATACTCGATAACCAGAAGAGGTAAAAAAGCAATTACCATTATTGATGCCATTAGAAACTATGGTTTACATTTGATGAAAGATTTCGGGGTTGAAGAAAAAAAGAGTGTAAAGCAAAAAAAGAGTAAATAGTTAATATCGTTTTTTACAGCAACAATTTATCGAAAGATAGTAGGTTAATTATTTGAATAAGATTAGACAAATAATGTTTGTGTGATTAACTCATGTAACAAATAAAATGTATGGCTATTTAAACGGTAGCTTGTAACTCAATTATAATTCATTTTCTTTTGCAGATTATTGTTTTGAATTCATGGCCAAACAAAAGCTAAAGAGATTTGCAGAGTTTAGCAGTTGGGACAACTGTTTTGACTTTCCGTATGAAATAAAAGGAAAGTGGAATAAAGATGTGTTTAAAAACTCCCATCCAATAGTGTTAGAGTTAGGATGTGGCAAGGGTGAATATACAGTTGCATTGGCCAAGCGTTATCCTGATAAAAATTACTTAGGTGTTGACATCAAAAGTAATCGCATGTGGGTTGGAGCTAAAATGGCCAAAGAAGAAAACCTAACCCATATAGCCTTTATGCGAGCCATAATGCATAAAATTGACACCATCATAGGCGAGGGAGAAGCAGATGAAATATGGATTACTTTTCCTGATCCTTTTTTAAGAAGTAAAAGTGCTAAACATCGTTTAACGCACACTCGATTTCTGCGGTTGTATAAGAAAATATTAAAACCCGGAGGCACCATTCATTTAAAAACTGATAGTGATGATTTATTTACATTTACTGTAAATATGTTGCAACACCTAGGCATTCAGCCAATAGCCTTAGAAGAGGACGTACATGGAAATCCTGATGCACCTGAAATATTGAAGGAGGTAAAAACATATTACGAACGATTATTTATGAATAAAGGAAGTACCATTAAATACATCAGTTTTAATTTAAGTACATTTAGTGAAGAGCAGGCGATTGCGTTTGAAGAATGGTTTGAGCGAGAACGTTTGAGGCGGGTGGCATTAGGCTTAAGTACCGGCTTATAGCATAATAAAGGCGAATATTGAATGAACTACAATCAAGCAAGCGAACAACACTTTCATCAACATACCACTTGCTAAAGCAAACAATACGGCAAAAGCTGAGCGTATAGCTTGGGTATTACTTGCGCCTGTTTGTAGTTCGGCAATAAAACATCCTAACCAAGCACCAATAAACATGCCCAAGGGCATAGGAATAAAAAACCCTATTATCATTCCGATATTGGCTCCTTTCGTACCTTGTTTTGATCCGCCGCTAATCCGCGCAGATAACATTGGAAGAATAAAATCAATCCCCAACATAAAAAATGTGAGCACCCCATACAAAACCAATGTGAATATTCCAATGGGCTGCCATGACGTAAAATAAAGGAGCAATAACCCTATGTATGATAAAGGAGCGCCGGGTATAGCAGGCAAAATACTTCCAATTATGCCAATTATCATACAAACAAAAGCTGCAATAAGTAGAAATATATCCATAACCATTTAAATTTGTGCCATGCAAACCATCTTTGCGCAAGATAAATCGTTTTCGTTTAAAGAAATCCGGTCGGGTGCATTTCATTTTGAGGATGAATACCTGAATGATACTTTCACCTTTTGTAAGCAATGGCTGAACGGACAATCTCATTTTGAATTTAATACATCAGGCAGTACCGGAGCTCCAACTGCCATTTCAGCTAAACGAGAGCACATGGAGCTAAGTGCAGGACTAACCATAAATGCATTAGCACTTGATTCGTCGGCACATATTTTATTATGCATTAGCAGTAAAATGATAGGTGGAGCTATGATGTTGGTGAGAGGTCTTATATTAGGTTGCGATATTACTGTGATGCACCCTCAAGGTAATCCATTGTTAGAAGTGGCAGAAAATCACCCATACACATTTGCTTCATTTGTACCCATGCAATTATTTGATGTTTGCCACATCGAATGGCACAGGAATAAGTTAGAAAGATTTCATCATATTTTATTAGGTGGTGCGGCAGCAAATAAAAACACTTTGGATGCTTTAGCTAGCATTCATACTGCTATATGGCAAACCTATGGAATGACAGAAACCTTAAGTCATATTGCCCTTAGAAGAGTTGGTAAAGATACCTATTATAAAACCTTACCCGGAATTAAAATCAAAACAGATGAGCGCAGTTGTTTATGCATAGAAAGTGAACTCACCGATAATCGTTGGCTACTTACAAACGATGTAGTTGAGTTAATTGATGAAACCCATTTTAACTTATCGGGTCGCATTGATGATGTAATTAACAGTGGAGGTATAAAAATATTCAGTTATGATGTTGAACATGCAATTTTGGAAAAGTTTAATGACCTGGAACTTCCTCCAAAACCATTGTTTGTTTGCCGCAAACCGGATGACAAATATGGTGAAACCGTTGTGGTTGTTATGCTAGGCAAACCCTTAACTGAGGAAATAATTGAAGCCATTCGCGATTATTGCAAAATTAAACTGGGAAAGTATGCGGCTCCTCGCCATTTTTACTTTGTAGACGAATTTGAGAAACTGGAAAGTGGCAAATTGAACAAAAAGGCTACATTAACCAAAATTCTTCAAGGAGAATAATGTTATAATTGGTTAAAAAACAGATGACTTAAAATTAACTTTTTTAAACCTCTAACTTTTTTATATTCGCACTAAATATAAAATTAGTATTATGTACTGGACGTTAGAATTAGCCTCATACCTGGATGATGCGCCATGGCCGGCAACAAAAGACGAATTGATTGATTATGCGATCAGAAGCGGAGCACCTCTTGAAGTGATAGAAAACTTACAGGAAATGGAAGATGATGGAGAACCATTCGAGAGTATCGAAGAGGTTTGGCCTGATTATCCAACGAATGAAGATTATTTCTACAACGAAGATGAATTGTAAAAAAATAAGGGTTATCATGCGATGATAACCCTTATTTTTTATTCGAACTCTTCAGATTGCTCTTCTTTTACTAAATCACTTTGGTATTGCTGCAAATAATCGTGCTTACTTTCAGCCACATTTACAGCGTATCTTAATCCTGCTCCTTTGCCTATAACCTTTACTAAATTTAAGGATAATAGTTGAGCAAAATCTCGTTGAATGGTTTTCCGGTTACACTCAAACTCGGTTACCAATTCCTTTGTACTAATAAATCCCTTGTGTTGAATGATATACATGATTAACTTCTGACGTTGGTTTAATACCGTTTCATCAAACTCCTTTAACCTATACCCCCTTTCGAACACATAATTCATCACGTTTTTTTGACGCGGATTAAGTTTATCAAACTCAACCTGTTTTCTGAAATACGATCGAAGTAATCCTTTTAAACGCTCTAATTGTCCGGCAAACACCAACATGCCAAATCCTAATTGTGATTGTTCGTCGGCTGCCAGTTTCTCCACATCACGAGCCTCACCCGATTCGCCATAAAAGGCTTGGTATTCATTTTTATTTACATAGAGTTCGTGTTCTAAACTTAACAACCCATGTAAATTACACCCATGCTTGCTTAACCAAAAGTATTGCAATAGACCGGCCATTTTGGTTCGTGCCTCACTAAATAAATTTAATTGCAACAATTTAAAATGCATCACCCACGATTTAATGATAGGATGGTGTTCATCATCCTGATTCATGTATTCGAACAAACTTTCCAATTCCATTTCTGTGGTTAAGGATAATTTTTCAGGGTGACGTGTACTATTTGCCGTAAATAAATTTACATCCTCTCGGTTGTTGTATAAATCAAGAATTAGTATTTGTTGTAGTTGATACAACATACTAATGGTTAATGGCTGTTGCAATTGTGTTTGCAACCATTGTTCAGCTTTAATATATTGTTCAATACCACGTTCTGCAAGGGCTTTTGGCTTAATTTTTCCTTCAGCTATATACTTTACTGTTTTAATATCAATGATATTAAAATCAATGGCATTGGCATAATAGGTGCGAAGAATTGCACTATTTAATAACTCAATAGATTGAATAGGTTCAGGTAAATCAATGAAATCATAAATCTTCAGCAATTCATTATACTGCTGAAGAATCTGGTAATGCTCACTTTCAATATGAATACCCGGATCAAGTTTATTAACCAATATCATATACCTCAAAACTATGCGTATATATTATAGGTTTTGAAGTGATGTTCACCTTACAAATGGTGGATATTGAATATTACCGGTAACTGTAGGTTGTTAAGTAATTGTAAACGCTTGATAATTGCGACAATTGGCACTTCTTATAAAATAGACAATAGCAGAAAAGCATGGTGGATAATTGGTGAATAACGCACGTTAAGGATCTATTTACAGCGATTCTAAATGCGACAGATACCAAACCGCTTGCTCATAAATTTTAACCTTTTCATCAGTTTGCATTTTGGCGAGCACATTAAACATCATACCCAGCCTGTTATTCTGTTGTAATAAGGTTTTATTACGTTCAAAAAAATACCAGTATAAACTATTAAACGGACAAGCCTTATCACCATACTTTTTTGATTTATCATAATAACATCCATTACAATAATCGCTCATCTTATCCATGTAGTTTGCAGAGGATAAGTATGGTTTACTCCCCACAATTCCCCCATCAGCATATTGGCTCATTCCTCTGGTATTGGGCATTTCAACCCATTCAATGGCATCAATATAAATACCTAGATACCATGCATCCACTTCATCAGGATGTATGCCGGCCATTAAGGCAAAATTACCTGTAACCATTAAGCGTTGAATATGGTGTGCATAGGCGTTATCTAAACTATTATTAACAGCATGTTTTACACAGTTTAATTTGGTATCTCCATCCCAAAAATAATGTGGAAGTGGTGTATCATGATTAAAATAATTAAGCTTGGCATAATCAGGCATCTTCCACCAATAAATCCCACGCATATATTCGCGCCAACCAATTATTTGTCGCACAAATCCTTCTACCTGAGGCAAGGTAATTATACCCGGTTGTTGTTGCCATGCTTCAATTGCCGCATTTACAACTTCTAACGGGTGCAATAATTTTACGTTCAATGCAAAGGAAAGTCGTGAATGAAACAAAAATGGCTCCGTCTTACTCATGGAATCTTGATAGATACCAAAAAATGGAAGCGCATTAGCTGTAAAAAAGGATAAGGTTTGCAGCGCCTGTTCTCGTGTTATTGGCCAAAGCAATTTTTTTGCTTGAATGTTTCCGAAATATGAAGCCTTTGATGCCTTAATATCTGCGAGTTCATCACTAACATCAGTAGTTACAATATCGTGAATTGGTGCACCGGGTGAACCTTTCCATTTGTTACGGTTCTCTGCATCATAATTCCATTTATCGCCAACAGGTTTATCTGCATCCATTAATATATGATACCGCCTGCGCATCTCGCGATAAAAAGTCTCCATCAAAATCTGCTTCTTATGTTCAAACATTTGTTTAACATCTAACCTATCACTTAAAAAATGTTCGGTATCATATACCTGAAATGGAATGGACAGTTGATTACAATATGATTTTAGTTGATCATCAAGCCTATATTCATCAGGCATCTGGTATTCGAACCGGCTAACCTTAAACTGTTTGATGGCACCATCAAGGTTGGCAGTTAATGATTGTTGATTATTGATATCATTAATTTTTAGATAATACACGGTATGACCCTTGGCTTGCAGTTTGTTGGCAAACCTTCGCATAGCTGCGAAAAAAGCTGTAATCTTTTGAATATGATGTTTAACGTAATCCGTTTCTTGGCGCATTTCAAACATACAATACACCACTTGTTCCTGTGTATGTTTAAACCAACTGTGATTTTCGTTTAATTGATCACCAAGAATTAATCGTAAAGTAGCACCCATATCTTAAAAACGGAGCAAACAATGATTTGTTTACTCCGTTATAAAATCTATGGTAACTGACTAATATATTTCTTCAGTATTGTTAATTGAGCAGGGCTATATTTAGCAGTGGAAATATGTTGTTTTAAGTCTTTTAATTTCGTTCCATTCAATACCAAATAGTTAGCTAAATCAGCAGCCGGACCGGCTAATCTGGAGTTGGTGCTTAACATAGCGTTGCATAAATTCGTCCATAACACTTCGTGATACACCCCTGATGTTTTTATTGATGAAAAGGCATTTATTCTTGTTCTAAATTCCCACTTATCTGATGTGTAATCAATCAAAGCATTTAAATGAATTTCAGCATCAATACCGGCCATGTATGCAATTTCGTGGTATTTAATATTTACACCATTGGCCATTCCATACACCTGCTTAACCATATTTAAATACATACGAATATTTACCGCATCAATTTGATACAATTTCTCTAATGCTGCTTGTACCACGTCATAACTACTATCATTTAATGCTTTTGCAAAATTTGCGATTACACCTACATCATTGCCTTGATAGTATTTTATATAGGTTAACTTAGGCTGAGGATCACGATGATTAAATACTGTACCCAATTGCGAAATAGTATTAAAATCAGTAATTAGCTGTTGAATAATTTCTGATTTCATGGCATGAAAAGTTTCTACCGCAAAGGCATTCATTAAAGCCCCGCGTTTGTCTTCTATCGGCAAATCGCGCATGGCTACTAAAGCATCATAACGATCCAACATATCCGGGGCTGATTCTAACTGTCGCTTTAGCTCTTCAAATGACTTCTTAAACTTAAGTGTTTTTAACACCATACTGTTAGGGTCAAACAACACAAAGGCAATTGTTTTTTTATTTTTATTTGGCACCTTCACCACTTCAAATGATTCATCAACCCAATCTTTAACTTCATCAAAAGTTCCATCTGTATAATGCACCCTGAAAACAATAGGCATCTTAAAATTGCCAATTACTTCATCTTTAACATGGGTTTGCTCCACTGCAATTTCAGTTGCCCTGTTTCCATTTTGATAGGTTAAGTCTTCATAATGAACGGTAAACTCAGGCTCGCCCGGACGATGAATCCATTGATCGAAAAACCAACTCATATCCAAACCGAGTTTATCTTGAATGGCTTGCTGTAAATCATTTGTTTCAACATTTCCGTATGCATGTTTTGTTAAATAATGATTCAAAGCACGTTTCCATTGTTCGTCGCCCAATACATAAGCAAGCATACTTATTACTGCCGAACCTTTAGGGTAAACCCTGGCAGTACCTGCCGAGCCATGACGAACAGGAAATTTATCTTTTTTTCCGGCTTCAATGGCAGTTTGGTGTTCACTTCTTCGTTGCCAATTATAAACATCATCACCATATAACTTTCGGTTTAACATTTTAGGATAATAGGTAGCCCATGATTCTTGCAACCAAGTATCTCGCCCATCCCTTGCTGTTATAAAATCACCAAACCATTGATGGGTTAATTCGTGACAATTTACACCTACATAATTTCTATCTAAAAATGCACGTTCATCAACATTAAAAAAATCGCCAAAAATGGTAGCCGTTGTATTTTCCATGGCACCATATAAAAAGTCTTGTACCATTATTTGCGAATAAGTTTCCCAAGGATAATTTACACCTGTTTCCTCCTCTAAAAAATCAACCATCATTTCACTAAAACGATAGGTTGGTTCAGCGCGTTCAGGAAACTCAGGGTAATAATATAAACGCATGGGAATACCTCGCTTACTTTTAGTTTGCTTAATCGCATATTTACCAATACCTATCATTAACAAATAACCTGCGTGTGGTTTCGACATGCTATAATGCCAAGTTTCGGTATTGTTTTTATTTACCGTACGTTTAATTAACAACCCGTTCGATAACACTTCATATCCTTTTTCAAACGTAATAACAGTTTCTGTTACAAACTTATCATTCATATCATCATACATTGGAATCCAATACCTGTTGTCAATACCTTGTCCTTGCGTCCATATTTGCTTACGTACCGCAAAAGGATTTTTTTCATTATTCACTTGTGCATTCCATCCTATAAAATAAATTCCCTTACGAGGTGTTGCTTCATACTCAAATACAAGCTCATGCTTCGTATCCCAAACCAATGAAGTATTGGGCTTAATCCACACACCTTTGGCATCACTTCTAAAAACTATAGGTGCATTATTTAATTTAGCTGATTTTATCGTAATACCCGGACCATCAAAAAATACTGAATCAACACGTTGTTGTAAAACTAAAAACTTATGGGTTACCTTTCCCATAACCAAACCTTTAGTCGGTTCAAAACTCACTTCAACTTTCATATGGCTAATATCCAATGCATGTTCGCGGTAGGAAGTATTATCCTTTACATAACTTTTATAAGTATGTTGAGCGTTTGCGGTGAAGTGAAATAAAACTAAAACAAGTAATAGTTTATGCATACGTATAATATTAAAGGCATGCAATATAATCATTACCCGCACATCTATTTCACAGGTGGTATTGATTTAATAAAGAATGCTGACAAACCACCAATAAATCAAGAAAACAAGTGGTGTATACCTGTTGATTTTGAGTAATGCTTAGCCCGCAAAAAGTAAATAGTTGTAAGGCTGTATTTCGAATTTCCTGTACTTGATTTTTACAAATGATATCCACCCGTTCTATCCATTCATCAGTAGGTTTATGATGCTCGGTAAACAATGCATAATCAAACATCACTCGTTTGTATTCAACTAATTTTTTCTGCTCATTATTAATTAAACATAATGCATTGTTAAACCTTAATGTAGGTTCGTTTCGCTTAGTTACGAACTGTAAACAAGTATCTAATAAACGTTGATAAATTCCATGAACAGTTTGCATAAACATGAGTTGTGCAAAAGGTAAAAATGGAATTTCAAAAGCTTGTACCGTATTGGTTGATTGGTTACAACCTATAGTAAAACATTGCTCTTCTGAAACAAGAACATTTTCCACCTTAATGGTATGCGTTGAAGTATTGGCAAGCCCAAAACTATTCCAATCAGCACAACAATTTACATCAGCTTTAGGAATGGCTACACTGATTATTTCACCGGCTTCGTTCTTTACATTCATGGTGAAATAAGTGGCATAATCAGCACCACTGCAATATAACCATGTGCCATTAATCAGGTATCCATTTTCAGTTTTTATGGCGTTACCGCTAACTGCTCCACTGCCTGCAATTACAGCTTGGTCAGGTTTAAAAATAGCTTCTTGCATTTCATTATTAAACAGCGGCAAAAAATATGTTCCGCCATTTGCAATTTGCATCAGCCAACCCAAACTACCGTTTACATAAGCTGCATCATGCAATATTTGCAAGCAAGAGGTAAATGATAATCCTAAACCACCCAATTGTTCAGGCAATAAGCATTTAAACAATTTAGCTTCATTCAGCAATGACAATACTTCATTGTTAATGCTTACATGGTGGTTATCGTTAAATTTTTCTATTAATGAAGCACTTAAATATCTACTTTTTACAGCTTCCATTGTAGCGTAATGAAATAATTTCGTGGCGGTGCTACAAAAAATAATGGAGTAACAGCAGGCATTAAATCGCCTGCCCCATTTGGTGTTGCAGTATTACTTCCAAATGCTGCATTACCCCACATGGTGTAAGTAGCGTTTAGTACATTATTGATACGCGACACCAAGCTGATATCTCGTTTCAACCATTTTTTCAGCATCAATTCTATGGAAGCATCTACAACGGTAAACGATGGAATTTCGGCTTGTTTTGAATTACTATTATCAATATATTGTTTAGACACATGCCTTACTTGAGCCTGCACTGCCAACCAAGCGATAGGATTAAACCTAACTCCTTGATTTAAAATGACGGCAGGAGATAAGGCAGGTTGAACATTATGAAAATTAAATCCTACATTTTCAAAATTAGGCGTGTTATAATATTGAGTAATGTGTTTGATATTATTTCTGCTAACATTAGATGTATGAATAAGAGTAACCCATTTGCGAATTGGCCATTGCACATCTAATTCAATTCCGGTGCGTGTGCTATTGTTTACATTAGTAGTGATAGCTGCTCCGAAATTATTGTTTTTACCTGTGTTTAAGATTGCGTTGGTAAAGGCCATGTGGTAGGCATTTATTTGTGCATTTAATCCACCTTTTTTATAACGATAACCAAATTCGAAATCAATAACATATTCAGGTTTAATAGCATTTTGAGAGATGGCATTGCGTGCAAAATCCTCTTGGAAATAATCAAATCGTGTGGGTTCTCTACCGGTTCGGCCTGCCATGGCATAAAGCGAAGAATAAGAATTTAAACGATAGTTTATACCTAATTTAGGATTTAAAAAAAGCCAATTCATATCTTCTACCGGAAAGGCAGTATTAGAAATTGCCATTGCCTTAGCTTCATAGGTAAAGAACGCTGCACGAACCTGAACATCTGCAAACACCTGTACATGCTTGCTTATGGTGGCGTTAATTTTCACAAACGCAGAAGCTTCTTTCTTATAACCCGTATTAAAATATGCGCGGTGAGGTAGTTGTTGATTAACCGGTAAAACATCCATACGTTGGGTTTCCATTGAATGTTCACTTTTAAACGAATTTACATGAAGCCCTGCATCCAGGTCAAAATTCCTCGTGCGATAAAAATAATTAGTAAAGGCACCATAAAAAAACTGGTTTAACTTATAGCTTACCATTGCATTTGTAGTAGTAAAAGTATCATTGCCAATAATGGCGTTAGGCATATTAAAACTACTGTAAGGTGTTCCCCATATTGCAGGAAAATAAAATTGAAATTGAGGAGCACCACCTCGTACAAAATAAACTGAACTTTGAATACCGCTTCTATTATTTATGTTATATAGATGTTGTACTTGAAAAAAGTGTTGACGGAAGCGGTCGCGTTCATTCATTGTAAATGGATTTGCTTTTCGGTTGATACGCATGGTTGCTGCGTCTATCCCTTGATAAGCCAAGGTTGATTGGGCATCGCCTCCCCAAAGATTAAAACGTAAGGTACTTTTATCAGTGGTACGAGCAGCCGAAAAAAGGTAAGAGAAAATTTCACTCCCTGATCTTTCCCGATAACCATCGGTTGCCAAATTAGATAAGCGGATATAAGCCCCCCAACGGTCCTTTATTTTCCCTGTTTGTATTTCGGCCGTTAAACGACTGGAACCAAAAGAACCCAAACCGGCATGAATTTCGGCACCTGGTTTTGTTGAAATAGATTGCGTAGATACATTTATTGAACCTCCAAAAGAAGCTGTTCCATTTGTTGATGTGCCTACACCGCGTTGTATTTGAATAGCAGAGGCAGAGCTTGCTAAATCGGCAAAGTTGTTAAAAAACACACCTTGATTTTGAGGGTCGTTAATTGGTATTCCATTTATGGTTACATTAATACGCGTTTGATCAATGCCACGTAACCTAAAAAAACTGTAACCTATACCGGTACCATTATCAGAATATGCATGGATACTTGGTGCCATTTGTAATAACGAAGGCATATCAGCGCCATAATAAGCTTTTTGAATTTGTAACCGATTAAGGTCAAACTTGGTAATGGGCAGTTCGTCTTTTGCCCTAATACTAATAATAACCGATTCAGACAACTCAACAGCTTTTGTGGTATCTGTTAACTGTTGTTGTGTTTGTTGTGCAGCAACGGTAAGAGTACTGCATGAAATAAGAATTAAAAGTAATGTTTTGTTAAACATAACACGTTGAATTAAAAAAGTTAAACGTCCAAGTTTCCGGGTGAAGAAACTTATCATAAAACAGCTTTAACCAACTTGGAAAACAACGTAAGAAATTACGTTGAAAAAGAGACCGTCTCTTCCCTTCGCAGGCATTATCCTGTTCAGGTTCCAAGGGTATAATCTCAGGCTTTGTTGTAACACGCAGCCACCCCTAAGACAAATGCGAAATAAAGAACCAATCTTAACATTTCCAAATTCATTAGCATTAAACTATGCGATGAACAAGTTTTAATTATACCTTAGCTCGGTGAATCAACAACAATACTTTGAAATTTTAGGAGCCTTACTTAGCATTGGGTACAGCTTATTATTAATGAAAGAAAACAAAACCGGTTGGTTACTTGGCATTGCTTCTTCTTGTATTAGTGTGTGGTTGTTTTATCAAACCCAACTATTTGCTCAAGCAATCATCAGCGTTTATTTTGCGTTAGTAGGTATTTATGGTTATTGGTATTGGCATCGCGCCGAAAAACATCATGAACATATACATATTTGGCCGGTTCATTTTCATCCGATTGCTATAATAACTATAGCAGTCATTGGATTTCCATTGGCTTCCATTTTTGCAGCTTACACTAAAAGTGCCAGCCCCGTATTAGACACCTTAGTAACGGTTTCAGGTTTTATTGCATCAATAAAAGAGGCAAGAAAAATATTAAGTAGTTGGCTGTATTGGTTCATCATTAACCTGGCAAGCGCATGGTTGTACTACACCCAACATTTAAATTATTATGCCATTTTAATGGTAGTATATGCCGGCATTTGTATACCGGGTTACATCAGTTGGTATCGTATTTATCAGGCTCAAAAAAAAAACGGCAGCTAATAGATAGATGCTGCCTTTGAATAGTATTTGTTTAGTATTAGTTTATTTCACATGAGCTCCAACATTCCACAACATAAAACTCCACATGTCAGTTACTTCTTCAATCAACTTAGTGGTTGGTTTTCCTGCCCCGTGTCCGGCTTTCGAATCAATCCTAATTAATACCGGATTACCTTCTTTCATTTGTTTATATTGTAACTCAGCAGCAAACTTAAAACTATGGGAAGGCACAACTCTGTCGTCATGATCGGCAGTCATAATTAATGTAGCAGGATAATTTACTCCCGACTTAATATTATGCAATGGTGAATATTTATATAAGTAGGCAAACTGTGAAGAGTCTTCACTACTGCCGTACTCCACTGCCCATCCCCAGCCAATGGTAAATTTATGGTACTTCAACATATCAAGTACACCAACGGCCGGAATAGCAACTTTAAACAACTCGGGCCTTTGTGTCATGCAAGCCCCTACTAATAAACCTCCATTACTTCCACCATTAATGGCTAAGTGTTGAGATGAAGTATATTTTTCCTTAATTAAATATTCTGCAGCAGCAATAAAGTCGTCAAATACATTTTGTTTATTAGCCAACATACCTGCTTTATGCCAGTCTTCTCCATATTCGCCGCCACCTCTTAAATTAGCTATTGCATACACGCCACCTTGTTCTAAAAACATTATTCTTGAAATGCTAAATGAAGGCGTCAATGAAATGTTAAAACCTCCGTATCCATACAACATGGTTGGATTATCTCCGGTTAACTTTAATCCTTTTTTATGCATGATAAACATTGGAATTTTAGTTCCGTCTTTTGAAGGGTAAAACACTTGCTTGGTTTCAAATTCATCCGGATTAAATTTCACTTCTGTTTTTCTAAATAACTCCGACTTGCCTGAAGTAATATCATAGCGATAAATTTCTCCCGGATTAATAAAAGAAGTGTACGCATAAAATGATTCTGTATCAGTAATTTTACCTGAAATGCCACTTGCTGTTCCTATGCCGGGCAAGTTAATTTCTATCTTCTTCGAACCATTCATAGCATACCTGAACAATCTTGTACTTGCATCTTTTAAATAAGTGGCAAACATGTAACCGCCGCAGGTATAAACGCCTTCCAACAAATCAGTTGATTGCGGAATAATTTCTTTCCAATTAGCCGGATCATTTTGTTCAGGATTAACAGCAATTAATCTATACCTGGGTGCCCCAAAATCAGTTAAGGCATATACCATTTTACCTACATTGGTAACCACCGAATAATTATTTTCAAACCCTTTAAATAAGGTTGTAAATCTAGCCTTTGCATTGGTTAATGATTTTATTAAAACTTCGCTCCCCGATGTTCCTTCACTAACATTTATAAACAAATAAGTTTCGTCTTCACTAACCATTGCATTAAAGTATCGAAGCGGATGTTTTTTATCCTCATATACCAATTTATCCGTACTTTGTTCTGTTCCTACTTCATGATAATAAATCTTCATGTATTCATTGGCATTGCTGTACTCTTTTCCTTTTTTAGGCTCATCATAACGGCTGTAATAAAACCCATTTTTATACCAAGTAGCACCACTAAATTTCACCCAGCTAATCACATCTTTTAAATATGATTTTGTGGCTACTTCCATCACTTTAATTTCATTCCAATCACTTCCACTTTTAGCGGTACCAATGGCACAATATTTTCCGTCTTTACTAAAGGTTAAGCTTGCTAATGATGTTGTGCCATCCTCACTTAAAACATTTGGGTCTAAAAAAACTTCAGGTTCAGAATTTATCCCTTTTTGTCTATAAAGTACACTTTGGTTCTGTAAGCCATCATTCTTAAAAAAGTAATAGTATTCGCCTTCCTTAAACGGTGATGAATACTTTGGATAATTCCATATTTCGGTTAGCCTGTTTTTTATTTTTTCTCTAAATGGTATCTGATTTAAGTATGATTGTGTTACCTTATTTTGTTCAGTAACCCATTGCTCAACCAAGGCAGCGGTATCTTGCTCCAGCCAACGGTAAGGGTCTTCAACCTTAACCCCAAAATAAGTATCAACGGCATCGGTTCGCTGCGTGGCCGGGTACGCTCCAACATTTATATTAGCTCTTTCCATAGTTTTTGTACAGGCTGTTACACCTAATACTCCTAATAACAAAATTGTATTCTTCATGGTTTGATGAATTTGTTACACAAGTATAAACTATAATACCATTAGCCAAACTAAACCATAAGTAAAATTACTTAATCATTTTATTATCGGAATAATAGTGGTTTAAACGGTGGCGTTCCCTTGTTTAAGGCTGCCCTTCAAGCCAACAATAAACAAGGTCAGGCTTTTCGTTTCAATCTTTTTGCCTAAGCAAAAAGGATTTCCACTGCAATCCTTAACGCAAAATCCCGTAAACAAAAAAGGTTATGCCGTATAAGCGACATAACCTTTATCAATCCAATATGTGTTTAATTATTCTACTTCAGGTTCGGGCTCAATCCCCAACATCAGGTTTTTAATATCCTGCAATTCTTCTTTATTGTATTTATTATCATAATCACCTAACAAGTCAAGTAAATAACTTAGGTTAGCAACTCCATCCTCTTCTTCAAGGTATAAATAAGAATAATCTCCATACTCTTCAATACTCTCATACGCCAAACGAATCATTTTTACATAACCCGGTTCGTTACGGTTTGCCTTAAACCATTCACGTAATGACTTTAATTGTTCAACAAGCTTCGGACTAAACCCTTCAGTTTCCAAAGTCTTTTTTATCGCATCTATCTGTTGCTTCATGTTTAAAATTAATGTAATAATGTGCGAAACTACATTTTTTGGTTGTGTTTAAAAAATTTACTTCGCCCAATATTCTGAAAATTAGTAATGAAAGCACTTTACACCATTTTATTATTATTGGTTTCAAACCTATTTATGACCTTTGCTTGGTATGGTCATCTGCAATTTCAAAAAGTTGACGGACTTAAACAGGCCGGTTTATTGGGTATCATCCTTATCAGTTGGGGAATTGCTCTATTCGAATATGTTTTTCAGGTTCCGGCCAATAGGCTGGGATCACAAGTATATGGCGGACCATTCAATCTATTTGAGCTTAAAACCTTGCAAGAGGCTATTAGTATCATTGTATTTGTATTGGTAAACTTACTTGTGTTTAAGGATGGAAATTTACAGTGGAATCATGTTGTAGGATTTGCCCTAATTGTGCTGGCTGTATTTATCATTTTCAAAAAGTGGTAAACTCTCAATGTAATTCGGAATAATAATGGTTAAGCATTACACCATCAGATTTTTAGATATGCCTTTTGTTATCAATTATATAAACCATCGTTAGGTTAACGCATCTTTTCTTATCATTGCATACTTAAAATAGTTAAATATTTTTAAAAACGATGCGGATTTTACTTGTTTACCCCGAAATGCCTGATACTTTCTATGCACTTAAGCATTTTATTAAGATTGCAGGAAAAAAAGCAGCATTTCCGCCATTAGGTTTATTAACCGTGGCATCGTTATTACCTAAACATTGGGAAAAAAAGGTGGTTGATTTAAACACAAAACCTTTATTGGATAACGATATTCGTTGGGCTGATTATGTGTTTTTATCAGCCATGAATGTGCAGGAAGAGTCGGTAAGAGAAGTACTGGCGCAATGTAAAAAAGTAGGAACTAAAGTAGTGGCAGGAGGTCCCTTATTTACGCACGAATATGAGAGGTTCGACTTAGTAGATCATTTTGTATTAAACGAAGCGGAAATTACCTTACCTCCTTTTATTGCTGATATTGAAAACAATACTCCAAAAAGAATTTATCAATCAACGGAATTTGCAGATGTTACCGCTTCTCCGATTCCCATGTTTGAATTGATAAACATGGACGATTATTTGTACGACATTATACAATACTCAAGAGGCTGCCCGTATTTATGCGACTTTTGTGATGTAACGGCCTTATTTGGCAGAAAACCAAGAACCAAAACTCCTCAACAAATTATTGATGAATTGGAGGCAATCCAACAATGCGGCACCACTCAATTGGTTTTGTTTGCTGATGATAATTTGATTGGGAATAAAAGACTGCTAAAGTCAGAGTTATTACCTGCAATAATTGAATGGCGTAAAAAAACTAATCCAAGCTTTTTCTTTGCTACCCAACTTACCGTTAATTTGGTTGATGATGAAGAGCTGATGCAATTACTGGCCGATGCAGGATTTCGTCATGTATTTATCGGGATTGAAACGCCTGATGAAATTAGTTTAAAACATGCACACAAAAACCAGAATTTGAAAAGAAATATCCTGGATACCATTCACCTTATTCATCAAAAAGGATTTATTATTTCGGGTGGGTTTATTGTAGGATTTGATACCGATACAGAAAAAAGTTTTGAGATTCAACGCCAATTTATTCAAGAAACAGGAATTCCTTTACCTATTGTAAACATTCTGAAAGCACCGCCGGGAACTGAATTATATGAGCGAATGAAGAGGGAAAAACGATTAATTAAAGATTTTGCATTTGAGGAAGGTGATACAAACATAAATCCGGTAATTGGTGAAGAAAAATTACTTAATGGATTTTTAAACGTAATAGAAGGTATTTATCCTCCGGAGCATGCATATCAGCGACTCCAACAATTTTTTAAGCATCATAGGTTTACCTCATCAACCATAAAAATAAAGCCCAAATTGAAGGCATCAGACTTATTATTAATTTTACGAGTGGTTTATCTATTAGGCATTAAAGATAAGCATAGAAAATATTTTTGGAAGTTGATTTTATGGACCTACAAACTTAATCCTAAGTTTGCCGATAAGGCCTTTTTTTATGGAATG
>JACCDR011411562.1_pt1 | contig 20277 bp, 17 predicted proteins | sample 7446431 | NCBI WGS metagenome assembly JACCDR01 (sample SAMN15323443, study PRJNA562643) | freshwater metagenome | isolation source: river surface water | place: USA:Blue River Watershed | collected 2017-08-17 | reverse complement strand
GTTGCAAATGCTCGACGTAGCCCGGGCTACGTCTGCGCTTTGCGTCTAGATCGACACCGTTTCGGACACCCGCTCGGGCGCGCCGGAATACTTCACAGGCTCTGACGGTGCCGCCCTGCCGCCCCAACCACCCTTGCAGCAACCGCCCATGACCACCCCTTTTGCTCCCCTGAAGCACATCAACGCCGGCACGCTGAACGTGGCCTACGCCGAACTGGGCCCGGCCAGTGGCCCACCGGTGTTCCTGATGCACGGTTTCCCCTATGACATCCACACCTTTGAGGCCGTGGCGCCACTGCTGGCCGCGCAGGGTTGCCGCGTTTTTGTGCCTTACCTGCGCGGCTTCGGGCCCACACGCTTTTTGTCGGCCGACACACCGCGCTCGGGCGAGCAGGCGGCGCTGGGCGCCGACTTGCTGGCGCTGATGGATGCACTGGCCGTGCCACGCGCGGTGCTGGCCGGTTACGACTGGGGCGGCCGCGCGGCCTGTGTGGTGGCGGCGCTGTGGCCCGAGCGCTGCGCCGGCTTGTTGTCATTCAACAGCTACAACATCCAGGACATCGCGCGCGCCATGCAGCCCGACACCGCCGCCAACGAACACCGGCTGTGGTACCAGTACTACTTCCACAGCCCGCGCGGTGAACAAGGCCTGCTGCAAGACCGGCGTGGCATCTGCCGGCTGCTGTGGCAGCTGTGGTCGCCCAGCTGGACCTTTGCTGAAGCACAGTTCGAACGCAGCGCCGCCGCCTTCGACAACCCCGACTTCGTGCCCGTGGTGATACACAGCTACCGCCACCGCTTTGGCCTGGTGGCGGGCGACCCGGCGCTGCAGGCCATCGAAACGCAACTGGCGCAGCAGCCGGCCATCACCGTGCCCGCCCTCACCTTCGACGGCATCGACGACGGCGTGCGCCCGCCGGCCGACGCCAGCCAGCATGCGGCCCGCTTCACCGGGCCGCGCCGGCACCGTTGGGTGCCGGGCGTGGGCCACAACATGCCGCAGGAAAAGCCGCAGGACTTTGCCGCTGCGGTGATGGAGCTGGTGCACGGCAGGGTGTGAACACCGGTTTGCGGGTTTCAAGAAGTGGCACGAATCAGGCCTATCAGGCCTATCAGGCCCGTCCGGCCCATCAGGCCTTGGGCAGGCGGTACAAGGCGCAGATCTTGTTGCCGTCGGGGTCGCGCAGGTAGGCCAGGAACATCTTGCCGGCAGCGCCTTCACGCACACCCGGCGGGTCTTCGCAGGTGGTGCCGCCATGCGCCAGCCCTGCGGCGTGCCAGGCCTGGCCCTGTTCGGCCGAGGTGCAGGCAAAACCCAAGGTGCTGCCGTTGCCCACGGTGGCGGGCTCACCATTGATGGGCAGGCTGACGGAGAAGATGCCGCTGGGCGTGCGCCAGAAGATGCGGTGGCGGTCCACCATGCCGGCGGGCACACCCAGCGTGCCCAGCACGGCGTCGTAAAAGGTCTTGGCACGTTCCAGGTTGTTGGTGCCGATCATCACGTGTGAAAACATGGGGTTTGGTCTCCTGTCGTTGGTTAAAAAAAGAAAGAAAAGTCGTTGGCTGGCGGTGATGCTCAGCCACTCGGTTGGGGCCTGTTGCTCAGTTCAGCTTGATGGGCAGCGCACGCACCACCACGCCAGTGGCCGCCCGCACCGCGTTGGCCACCGCCGGCGCGATGGGCGGCACACCGGGTTCACCCAGGCCGCCCAGGTCGGCACGGCTGTTGACGATCTCCACCTCCACCACCGGCGCGTGGGCCAGCGTCAACATCGGGTAGTCGTTGAAGTTGGTCTGCTTGACACGGCCTTGTTCGATGTCGATCTGGCCCCCCAGCGCTGCCGTTAGGCCAAAGTGCACGCCGCTGCGGATTTGCGCACGTGCGTTCACGGGGTCGAGCGCAAAGCCGCAGTCAACCGCGCAAAACACGCGCGTGACCTTCACCACGCCCTGCGCGTCCACGGCCACCTCGGCCACCTGCGCCACGATGGAATGGAATGATTCGGCCACCGCAATGCCGCGCCCCACCCGCTGCCCGGGCACCGGCGCCACCGGTGTGCCCCAGCCCGCGGCTTTGGCGGCCGCCTGCAGCACAGCGGCAAAACGCTGGGCCGTGGCATCACCCGCGTTGGCCTGCAGCAGCGCCAGGCGGTAGGCCAGCGGGTCCAGCCCGGCTGCAGCGGCACATTCGTCAACAAAACTCTCGACAAAAAAGGCGGTGTAGCTGTGGCCCACACTGCGCCAGTAGCCCACCGGCACACCGGTGTCGACCATCGAATGCCGCACCTCCAGCGCCGGCAGCGCGTAGGGCAAAAACGTGGCGCCTTCGACGTTGGTCTTGTCGGGCATGCCGCCGCCGCCCATACCGGCCATGCGGCCCATGGCCTGTGCGGTGACCGAGGGCCCGGCGATGTGGCAGGCCCAGCGGCGCGGCCGGCCTTGTTCGTCCAGCGTGGCCTCAAAACGGCCCAGCGCTGCGGGGCGGTAGACGTCGTGCTGCATGTCTTCTTCGCGCGACCAGATGGTCTGCACCGGCACACCGGGCATGCTGCGCGCAATCTCGATGGCCTCGTTCACCACGTCCATCTCGAACTTGCGGCCAAAACCGCCGCCCATCGTCAGGGTATGCACCTCGATGGCGTCAGAAGGCAGCCCCGCGGCCTTGGCCGCCAGCCACTTGATGAGCAGCGGCGCCTGGTTGCCGCACCAGATCTTGCACTGCGTGCCGGTGTGCTGCACGGTGCAGTTCATCGGCTCCATCGTGGCATGGGCCAGGAAGGGCACGCGGTACTCGGCTTTCACAGCCTTGCCAGTGACGGGCTGCTGGATGTCGCCACGCGATTCGTACACCGAACCCTCGCCGGCATCCAGCGCCTGCGCATAACGGGCAAAGATGCCGGCGGTGTTCAGGCCGGCCAGTGCACCTTCTTCCCACACCACCTGCGCGGCATCGACAAACTGCTGCGCCGCGTAATAGCTGGTGGCGATGGCGGCCACAAAGTGCCGGCCCTCAACCGTGCCTTTCACCGCAGCGGGCTTGTTTTTGAACACCACGCTCTTGACCGTGCCGCCAAACACCGGACAGTGCCGAATGGCGGCGTACAACTGCCCCGGCAGGCGAACGTCGATGCCAAACTGCGCCGTGCCATCGGTCTTGGCCGGCAGGTCAATGCGCGGCATGCCGGTTTTGCCCAGCATGCGGTACTGCTCGCGCGGCTTGGGCGTTCCCGGCAGCAGCGGCAGCGCGCCGGCGGCAGCGGCCACATCACCAAAACCCAGCGTTTTGCCGCTGGCGTGGCTGATGATGCCGTTGTTGATGCGCAGCTCGGCCACCGGCACCGCCATTTGCGTGGCGGCGGCTTGCAGCAGCAGTTGGCGCGCGCCGGCTGCGGCCTGCTGCACCGGGCCTATGACGTTGCGCACCGAGCTGGAGCCGCCGGTGGCGTTGATGCCCACCGCTTCCAGCAGCCGGCGCAGCGTGAAACGTGCGCCTTCGGCCAGCCAGCCTTTGTCGGCGGGCCGAAAGGGCAGGCCGTCGAGCAGCATGGTGGCGTTGCTGTAGGCGGTGTTCACGGGCGCTTGCACCACGCGCATCTGCGCCGGCGCCGCGTCCAGCTCTTCGGCTATCAGGCTGGCCACCAGGCTCATGATGCCCTGCCCCATTTCCTGGTGCGGCGACACGGCGGTGATGATGCCGCTGGTGTCGATGGTGAACCAGGCCCCGAAGGCGGCTTCGCCCGGGCCTGGCTTCAGCGTGTAGGCCTTGTTGCGCAGCGCCTTGTGCTGGATGTAGCCAGCGCCCACGGCCAGCCCCCCGCCCACCACGGCCGCTGAAATCAGCAGCACCCTGCGGGCCAGGCTTTTGGGCTTGCCGCTGACTGCGGTGTCCGTCACGGGCTGGTTCATACCGTGCCCTCCACCACGTCCATGATGGCGGCGCGCATCGCGTCGTAGGTGCCGCAGCGGCAGATGTTGGACAGCGCGCCATGAATCTGCGCCAGCGTGGGCTTGGGCGTGGCCGCCAGCAGCGCGCTGGCAGCCATCAAAAAGCCCGACTGGCAGTAACCGCACTGCGGCACCTGGTGTTTGACCCAGGCCCTTTGCAGCGCGTGTGAGCGGTCGGGCGACAGGCCTTCGATGGTGGTGACTTTTTTGCCCGCCACCGCCGACACCGGCAGCCGGCAAGAGCGCTGCGCCACCCCATCCACCTGCACCGTGCAGGCACCGCACACCATGATGCCGCAGCCAAACTTGGTGCCCACCAGGTTCAATTCATCGCGCAGCACCCACAGCAGCGGGGTGGCGGGGTCTGACTGGATGGGCGCTGTCTTGCCGTTGACGTTCAATTCCACTGCGGGGCTCCTGGCTGCGGGTGCAGCCGTTGACTGGGCAGCGAGTATCGGGGCATTTACTGCTTGGCGCCTTCACCCAGCCGGCGCGCCAGGCCCACGGCGTAGGGCGCGGCGCGGGCGGCGATCAGGGGGTCGGCCGACGGCACCACGCCTTTGGGCAGCAGCAGGGGGTTGTAGGTGATGGTCAGACAAGGGCCGCCACTGTCTTGCGCCACCGAGATGATTTTCAGCTGGCCGAGGTTCACTTTGCGGCGGCCTTCGGGCAAGGGCACGGTGGCGTTGTCGATCTTGTCGCCCGGCTGCGCCAGTTCCAGGTTGAAGTTGAAGGCCACGGTGCCGGCTTTCACGCGCTGGCGCAGGTCATCAAACAGGAAAGCCGGGCCCAAGGCCTTGGCCTGGTCGTCGCTGAGACCCTGCACGCCACCCACGGGCTCAAAAACCCACTTGCCGTACTGCGTGCTGCCGCTGGTGTTGACAAAACCAAAAGCATGCACACCCCAGTAGTTGACGGCACCAAAGCTGGCCGGCACCGGCTGCGACGCAAAGTACTGGCCTTGCAGCAGCACCTCGGGGTTGGCGTCGGCAAAGGCTTTCACCTTGGCGGGGTCGGCACGGCCGGTGGCGGGGTCGGGCTGCAGCGAGGCCAGGCGGCCCAAAAACTGCTGCGGTGAGGCGGCACCAAACACCGGCGCCGAGATGTTGCCCATCTGCCAGCGTTCACCGTCGGGCAGGTCGAACTGCAGCGCCAGGTTGCGCTGGCCCTTGGTGTTGTCGGGCGCCTTGGGGTTGGCACCGCCCACCGAAAAGCGCACCACCACCGGCACCGGCCGGCCGCTGAAAGCCGAGGCCGTGGACAGCGCACGGGCGTCGGCGGTGCCGACAAATTCGCCCGTGGCACAAATGCCTTTGGCGCCGGAACGGCGGAAGCCCTCGAACTTGCCGAAGGTGGATTCAAACTGGTTCAGGAAGGCGTTGGGGTCCACCGGCGCAGCGGCCGGGGTTTGCGCCTGCACGCCCAGGGTGAACAAGGCCAAGACGGCGGCGCAGAGGGGGGCGCAGAAGGGGGCCTGAACAATCGGTGGTGTCATGGGGTGAGCTCCTGTTTGGGGTCGGTGGGTGGGGTCGGTGTGTGTCAACGGCCGCCGGGCCCGTGCAGGGGCGGCGGCCCTGCACAGTCGGCCGTGCAGGCCGGTGCTTACAAGACTGCCCAAAGTTTTCAGCCCAGGGGCCGGCGCGACCACCGGTTGCTGAGGGCGCCAGCTTCAGCGCAAAAAGTCCATCTGCAGCCGCTGCTGCAGGCGGCGCGCCACGCGCACGGCCTCTTTCAGCATGCGGCGGTCGATGTCGTTGAGCGTGCTCACGTCAACACGGTTGGCGTGCGGGCTGGCATGCGGCTTGGCAGCGCCTTGTGGCTGTTGCGGCGCCGGCCCGGGCACCGGGTTGGGCGGCACCCCCGGCGCCAGTTGCACCCGCAGGCGCAGCATCTGCAGGTATTCAAACGCGGTCACCCAGGCCTGGGCCTCATGCGCGGGCACCCGCAGGCCCGGCGCCGCCGCTTCCAACCGCGCACGGGTGCCCAGCGCGGGCAGGCCCTGGGCCAGCGCAAACAAGCGTGCCGCGTCCACAAACAGCGCCGTGCCCTGCAGCTTCAGGTCCAACCACTGGTGGCCGTGTTCGTCTTGTGTGGCCAGCGCGCCGCGCCAGTTCAGCGGCGCCTGGCGGCGCAGTGCGTTGTCCGCCATCAGGCGCATGAAACGCGGCAGCCGCGCGGCTTCGCGCGCCGGCAACGCGGCCAGCGGTTCGGCCAGTGCGGTGTGGCCGCACAGCGGGCGCAGGTCGAAATAGATGCTGGCGTTCAGCAGGTCTTCGGGCTGGCCCTGGTGCATCCACTGCATGAAGCGTTGCTGCCACTCGGCCACCGACAGGCAACACGCCACATTGCCGGCCATGATGCCGCCCGGGCACAGCGGGTAGCCGGCGGCGTCGAGTGCGGCGTTCACTTCCTGGCCCAAAGCAAGCCACTGCGCGCGGTCGGCTTCGGGCTGCGCGCTGCTGAAGACCAAGCCGTTGTCCTGGTCGGTGGCCACCGTCTGTTCACCACGGCCTTCAGAACCAAACGCCAGCCAGCAGGCCTGCGACAGGTCCAGCCCGCGGCGCGCCGCCACCAGCCGCACCAGGCGCTCGGTCAGCAGGTCGTTCAGGTGGCTTACCAGCTCGGTGAGCTGGCGCGCGTGCACCCCCTGGCCCAGCAGGTGGTGCGCAAATTCGCGTATCTGCGCCGCCAGCGTGCGCAGCGTGGCCCCGTCGCTGGCGCTGCGCAGTTGTGTGCTCAACTGCTTGAGCGACAGGCGCTGCAGCACAAACAGGTCGCGCTCACTGACGATGTTCACCAGCCGCCCGCCCTCGGTCACCGGCACATGGCGTATGCCCTGCCGCGCCATCAGCAGCGCGGCGTCTTGCAGCGTGTGTTCGCTGCTCAGGCTGTGCACGGGTGTGCTCATCACCTGCGACAGCGGCGTGTGCAGCGGCAACTGCGGCAGCGTCACGCGGCCCAGGATGTCATAACGCGTCAAGATGCCCAGCAGCGCCGGGTGGGCCGCCGTGCCGTCGTGCAGGGCGTCATTCACGCCCTCGTTCACCACCAGCACCGAGCCCACACGCCGCTGGTGCATCAGCGCCAGCGCCTCAAAAAGCGGCGTGGCCGGGCTGCAGGCCAGCGGCTGCTTGCGCGGCAGTGTGGCCAGGCGCGCGTGCAGTTGCTGCGCGGCCAGGGTCTGCGAAGCCCAGGCCTTTTGCAGCGCCTGGCGCGACAGGTCCACATAGTGCGCCATGCGCCCATGCAGGAAACGCGCAAAGGGCGGGCTGGCGGCCAGCAGGCGCTGCACCTCGGCCACCGGCACGGCCAGGACGAAGGTGTCGGCCTGCGCGGTGTAGGTGCTGGTGACGGCGCGCCCCGCCAGCACCGCGCCGACCGGGAACAGCTCGCCGGCCTGCAGCTCAAAAGTGCCCTCGTTTGTGGCGTCGTTCGTGGCGTCGTTCGTGGCGTCGTTTGTGCCCTGGTAGGCACCTCCGCCCACCCCGTTCGGCCCGTTGCCCGGGCGGCCGACCACGCTGCCCTGGCGCACCAGCATCAGCGCTTGCACGGGCCCGCTGTGCGGGCCCAGCAGCACGGCGCCCGCAGCGTGCTTCTGCTGCTGGCAGGCGGCGACAAACTGCGCCACATGCTCGGGTGCCATCTGCGAAAACGGCGTGTGGCGGTTGACCTCGGCGCACAGGGCTGCCAACAGGGTGGGCGCGGGTGCAGCGGGTGCAGCGGGTAAGGCCATGCAAGATCTTATGCGGGGTGTCGCGCCACACGGCTTGAGCCGCATCAACAGAAAAAGTACTGCAAGCCGGCGGTGGCGGCCGGCCACGCCCCCGCCCCCAGCGGGGCCACCACGCCCGGGCTTGGTGACGGGCGCTGCAGGCTGAACAATGCCGCCGCATGCAGGCGCCCTTACACTCCGTTCACCCAGCCCCGGCAGCCGTCACCGCCGTCACCGCCATCACCGCCGTGGTGGCCTTCCCGCCATGCCGGCTGCGTTTTGCCAGCGCCGGCCGCAGCACCTGGGCATCCGCCTGTATCGGCCTGCTGCTGGCCGGCCCCTGGTTGTGGGCGGCCGCGCAGACCACCGAAGAAACGCCGGTGGAGCGCGGCCCGCCCCGCGCCTGGGACGCCGCCGTGGGTTTCATCGTCACGCAGGGGCCGCGCACACCGGGCTCGGCAAGCACAGCCACCCGGGTCACGCCGGGGCTGGCGCTGCGCTGGGGGCGCGTCAGCCTGTCCAGCCGCAGCGCGTTTTCGGTGCGCGGCGCCGAGGCCGCCAGCGGTGGCGGCCTGCGTGTGGAACTGGCACAAGGCGAACGCCTGCGCGCCGGCCTGGGGCTGCGCTTGGACAGCGGCCGGCGCGAATCCGACAGCCCCGAGCTGCGCGGCCTGGGCGACGTGCGCCGCACCGTGCGCCTGCGCCTGAGCGTGAGCTACCGGCTCGACGACGGCTGGCGCCTGCGCAGCGTGAACACGGTGGACGCGCTGGGCCGCGGCGGCGGGCTGCAGGGCGAATTACAGGTCGGCCGCGACATCTCACTAACGCCGCAACTTGGTGTGCAAGGCACATTGTCGCTGGGCTGGGCCGACCGCCGCCACCTGCAAAGCTACTTTGGCGTCAACCGCGAACAGGCGGCGCGCAGCGGTTATGCAGAAACACCGCTGTCGGCGGGGCTGCGCGACGTGTCACTGTCAGCCGGCTGGCGGCGCGCCCTGGGGCCGCAGTGGGCTTTGTTTGGCGGCGCCGGCCTCAGCCGTTTGGTGGACGAAGCGGCCAGCAGCCCGCTGGTGCGTGAACGGCAGAACTGGAGCCTGAACATGGGCCTGGTGCACCGCTTCTGAAGCCACGTAACCCATGTGCACCAGCTAGGCATGACAGCCCCGGCAAAACCAACACTCGGCGCACCGGCCACGGCCCGCGGCCTGCCGCTGTGGCCGCTGGCCTTGCTGGCCGGCCTGGTGCCGGCGGTGGCGGCGCTGCTGGCCCTGGCCATTTCCGTGCAGCAGCAGTGGGTACCGGGCTGCAACCCGTTTGTCGACGGCTGCACGTCCATCAGCCGCGCCGCGCGGCACGGGCTGGCCAACCACGTGTTTCGCGCGCTGATGCTGCCGGCGGCCACCTTGCAAGGCCTGGTGTGGCTGCTGGCGGCACACTGGCTGCAAGGTGAACTGGGGCCACGGCGCGGGCTGCGCTGGATGGCGGTGCTGGGCGTGCTGGCCGCCGCCGCGCTGGTGCTGTACGCCACCTTCCTGGGTACCGAGGGCGCGGCCTACCGGCTGCTGCGGCAGTACGGCACCGTGCTGTACTTCGGCAACACCTGCCTGTGCATGCTGCTGCTGGGGCAGGCGGTGCAGGGCTTGCAGGGCCTGCCGCGCTGGCTGGTGCGCAGCCATGTGGCGCTGGCCTGCATGCTGGTGGCGCTGGGTGTGGCCAACGCCATCGTGGCCGCGCTGCTGTCACCCGACTGGAAGGCGCGCACCGAAAACGTCACCGAATGGTGGGGTGCGCTGATCTTCGTGCTGTGCTTTTGCGCGCTGGCCGCGATGTGGCTGCGCTGCGGGCTGCGCGCGGTGCTGAGCAAAGGGTGACCGGCTGGGCACGAGCAGACCGCTGCCGATTCAGTACTTGATGCGTGCGTAGTAGGTCTTCTCGGCCGCCGCGCGCGCCTGCCCTAGCGTGTGGATGCCCTGCTCGGCCAGCAGCGGCAACAGCTTTTGAAACACCTCGGCCGTGACCAGCGCATCGCCCAGCGCGTTGTGGCGGCCGATCACGGTGATGTTGAAGCGCTCGGCGATGGCCTCCAGCCGGTGTGATTCCTGGTTCGGGTGCACAACAGCCGACAGCAGCAAGGTGTCAAGCACCGGTTGATCAAACTTCAGCCCCGTGGCCGCTTCTTTCAGCTGCAGGAAGCGCATGTCGAAGGCGGCGTTGTGGGCCACCAGCACGGTGTCTTGTGCGTAGGCGTGAAAGGCCGGCAGCACCTGGTGGATGGTGGGCTTGCCGACCACCATCTCGGGTGTGATGCCGTGGATGGGGATGCCGGCTGCCGGGATGCTGCGCTGCGGGTTCACCAGCTGGTCAAAGCGCTCGCCGCGCAGCAGCTTGCCGCCGACGATGCGCGCCGCGCCGATCTGGATGATCTCGTCACCTTGGGCCGGCTGCAGCCCGGTGGTCTCGGTGTCGAACACGGTGTAGGCCAGGTCCACCAGCCGCCGCTCGTCCAGTGCGTGGTGGTTCTCGCCGCCGGCAAACAGCGCGAAGTCGTAAAACTCGGGGCGGCTTTGCAGCGCATCAGGGCCGTCGGCAGAGATTGGCGCTGGCGCTGAAACTGATGCCGCCGGCGCCAGCGGCAGCAGGAAACGGAAGAATGCCTGCTGCCGCGCGCGGTCGCGTTCAAACCAGAACTCGCCACCGTGGCGCTGCACCACGTCGCGCACAGTGAGCTGGGTGCTCTGTGCGCCGCTGGTGATGGCGTCGATTTCCCAGCCCATCACGGTCTCGGTGCTCATGGCCTGTACAGCCCACACCAGGTCCAGCCGCGCACGCGGGCCGTCGGCAGCACTCAAGCGCAGTTGCAGCTGGTGGATGTCGTATTCGTCATGCAGCCGCTGCGCCAGGTAGGCCAGCGCCTGCAGCAGTGCAAAGCTGTCCAGCTTCAGCCACAGCGCGTCGTCCACCTCGGCGGCCGTGCAACGGCTGGTGTGGTGGTTTTCGATGCGCAGGCGCGCGGCCTGCACGAAGTCGGCACCGCGCATGTCCTCCAGCGGCCAGCGCGTGGCCAGGCCTTGCGCGCTTTGTGCCGCCAGCGCTTCTATGCGCAGCCGCATGGCGCGTGTTTCTTCGCGCACCACGGCCAGAAAGCGTTCACGCAGCGCGGGCTCCAGGTCGGGCTCGTCCAGCATCTCCACCGCCGCCTGCAGGTTGGCCAGCGCACCGCGGCTTTGTTCGGTCAGGCCGTGCAGGCCGCGCTCGCGGGCCGATTCTTCTTCGTACTCGCGTGTGATGTTGTCCAGCATCAGCACAAAGCCGGTGATGGGTGGGGCGGCGGGCGGGGCAGCAGGCGGGGCGGCCGGCGCCGCAGCGGTTGCAAGCCCGGCTTGCGCCACACCACGCACTGGCGTCATCTGCGCTCGCAGCAACTGCCCGCTGCGTGTGGTGGTGACAAACTGGGCCGTTGGGTGGCTGGCGCCACGCTGCAGCCGCTGCTGCACACTTTCTAGGGCATGGGCCACCAGCGCGCGGTCAAAAACGGCATAGATGCTGCGGCCCAGGCCGATGAGCTCGGCGCCGTCGGCCAGCGTGGGTGTGTCGCTGAGGGCGCGAAACTGCACACGGGCGCGGTTGTTGTACAGCAGCACGCGGCCGTCCAGGTTGCACACCACCACGCTTTGTGTCAGCTCGCTCATCAGCGCGGCCAGGCGGTTGCGTTCTTGTTCAATGCCGTGGCTGGCCTGCGCCACTTCGGCCGCGATGTCGCGCCTGAGCTGGTCGCGCTGCGCGGCCAGTTCGTTGAAAGCCTGCGCCAGGCCCTGCACGGGCGCTGCACCGCCGTCGGCACGCAGCGTGCGCTGCACGTCGGTGCTCAGCAGCACCTGGGCTTCTTCCAGCAGCCGTGCCGGTGCCGCCACCCAGCGCCGGTACAGCGGTTGCACCGCCGCTGCAGCCAGGCCCCCCACGGCCACCGTTGCCGCCAGCACCACCATCACCAGCAGCGGCGCGCGTGGGGCCAGCAGCGGCGCCAGCAGGCTGCGCTCGCTGTCGCTGAGCGTGGCCCAGAGCACACCGCCCCCGGCCAGCGCAAAGGCGCCCACCACGGCAGCGGCGGCCCCGGCGGCAGCGGCCAGCGCGGCAACCAGCCGGCGGTCGCGCCTCATGGCAGCGGGGGGGGCGAGGCGGGGGCCGCTGCGCCGACGCCGCCGCTGGCCAGCAGCTCACGCACCTTCAGCACCAGTTCCTTGGTAGAAAAGGGTTTGGTCATGTAGGCGTCAGCCCCCACGCCCAGGCCCTTGGCGATGTCGGTGTCGCGGCCCTTGGCGGTGAGCATCAGCACCAGCGTGGTCTTGATGCGCTCGTCGGCGCGCAGTTCCTGGCAGACCTCAAAGCCGTTTTTGCGCGGCATCATCACGTCCAGCAGCACCAGGCGCGGCTGCACCTGGCGCAACACGTCCAGCGCCTCCTGGCCGTCGCGCGCCAGGTGCACGGTGTAGCCCTCGCGTTTCATCAGGTATTCCAGCGAAACCAGGATGTTGGGCTCGTCGTCGGCAATCAGTATCGGTGTGGTCATGCTTGGTCTCCGGTGCCGGTGCTGGGCTCTGGTGCCTGCCAAGGTAGCGTGAACGCAAAACAAGCACCTTGACCCGGGTCAGGGCGCAGCTCCATGCGGCCCCCAAAATGTTCGATGATCTGCCGGCTGATCGGCAAGCCCAGGCCGGTGCCTTGCGGGCGGTGGGCCTCGTCACCGCCTTGGCGGAATTTCTCGAAAATCAACGCCCGCTGCGCCGCCGGCACGCCGGGGCCGTTGTCCTGCACCAGCACGGTGGCGCCCGCTGCGTCAGTTTGCAGGCGCACGGTGATGAGGCCCTGTTCAGCGGGCACAAACTTGCTGGCATTGGACAACAGGTTCAGCAGCACCTGGGTCAGGCGGTCGGGGTCGGCGCGCAGGGTGCGCACACGTTCGGGCAGGTCCAGCACCAGTTGCGCGCCACGCTCACGCAGCAGTTCCTGCACCGTCTGGCCGGCCTGGCGGATCAGCGCCACCAAGTCGACATCGGTGTTGTGCCATTCGGCGTGGCCGCTTTCGATCTTGGCCATGTCCAGCACCTGGTTGACCAGGCGGCTCAGGCGTTCGGTTTCGGCCACCACGATGCCCAGGAACTGCTGGCGCTGCGCGGCGGGCATCTCGGGGTCGTCGACCATCAGCTCGGCCAGCGCGCGGATGCTGGTCAGCGGCGTGCGCAGCTCGTGCGTGACGCTGCTCATGAAGTCGTCTTTCAACTTGTCGATGCTTTGCAGCTGTTGGTTCAGGTGCCGCAGCGCCGACGCCTCTTCGACCATGCGCATCACGTCTTGCAGTTCCAGGGCCTCTTCCTGCACCACGCTGGCCACCATCACCCGCGCCGAGGCACCGCCTATGGCACCGGCCAACAACCTTTCGGCGCGTTGCACGAGCCAGGGTTCGGCATCCGGGTCGGCGCCCCCCGCGCCCGACGCCGGGAGCAGGGCCACGCGGGCTTTTTCGGGGCCCAGAAAACGCCCCACCAGCGCCACCAGGTCAGCCACCTTGGCGCTGCCGCGCCAGAAGACGCGGTCTTGCGCCGAGCGTTCAAAAACGTCCACAAACAAGACAGCCTGGCTGGCCTCTACCGCGCTGGGCGGCCAGATCAGCGACACCACAACGTACAGGCCGGCGTTGACCAGCAGGCACCAGAACAGCGCGTGGCTCAGGTTGTCCAGCCCGCCCAGACCCAGCAGCGCCTCGGGGCGCAGCAGGGCCAGCCCGAAGGGGCCGTGCTGCACAAAACCAGGGTCCATCCAGCCGCTCTTGGCCATGCTGGGCAGCATCAGCGTGTACACCCACAGCAGCGCACCCGCCGTCAGCCCGGCCAGCGCGCCGTTGCGGGTGCCGCCCCTCCAGTACAGGCCCCCCAGCATCGAGGGCGCAAACTGCGCCACGGCGGCAAAGCTGATCAAGCCGATGCTGACCAGCGCGTATGCCTCGCCCGCGATGCGGTAGTACAGCCAGCCCAGCAGCATCAAGCCCACGATGACCCCGCGGCGTACGAGCAGCAGCGTGGCGCTGTAGTCACGCGGCTGCAGCGAGCGGCGCCGCAGCAGCAGCGGCAGCACAAGGTCGTTGCACACCATGGTGCTGACGGCGGTGGCTTCCACGATGACCATGCCAGTGGCCGCCGCCAGGCCGCCCAGAAAGGCCAGCAGCGCCAACCAGGGCAGCCCAGCGGCCAGCGGCAAACTGAGCACGAAGGTTTCTGCATCTGCGGCGCCCGCAGCGCCTGCGGCACCGGTTGCGACACCCTGGCCTGCACCCCAGAACACCAGGCCGCCCCAGGCGATGGGCAACACAAACAGGTTGATCAACAGCAGGTAGGCCGGAAACACCCAGGCGGCGCGGCGGATGTGCCGCTCGTCCACGTTTTCCACCACCATCACCTGAAACTGCCGCGGCAACAGCAGCACACTCAAGCCCGCCAACACCAGCAGGGCCAGCCACTGGTCATAAGCGAAGGGCCGGGCCGGGTCGGGCTGCAGCAGCCGCGCGATGTCGGGGCGCGCCAAGGCCTGCGCAAACAGGTCTACCGGCCCCGCGAACAAGCCCCAGGTGACAAACACGCCCACCGCCAGGAAGGCCAGCAGCTTGACCACGGACTCGGCCGCAATGGCCGCCACCATGCCTTCGTGCCTTTCGGTGGTGTCCAGGTGGCGCGTGCCAAAGGCAATGGCAAAACCGGCCAGGACCAGCGCCACGATGAGCGCCACATCCAGCGGCGCGCTCTCATCTGTGGCACCGGGCGGCGTCTGGGTGGTCAACACCAGAAAGCCGCTGGCCACCGCCTTCAACTGCAAGGCCACATAGGGCACCACGCCCACCAGGGCCAGCAGCGTGACCAGTGCACCCAGCAGGCGGCTCTTGCCATAACGGCTGGCGATGAAGTCGGCGATGCTGGTGATGCGGTTTTGGCGCGCGATGCGCACCATCTTGCGCAGCACCGTCCAGGCCAGCACCATCGCCAGCGTCGGGCCCAGGTAGATGGGCAGAAACCAGACGCCGCCGCTGGCGGCACGGCCAACACTGCCGAAATAGGTCCAGGCGGTGCAGTACACGCCCATGCTCAAGGCATAAACCCAGGCATTGCCCACCACGCTGCGGCCCGTGGCCGCCCGGCGGTCGGCCCAGGCGGCCACCGCGAACAAGGCCAGCAACCATGCGAGCGAAGCCCCCAGCACCGCTGGTGCACTCCACACAACTTGCGGCGCGGCCTGCATCATGGGTTCAGACACCGTGGCCCGGCTTGGGCCGTTGGGGTGTTTGCTGGCCTTCGCTCAGCCCGTCGCTCTGCCCTTCCTGCTGCCCTTCCTGCTGCCCTGACGGGCCCTGTCCACCTTCCATCAACCAGGCCAGTGCGCCAATCAACACGCACCAGGACACCAACAACGCCAGTGGCAGCAAGGGCAGGCCCAGCACCGTGCGCGGGCCCAGCCACAACTGCAGCAGCGGGTAGTTGAACAGCAACGCCCCGGCCGCGAACAGTGCCAGCAGCCTTTGCAGCAGCAACGACAGGCGGCGGTGTCTGCCCTGCATGCGGGTCACCCGGTGTGGCTGGTGTTCACAGGCTGTCCAGCAAGAAGTGGCGCCGCAAATGCAACCTGAACCGCTTCACGATGGCCAGCGCGTCGTGCAGGGGCTCGCGCTCCAGCGTGCTGAGTGCCGAGGGGCGCACCTCGTTGCTGGCGGCCAGGCCCAGCGCGCGCTGCTGCAGTTGGTGGCTCAAGCGTATGGCCATCAGCAGGTGCAGCGCGTCCACCAGGTCCCGCCCCTGTGGCGCGTCCAGCGCGCCGCGCGCCACCAGCTGCGCCACACGCGCGGCGGTGCCCTGTTCATGCACGCCCTGCTGCAGCGCCATCGCGCGTATGCCGTGCACGATGGGAAAGGTCCCCAGCTTTTTCAGGTCCAGGGCTTGTTCATCCCGTTTGGATGTGATGCGCGTGAGCCAGTTGCCCGGCTCCTGAAACTGGTCTGCCGCACGGGCAAAGCGCGCCATGTAGGCGTCTTGCCCGGTCAGCAGCTGGTTCAGGTGCAAACGCGCTTGATGCAGCAACTGGGCGTCACCGGCCACAACGGTGGCGTCGAAGAAGATGGCCAGGTGCAGCGGTCCCTCGGGGTCATGCCCGTGCACCCAGCCGCGCATGGTTTCGCGAAAATCAGCCAACGGCTGGCACCACAGCGGGTTGCTCAACATGATGCGGCCCGGGCACAGCGGGTAGCCCATGGCCACCAGCGCATCGCTAAAACCTTGCGCCAGTTTCTGCAGGCCGGGATGGACAAAGCCGTCGCGCAGCAGCAGCGCGTTGTCCTGGTCGGTTTTCAGGATCTGTTCACCACGGCCCTCGCTGCCCATCACCAGCAGGCCGCTGTGGGCCTGCAGCTCGGCCGGCGCCAGCAGCGACCACAGCTTGGCGATCAGGCGGGTGTTGAGCTCGCTGACCAGCCGCGTGATGCGCTCGATGCGTATGCCGCTGCCGTGCAGCACCTTGACCATGTCGTCGATGCGCACCGCCGCCTGCGCCAGGTCGGCCACGGTGGCGGCATCTTCGATCTGCTGCGCCGCGATGTAGGAATGGTTGGCCAAGAAGCTGACCAGGTCCAGCTGGCCGAGCACACCCACGATGGCGCTGCCCTCCACCACCACCAGGCGGTGCACGCGGTGGCGCACCATCAGCCACAGCGCTTCAAACAGGTCGGCATCAGCCGCCACCTGTACCAGGTCAAAACGCGACACCTCACGCACCGCCAGTTGCTGCGGCGGCAGGTCGCGCAGCAAGGCGTCACGCAAGTCGGTGGTGGTGAACATGCCCACACGGGGCTGGCCCTGCTGCACGTCGTTGACCAAGGCCTGCGTCAGCCCACGCTGCGCCAACTGCCGGCACACGCTGACCACGTCGTCAGCGCCATCCACATAAAACGGTTTGCGCAGGTAAGCGTCGCTGATGCGCGCCGCCACCAGCGACAGCATCTCGCGCTGGGGGTCGGCATCGGGCTGAACGGTTTGGGCCAGGGTCATACAGGACACCCCAAGAAAAAGGGGACCACCGACGATAAGCCTGTGGTCCCACAAGACGGGCTGATCTGCGTCAGCCTTGCCGCTGCTCAACGGCAGCGGTTGGACACGCCATCAATGGCCGCTGGCACCCGCCGCACCGATGCCGGTTTCCGAGCGCACCTGCTGCGTCAGGAAGCCGGCGCGGTCGCGTATGCCGCGCTGGCTGCTGTCGAGCAGGCTGAACAGCCAGATGCCGACAAAGCCGATGGTCATCGAGAACAGGGCCGGGCTGGCGTATGGGAACAGCGCGCTGCCCTTGGGGTTGCCCAACGTGGCTTCCCACACGGCGGGCGACACCACCGTCAAAGCCACCGAGCTGATCAGCCCCAGGAAGCCGCCGATCACCGCGCCACGCGTGGTGCAACCCTTCCACAGCACACTCATCAGCAGCACCGGGAAGTTGGCCGACGCCGCAATGGCAAAAGCCAGGCTCACCATGAAAGCGATGTTCTGCTTCTCGAAAGCGATGCCCAACACCACGGCCACAACGCCCAGGCACACGGTGGTGATCTTGGAGACGCGCAACTCTGCGGTTGAATCGGCCTTGCCCTTCTTGAAGACGGTGGCGTACAGGTCGTGCGACACAGCGCTGGCGCCCGACAGCGTGAGGCCCGCCACCACCGCCAGGATGGTTGCAAAAGCCACCGCAGAAATGAAGCCCAGGAAGACGTTGCCGCCCACCGCGCTGGCCAGGTGGATGGCCGCCATGTTGTTGCCGCCCAGCAGCGCACCCTTGCTGTCCAGGAAGTTCGGGTTGGTCAGCACGAAGGTGATGGCGCCAAAGCCAATGATGAAGGTCAGGATGTAGAAGTAGCCGATCCAGGTGGTGGCCCACAGCACCGACTTGCGGGCTTCCTTGGCGTTGGGCACGGTGAAGAAGCGCATCAGGATGTGGGGCAGGCCGGCGGTGCCGAACATCAAGGCCATGCCGAAGCTGATGGCGCTGATGGGGTCCTTCACGAAGTTGCCTGGCCCCATGATGGAGTTGCCAATCTTGGCCGCCTCTTCAGCCGTCTTGCCACCGCCCTGGGCGGCCAGGTCGGTCTTGATCTTCACCGCTTGGGCAAACATCGCCTCGGGGCTGAAACCAAAGTGCAGCAGCACCATGAAGGCCATGAACGAGGCGCCACACAGCAGCATGATGGCCTTGATGATCTGCACCCAGGTGGTGGCCGTCATGCCGCCGAAGAGCACGTAGACCATCATCAGTGCGCCGACGATGACCACCGCAACCCAGTACTCCAGCCCGAACAGCAACTTGATCAACTGGCCCGCGCCCACCATCTGCGCGATCAGGTAAAACGCCACCACCACCAGCGTGCCGCTGGCGGCAAAAACGCGCACCGGGGTCTGGTTGAAGCGGAAGGCGGCCACGTCGGCAAAGGTGAATTTGCCCAGGTTGCGCAGCCGCTCGGCCAACAAGAAGGTGACCACGGGCCAGCCCACCAGGAAGCCGATGGAATAGATCAGGCCGTCGAATCCGCTGGCCATCACGGCCGCGCTGATGCCCAGGAATGAAGCCGCCGACATGTAGTCGCCCGCAATCGCCAGGCCGTTCTGAAAGCCGGTGATGCCACCGCCTGCGGTGTAGAAATCAGCCGTGCTCTTGGTCTTGGCAGCGGCCCATTTGGTGATCCACAGCGTGAACACCACAAAGGCACCAAACATGCCGATGGCCGTCCAGTTAGTGGCCTGTTTGTCGGCCTGTCCCAGGTCGGCACCGGCGGCCAGGGCCACCGCAGAAACACCGAAAAGAGCGGCCAGCGTGAGCAGCTGGCGCAGGGGGCTGGAAAGCGGCTTCATTTCAGCACCGCCTTGTTGATTTGTTCAGACAGCGCGTCGAACTCGCTGTTGGCGCGCCTGACATAGATGGCGGTGATAGCGATGGTGAACACGATCACGGCCAGACCGATGGGCATGCCCAGGGTCATGACTCCTTCGCCTATGCGCGTGGCCAGCAGCGGCTTGTTGAACGCCACCAGCAGGATGAAGCCGTAATAAACAACCAGCATCGCCAGCGTCAGCCACAGGCCGAAGCTGGTTCTCTTGGCCTTGAGTTCCCGGTAATGGGGCAGCGCTGCCACGCGCTCAGCTGTCACTTGTTCCATGGTCTGTCTCCTGAAAGTTTCGCTTGCTGCACCAACCGGTGCAACACAGCGCTACTTTGGGACCTGCCACTGATAAGGTTCTGACGCAGAACAAACAAGAGCTGACGCGGAACTGAAACGACGCTTACAACCCAAGTAGTAACCCTTGGTTTTGGTTTCAACATGCGGTATGCGCGGCTTTTTGTGCCGCAAGCGGGTGACCGCAGTTGGTGGCCGGCGCGGACAGTCGTCGGAGTCTGGGCCCTTGAAAGCGCCCCCAGGCGGCGTTGCCGCTGCCCCCTTAGGGTGACCCTCTCAGACCAGCAGCGCGCCGATGAACACCCCAATCATCATGAAGGCCAACACCACTTTGGCCAGCAGCCCGGCCAGCAGGCCCAGCCAGGTGGCCACGCCGACCTTCATGGCGCGTTTTTCGTCGCGCTGCGCCAGGTATTCACCCACTGCAGCGCCCACCAGCGGCATGAACAACACACCCACCAGGCCCATGAACAGGCCCACCACCGTGCCCACGGCAGCGCCCACCAGCGCCTGGCGGCTGGCCCCGGCGCGGCGCGCGCCCAGCAGTGCGGCCACATAGTCCAGCACCCAGGCCAGCACCGCCATCACCGCCACCGCGCCCAGCGCCCAGGGGCCGACGCGGGTGAAGTCGTCGATCCACGCGCCCAGCACAATGCCGCCCAACACCAGCGCCGTGCCCGGCAATGCCGGCAGCACCGTGCCGGCCACGCCGGCCCCGATCAAGGCCACGCACAGCACCCACCACAAGACGTCCACAGGTTTCCTTCATGTCAGGCGCGCCGCCATGGCCCGCACTGGCCACCATATGCGCGGCAAAGGCGGGAATTCAAGCCGCTGCGAAAAAGAGAAGCAGGCGACGCGGCGCGGCTACAGTCGACTCAGGGTGCCAGGGCCTGGCGCAGCACCTGCCGCAATTCGTCTGGTGTGCGCGGGCCGTGGATCACCGCCACGCGCCGGCCCTGGGCGTCAAACAGCAGCACCGAGCCGTCGCCCACCTGGTGCTGGCGCGCAAAGTTTTGCCCGTTGGGCAAGGCCATAGACGCCACCAAAAACTGCACCGAGCCGGCAAAGTCGTGCCGCACCGTGTTCAGCAGTTCCATCACCGAAGCGCCGCCCGAGTAGTTGCTGTCGATGGCCAGCACCAGCGCCGGCTGCCCTTGCCCGATGCGCGACAGGTCGGTGGGGTAGCTGCCGTCAGGCAACTGGTTCCACAAAAAACTGCCCACCGCAACGGCCAGTGCGGTGTAGACCAAGCGCCGCCGCCAGGGGGAACTGCTGCGGGTGGGGGTTGTAGTGGCTTCAGACATGACCCGAAAAGAATAACAAAGCAGCCCTGCAGCGGGCCGTGCTGGCCCTGCGTGGGCTGCGGTCAAGG
>JACCDR012196378.1_pt1 | contig 20284 bp, 19 predicted proteins | sample 7446431 | NCBI WGS metagenome assembly JACCDR01 (sample SAMN15323443, study PRJNA562643) | freshwater metagenome | isolation source: river surface water | place: USA:Blue River Watershed | collected 2017-08-17 | reverse complement strand
TTGAACAAAAAAATCATGGATAATAACAGCCAAATCAAGGTAAAATTTGCCGAAGCCAACAAAGCCAATAACATGAGCGACAAGCCAGGTATGAAGGAGGCCGCCTCTTTGGCAACAATCGAAGCGGCAGGCTTACAAGAAATGAACGAAAAACTCCTTCCTTTGCAACGCAACATGAAAACGGTTTTAGAGTTTATGGAAAAAGTACAATCTTCTGCCGACTATATCATCAAAGAAACAGAAATTAAAGTAAAGCTCAAAGAAACTGAATATCAAATTGTTAAGAGTAGTTCTAATGCCCTCAAAACAGCCATTAGTATTTTTAAAGGCGACCCTGATAAAAAGTTTTATTTCGACGAATCAATGGAGTATATCCAAGAAGATATGAGTAAAAAGCTGGGCGAAATGAAGCGTGCAATGGATTTATCAATGGACTTTATCAATGGTGTTGACATACAAAACGGTATTTTGACCGATAGAGGACAAGCATTATTAGATGCCTACAATCGTGGCGATTTTGCCCTTATTAATATAGACAACCCAACACCTACGAGTAGTAAACCTCAAAATAACAGTTATAAGAATCTATTAGACTAAACAAAAAGTCGCACTCGTTGGTGCGACTTTTTATTTGCTCATTACACATAAACAACTGACAATCAGCATCAAGCTTGTCTAAAAGCTTGCTTTAGTTTTTTACGCATCACATCTCTTGGGGATAATCCTTTTTGGGATTGTTGCCACCAAAAGAAGCCAATCACCACAACCAAAACGTATGGCATCGACAGCAAGTACAGAATACCTGTATTGAGGTTATTCGCAATTTGGCTTCTACCATTAGAAACCGTACTTTCTACAACCGAGCGACACATGGCACATTGAGCCAAACTCACACCTACCGAGAGTAGGCTAAAAAGCAATGTCATTCCTAATTTTTTCATATTTTATTGATAATAAGGAGCAATCATTAGATATACAATAACACCTGTTACTGACACATACAGCCACAAAGGAAAAGTCCATTTTACTATTTTTTTGTGTGCCTCAATCTGATTACTTAGTGCATAATACATGGCTCTCAGCACAAACCAAACAACGCCTATCGACAAAATGATATGCGACAACAAGAAAAAATAATAAATGGGTCGTAAAACGCCTTCGCCTCCATAAGGCGTAGATGGGTTAGAAACATGGTACAAAATGTACAAAATCAAGAACAATGAGCCTTGTACAAATGATAGCCCCATCATTTTTCTATGTCCTTCGAGGTTTTTATTTTTGATAAAAATAAAGCCTAAAATTAACGAAATTGAAGTAGTTGTATTTAAAATACCAATGACATGAGGCAGGATTTTAGTCCAAGCACCAAGGTCAATTTTTTGGCGAATACCAATTAACAAAGCTACTGCAACAGGGATGGCGATAGACAAAATATTAAGCCATTGTTCATTTTTTTTATCATTTTGAATCGAAAAAGATGCCATAGTATTAGTGGATTTTGATGGTTGATGATAAACATATTGTTGTTTCAGAGCGAGGAGTTTCAGAACGAATCTCTTTTCACCTAACATAATAACCTCAACAACTACTTTTCTGTTTCGTAAATTTTCTGCAAAACTTTGATTTCGAGAATCAATCTATCCACATCTTTTTTGTCTGTTCCGTCATAAAATCCACGAATATAGCCTTCTTTATCCACTAAAATCAATTTTTCGGAATGGATAAAAGTTTCATCTGGTGTTTTTACGGCCTTATCATATTCAGACGCATCGGCAACAGGAATAAAATATCCTTTGATAGCTAATGGATAAATTTGTTGGCGAGTGCCAGTTAAAAAATGCCATTTATCAGGTTTGGCATCGTAATTTTTGGCATACGCCTGTAGCTTTTCTGGCGAATCATGCGTTGGGTCAACAGAAAAAGACAGTAATTGTACTTCTGGGCTGTTGGCAAATACATCCTGCACTCTGGTCAATTGCGTTGACATTTTAGGGCAAATAGAAGTACATCGAGTAAAGAAAAAATCAGCGACATAGATTTTCCCTTTCATCTTGGTACTACTAAAAGCTTGTGCATTTTCGTCGGTGAGTGTCCAAGCAGGAATGGTGTGAAAAACGGTATCCGTCGCAGGCTCATTCCAACGAGGGTTAAGGTTTTTCTTCATTTTTACTTCACCCGTTGTCGAATCAATTACAGGAACGAGCTTAGGCAATTGGTAGTGATTTTCGCCAAAGCCTTTGAGGAATAAAAAAACAAAAGCTGGAACAGCTAATGCAGTGATTAGAATTCCAGCTTTGATAAATTTTTGCATATTGTTAATGCGTTTAAGACTATTTCATGCTGGACAAACGCCAATCATGGTTTAGTAAAATCTCAGTAAAGATGACCACCTTCGTAAATCAAGGCTGTGAGCAACCAAGCTACAAAAATAACAGGAACTAAAATCATCCAAATCAACAATTTTACTTCATGTTTAAGGTGCATAAATTCACCTACAATATAGAATGCTTTTACGATAGTCATACCTGCGTAGATAGCCACACGAAGACCATTGGCTGGCATTGTAAAGGCAATCAAAAATTCGATAGCCGTCAAAATCAAAAGAATCCAGAAGGTTCTCCAGATAGGACCCGTTTGTGCAGGAGGAATTACTTTTTCCTCAGTTTCGTGAGAATGAGAATGTGCTGCCATAATAATAATTATATCTTAATTAAAAGGATGTCATGAGAAAAATTTCTCATGACATTTTGTGAAATCTTAAACCAAATAGAAGAAGGTAAATACGAATACCCAAACAAGGTCAACAAAGTGCCAGTAAAGACCTACTTTTTCCACCATTTCGTAGTGTCCACGACGGTCGTACAAACCAGTTGCAGCATTGAAGAATACCAAGATATTCAAAATTACGCCTGAAAATACGTGTGTTCCGTGGAAACCAGTGATAAAGAAGAACAAATCAGCAAAGGCAGGAGGGCCATAAGGGTTGCGTGTGAGATTAGCTCCTTCAATAGCATTTCCTAGCGTATCTTTTGCCGCCACTGCTAAATCGTGAGGACCAGCAATAAAGTGTGACCATTCCCAAGCTTGTGAACCCAAGAAAGTAAAACCACCGATAATAGTCCATAACAACCATTTTTCAACCGCAGCACGGTCTCCTCTGTGGCCAGCTTCTACAGCCAATACCATTGTTACAGAGCTAAAAATCAAAATGAATGTCATGATACCCACAAACACCAATGGAGCTTCACCGTGGTAAAATGGCATTGCTTCAAATACCTTTTCAGGAATTGGCCAGTGTGTAGTGGCGAAATAGAATTTCTCGTGAGCACCAGCCCATGCAGGTTGACTAAAACGAATCATTCCGTAAGCAACTAACAAAGCTGAAAATGTGAAAGTATCTGAAAGCAAGAAAAACCACATCATTAGTTTTCCGTAGCTTGCTTTCAAAGGTTCTGAACCACCCGCCCATGTCAATTTCTCAGGAACAGCAGGTGCTGCGTGAATTGAAGACATCTTTTTTACTTTTTTGGTTAAATATTAATGAACAAACTATGACAATTCGTTTGAAAGCCTTCAAAAAAGGACTTTTAACGATTAAAATACAAGAAAATAAATAAATATAGCCACAATAAATCTAAAAAATGCCAGTACGTAGCACATAACTGGATACGAGTGAGCTTATTTGCATGAATATTATGCCTAAATGCAGATGCCAACGATACAAGTAGCACAATTAGACCTGATACAATATGCAGACCATGTAGCCCTACAAAAACATATATCCACGAAGCAGCTACATCGCTACCAGCAAAATAGAGCTTATTTTTAATAAGATCAGCAAAGCCATATACCTGCATCACCAAGAAAGCTATACCAAATGCAAAAGTAATAGAAATTGCTATTTTCAGTAAATTGAATTTATCTTTTTTTGCAGCCACCAACGCCGTGTGCATAAAAAAGCTACTTACTATCAACACCGCCGTCGAGTACATCAAGATGCTCGGCAACTCAAATTCGTGCCATTTGCCCTCTGCTTTTTGAACCAAATAGCCTGATGTCCAACCAGCAAACATCATCGTAATCGAAGCAATTCCTAGCCAAAGCATAAACTTTTGAGGGTTCATTGCCATAGGCTTTACAGGCTGTTCGCTTAAATCAATATCTTTTAAATGTTCTTGTATCATGGTTTTGTTGAATTTTATTTTAATCTTATACCTTGTCCATTAAATACGCAATTTGTACAATAGGTAAATAAATAAATGAGCCGAACATCATCATCAAAGCAGACTTATCAGTTGGCTTCATCATCAGATAAAAGGTTTGAGATAAAAACAAGATTCCGCATAATACGGCAATCATTGCCGAATTTACGCCTGTCATGTTAAGTAAATAAGGAACGAATCCGCAGGGTACCAAAAAGAGTGTATAAATCATAATGGTAATAGCCGTGCGTAAATCTTTATGACCATTGTTTGGCAACATTTTAAAACCTGCCCGTTGATAATCGTCGTCTGCAACCCAAGCAATAGCCCAGAAATGAGGAAATTGCCAAAAAAACTGAATAGCAAACAAAATTCCTGGCTCTAAACCAAAATGATTTGTAGCAGCTACCCAACCAATCATCGGAGGAAAAGCCCCTGGTATAGCTCCTACAAACACCGAAATAGGACCAACTCGTTTTAATGGTGTATAGACAAATCCATACAAAAAGAACGACAATATACTCAGTAAGCCTGCTTTAGCATTAAATACCGTAAATAAAATACCAGTAGCCAATACCAACAACACCAAGCCAAAAAAAGCTGACTCTTTTACACTCAATCTTTCGGTAGGTAATGGCCTTACCTTGGTTCGTTTCATCAATTTATCAAGGTCTTTTTCGATAATTTGATTGACAATATTGGCAGCACCAGTGATAAACATACCAGCAAGGCTTATCCACATCAACTCAGACCAATCTATTACATCTACTGCTAATGAATACCCAAAAGCCCCAGAAAAAGCTACTAAGCCTGATAATCTAAATTTCATCAACTCAAAATACGCCCTTGCTTTCCCAGCAATACCAATTGAGCTGTTTTCTTCTGTTGTAACCATTTGTTACTGTACGTCTAAAATCTTTTGTTTGTAAAAAACCTTTTCAGCATTCAATAGTAAAATCACTACAAACTGAATACCTAAAGAAATAATCGCTAAGGTCAAATGAATTGGCTGTATAAAAGCTGGCACAGCAAAATAAGCCATGATAGCCCCCGAAACGATTTCAACAACAACCAACACAACCAATGCCCGAAAAAATTTATAAATGATACCGCCTTGTTGAACATTTTTTCTTAGCTGTACCAGTAAATAAATATGTAATGCCAAAATCACTAACGAGAAAGAACGATGCACATAAAAAGAAACACCGAGTTGTTCTATCCATGTTGCTCTGTTGTAGCCAAAAATTGGATTGGCCACGATTTTATCTATAGCTTCTCTTACTTGAGTCCCCAGCAACACTTGTGCTGTGGCCAATATAAGTGTAAGCATTAATAGCTTATTCAAAAAAGGTTTGTTTCGCACGGTTTCGGTAACAATTACCTCCGACCAAGCTCTTGCTATGGCATACAACAACACAAATACAACCAAAATCGCCAATAGCATGTGTGCCGTAACGACACCAGGTTTTAAAAACGAATCAACTACGAATTTACCTAAAGCGGCATTTGCACCAATGAGTACAACTGCTAAAAAAGAAAGATAAATCAACCATTTATCTTTTTTACGAAAAGCAAATGAAGCTACAAAAACACCCAACACCACTATCCCCGTCAATGCACCAACCAACCTGTTTACGTATTCAATCCATGTCTTTACAGCATTAAATTCTACTTCTCCGTGAAGCTTTGCTGCATAAATTTCTTGATAGTTGTCAGGCAGTTGACTTACTTTTGTTGGTGGTATCCACATCCCAAAACATTTGGGCCAATCTGGACACCCCATGCCTGAGCCAGTACTTCGCACAATTCCACCAGCCAATACCAGTATATAAATTGCAACAATTGTAACAAGACCAAGCTTACGAAACAACATAATAATTGTACTTTATATGGATTTTAAAAGGGTACATTCTTAGAAAAATATAATTATGTAAACCCTGAAAATAAAACTTGAGAATGTGTTGGTGAAACTTTTGATGCCAACAACATTCTCAAGTTTATATCAATATATCTTAGTGAGTATAAACACTGTTTTGCGTGTCTAACAAACCGTCGATTTCTTTTTCATTTTCAATTTCTTCGGTTTCCTCTGGCAAGTTCGACTCAGGAGTTGCCGAGAACGGAACGTTTTGAGGAATAAAGTCAACAGCAGAACCTGGTTTGCTGTAGTCGTAAGGCCAACGGTAAACCGCAGGAATTTCGCCAGGCCAGTTGCCGTGACCAGGAACTACAGGAGTTGTCCACTCCAATGTAGTCGAGTTCCAAGGGTTTTGCGTAGCTTTTTTCCCTTTGAAGATTGAATAGAAGAAGTTGAATGCAAAAATCGCTTGTGCAGAGAAAGTGATGATGGCTGCAATTGAGATGAATGCGTTCAAATCTGCGAATGAATCTTGTGCATTGTTTGCTAAAGCCGTAAATGAATAGTAACGGCGAGGGAAACCAGCAATACCAATGTAGTGCATTGGGAAGAATACGCTGTAAACTCCTGCAAATGTTAACCAGAAGTGAATATAACCTAGTGTTTTATTCATCATTCTACCAAACATTTTAGGGAACCAGTGATAAACCCCTGCCAACAAACCAAAGAATGACGCTGCACCCATTACCAAGTGGAAGTGTGCTACTACAAAGTATGTATCGTGCAAGTTGATGTCAAGAGCAGAGTTTCCTAAAATGATACCCGTCACACCACCAGAAATAAACAACGATACAAGACCAATAGAGAACAACATACCTGGCGTAAAGATGATATTTCCTTTCCAAAGAGTAGTGATGTAGTTGAAGGCTTTCACCGCAGAAGGCACTGCAATAATCAACGTCAACAACATAAACACCGAACCTAAGAATGGATTCATACCTGTTACGAACATGTGGTGAGCCCATACGATGAAAGCAAGTACCGTAATACCCATCATAGAACCAATCATAGCACGGTAGCCGAAGATAGGCTTACGAGCATTGGTAGCAATTACTTCTGATGTAATACCTAATGCAGGAAGTAATACGATATATACCTCTGGGTGTCCTAAGAACCAGAATAAGTGTTGGTACAAAATAGCCGAACCACCTACATTTGGAAGGGCTTCGCCACCAATGTAAATTTCTGATAAATAGAATGATGTACCAAAACTACGGTCAAAAATCAACAATAAAGCTGCCGACAACAATACCGGGAATGACAACAAACCAAGTACTGCTGTAAAGAAGAAAGCCCAGATTGTCAAAGGTAATTTTGTAAACGACATTCCTCTTGTACGCAAGTTGATTACAGTACATATATAGTTGATACCACCCAACAAAGACGATACAATAAAGAAAGTCATACTCATCAACCACATCGTCATACCTAAACCAGAACCTGGCATAGCTTGAGGCAAGGCACTCAATGGTGGGTAAATTACCCAGCCACCAGAAGCAGGCCCTGTTTCAAGGAACAATGAAGTAAACATGATTACCGATGACAAGAAGAAGAACCAGTAAGAAAGCATATTCAAGAATCCTGATGCCATATCTCTTGCACCAATTTGCAAAGGAATCAAGAAATTCGAGAAAGTACCCGACAAACCAGCCGTCAATACAAAGAATACCATGATTGTGCCGTGCATGGTTACGAGGGCAAGATAAAACTCTTTTTCGAGTTTACCTTCTACAATCCACTCTCCCAACACTGGCTTCAACCAGTCGAGATTCAAATCAGGAAAACCAAGTTGCAAACGGAAGATGATAGACAAAGCACCACCAAAGAAAGCCCAGATGATACCAGTAATCAAATATTGTTTTGCAATAGTTTTGTGGTCTTCAGAGAAAATATATTTTCTGATGAAGCCAGGCTCATGATGCTCGTGCTCATGGTCGTGTCCATGTGCATGAGCTTCGTTTGCGTGTAAAGTCGCAGTTGCCATAGTTACAATTTATGCTAAAAGTGTAAGTTTAAAATTATCTTCTCAACGAAGCAGTTGCAGCAGCACCAGCTTCTGTACTATCCGACTCAGCCGCAGGAGCTTCTACAGGAATGTACTTTTGAGCCTTCGCTTTCAATTTTTCAGGTACTTTCGACAAGTAGTCTGGATTTTGTGCTAAGAAAGGTTTTTGTTGTGCAACCCAAGCCTTAAAGTCTTCTGGTTCGTCAACAAACACAGTGATAGCCATACCAAAGTGACCTCTACCACAAATCTCAGTACAGTTCAATTTGTAGTTAAAATCAGATTTACCTAACTCGGCACGCATATCTTCTGTTGACTTAGTAGCCTTAAACCAGAATTTAGTAGGCATACCTGGTACAGCATCCATTTTCACCCGTTGATAAGGCAAATACACTGAGTGAAGTACATCTTGTGCTTTGATTTTCAACAATACAGGAACGCCCTTTGGTAAGTGCAATTCGTTTGCTGTAAAATCATCGAAAGAGTTTTCGTCTGAGAAATCGATACCAATTTGGTTAGTATCGTCGATAAGCTTGTAGTTCTGATTACCCAATTTGTTGTCGTCGTTACCAGCGTAACGTACATACCAACCGAATTGGTGGCCAGTTACTTCAATTACTACGGCATCGGCAGGAGCTTGTGACGTAATTTCATTCCAAACTTTTAAACCCGAAAATACAAGTGATGCCATTACAATAGCAGGAACGATTGTCCAAGCAATTTCTAACTTGTGGTTAACAGGATAAAAAGTAGCTACATTGTTTTTCTTGTAGCGATACAAGAACGCAAAGACAAACAATAAAGCGTTGGTAAGGAAAAACACAAAAGTAATGATGCCCATGGTGACCCAAAACATATTGTCTGTTTTTATCCCATGCTCAGAAGCGGCTTCTGGTAAAAAGTCTGGTTGTGATGCTAAAAATGACCAAGCAGCAGCAATGGAACCAAGAACCAAGAAAATCAAGAAACCAACAGCATTACTATTGTTTGCTCCATCCAGTGGTATGCTAGAGTCCTCTTCTCCTTTGATACCTTTCGAGAGAGCCATACTCTTACTGACAATCATAAACGCCAGAACTAAGAATACTACTGACAAAAGACCAATTAGATATGTCATGTTTGAATTAAATTTTGGTTTTAATCTACTTCTTAAAATTGGCTGTTCAGCAAAAATGTTTTACTGAAACAACTTTTTTGAGAAAATAATCGGATGTCTTTTTTGAGACATCCGACCAAATCTCGATTAAATATCGTGGTGAAGGGCTTCTTCCAAGAATGGGTGGTTTTTAGCAACTAAAGAAGCTTTTGTTAATTCGTTCGATACTACATAGATGAATGCAGAAGCAAACAAAATAACAGAACCAAACTCTACTAAACCAAAACCTCCATGAGGGCCTACTGTACCAGGCATAATCATTTGATAGAAATCAAGGTAATGACCTACGATAACGAAGAAACAACAGATTTTCAAGAAAATCGGAGTACGTTTAGCGTCACGAGTCATCATGATTAAGAATGGGAAGAAGAAATTCATGAACACATTCAAGATTTCAACAGCCTTATATATTTTGTTGTGACCTTCCCAACGCTCTAAGAAATAGATAGTTTCTTCTGGCATGTTTGCATAGTAAATCAACAAGAATTGAGCAAACCATACGTAAGTCCAGAAAATAGAGAATGCAAACATGAATTTACCTAAATCGTGCAAATGGCTTTCACTTACATATTTCATGTAGCCTTTGTCTTTCAAAAGCAATACTGTCAATGTAATAGTAGCCAAGCCTGTTACGTGCCAGCTAGCAAACATATACCAGCCAAACATTGTCGAAAACCAGTGCGTATCAATAGACATTACCCAGTCCCAAGCAGACAATGAAGCAGAAATACCCATTGCTACAACGAAACCAGTACCAATGCGTACCATATCGAAGAAATTTTTTGTACCACCATTCAAATCCTCTTCAAGTGATTTTTTACGCATCATGTTCCAAAGAACAAGCCATACAACAAAAATACCAACTAAGCGTACTAAGAAGAAAGTAAAGTTGAGGTATCCTTTTTTACCTGCGATAATTTTGTCGAAATGCTCGCTATTGGGGTCTGTAATTCCGTGGTGCATCCAGTGGAAAATTACATCACCTTTGAATACAAAAATCAACAGCAATACAGGAAAAGTAAAATACAAGAATTTAGGGAAAGCTTCAGGAATTCTTTTTACTACTGAAGACCAGCCCGCTTTAGCAAGGTATTGTACCGCTACGAAAAACATACCAATAATAGCAATACCTGTAAAGAATACGCCATTCAACCACAGGTTTACCCATAAACGGTTCAATGGATTCCATGAAGTTTCATGGTGTGAAGCAGCACCACCTGAGAGATGCTCGCCACCGTGTTCGGCAGCATGACCTGCTGCGGCATGAGCAACTTCCTGATGCTCACCACTTCCGAGGAAGAAAACGCCTACGCCTAAGAGCACCGCACCAACAATCATTGCTGTAATCAGTTTTTTGCGTGCTTCCGACGTGAACTCAAAATGTTCTTCGACGTTTGCAGGGGAAAAATGTGAATGTCCCGCCATTATACTTATAATTTTGTAAGTTTAATAGTATGAAAAATATCGTCTAAGAATTTGGCTTACGCTAAAGTCTTATTGTTTTTGTAATTCATGTACATAAAGTACAATTTTCCAACGGTCTGCCGATGAAATTTGCGAAGCATGAGGCCACATACGTCCTTTACCATGTGTGATTGTATGATAGATATGACCATCGTTTACCGTTTTCAATGCGTCAGAAGAGTACACTGGTACACCTTTATACATTTTAGCAACAGGGCCATCCCCTTTTCCAGCTTCACCGTGACAGTGTTGGCAATATCTTTCATACTGTGCTTTTCCAGCCTCGATATTTTCAGGAGTTGCCGCATAAGGATTCGACAACAAAGCTTCCGAAGATGCCATATCATCTTTATCAATATTACGAGCAATCATATCCATTTTCAACAATTTGCCGTTCACCGTGTCGCCATCTGCTTTAGCAAATTTTTCACGTGGCACTGTTCCCTTTACAGGGGTACGCATATTCATACCATAAGGGTTAATCGTGTTGAGTTCACCCTCTGTTTGAGTCATTGGCTCATAAGCAACCGAATGGTACATGTTTGGCGCAAACTCAGTACCGGTGTCATCGTGGCTACTTTTACATGAAGTTGCACCTAAAGCAACAACTCCCGATAAAAACAGACCTATGTATCTTTTAGTTAACATATTTTTGATTGTAATTAGTCGTTGTACATCGGTAGGCTAAACCTACGTAATGTGTTAGAATTGCTTTACGTTCACTTCAACTGCACCTGATTTTTTCAAAATCGTTTCGATTTCAGCCTCAGATAATTTATTTTTATCCATATTGATGGTTACAATAAACTTGTCATCAGTACTTCTTAAATCGAAAGTTCTAGATTTTTTACCTGGCCACAAGCTGTTTGTAATACAAAAAGTGATTACCATACCAAAAGCCGTAAACAAAACTGTTCCTTCAAACGAAACAGGAATCCAGTCTGGCAACGCAAAGAAATCCTTACCACCAATAATCATTGGCCAGTCGAAAACCATCGTATAGTTGATTAAAAACTGAGCGCAAGTCAAACCTGTTAAACCAAATATGAATGCCGCTATAGGAATTCTTGTACGTGGGTGTCCAATCGCTTTGTCAAGGCCGTGGATAGGAAATGGCGTATAAACTTCTTCAATTTTCACACCACTTTCTTTTACCTCCGTTACTGCGTGTAATACCTCGTCCTCATCGTCGTAAACGCCAACCAAGTATTTTTCTGTTGTATTCATTGTAATTTTCGTTATGTCTTGATGTTTATTTCAAAAGAGTGGGAAGATGTGAAAACTCAAGCTTTCACATCTTTACTTTTGAATACTATTAATGTGCTACTTTGTCTTTTCCACCTTCAGCATTTTTCTTGAAAGGATAGTTTGAAGAAACCCCTTTCATTACAGACTTAACTTCTGCCATGTTGATAACTGGCAAGAATTTAGCAAACAAGAAGAACAATGTGAAGAATAAACCAAACGAGAAAATATAGTCACCAATATCGTACATCGTTGGCGAGAACATAGCCCAAGACGAAGGGATGTAGTCACGGTGCAATGACGAAACGATAATTACAAAACGCTCAAACCACATACCCACGTTTACTACAACAGAAAGGATAAATGATACAAGGATATTTGTACGAATATTTTTAAACCAGAACAACTGTGGAGAAATCACGTTACATGTCATCATCATCCAGTAAGCCCACCAGTAAGGACCAAACGCACGGTTGATAAAGCAGTAGCTTTCGTATTCTACGCCAGAGTACCAAGCAATGAAAAATTCTGTCAAATAAGCGATACCTACAATAGAACCTGTTACAGTGATGATAATGTTCATCATTTCGATGTGTTCCATTGTAATGTAATCTTCCAACTTAAATACTACACGTGTCACCAACAACAAGGTTTGTACCATGGCAAAACCTGAGAAGATAGCACCTGCAACGAAATAAGGAGGGAAGATAGTTGTGTGCCAGCCAGGAATAACCGATGTAGCAAAGTCCATTGATACGATGGTGTGTACCGAAAGTACAAGTGGTGTTGAAATACCCGCCAAAATCAATGATACGTATTCGTAACGAGCCCACGTTTTTGCCGAACCTGTCCAGCCCATTGAGAAGAAACCATACCAAAACTTAGAAGCTTTCGATTGAGCACGGTCACGGATTGTAGCCAAATCTGGCACAAGTCCTAAATACCAGAACACCAACGAAACAGAAAGATATGTTGAAATCGCAAATACGTCCCAAACCAACGGAGAGTTGAAGTTAACCCAAAGTGAACCGAATGTGTTTGGAAGTGGTAATGCCCAGTGAGCCAACCAAGGACGACCCATGTGAGCTAAGATAAATGATGCTGCACATAGTACGGCGAAAATTGTCATCGCCTCAGCAGCACGGTTAATTGACGTTCTCCATTTTTGGCGGAACAATAACAATACGGCAGAAATAAGTGTACCAGCGTGACCAATACCTACCCACCATACGAAGTTTGTAATATCCCAAGCCCAACCTACGGTCTTGTTCAAACCCCAAACTCCAATTCCTTGCCACCATGTGTAACCTAAACAGTAGGCACCATAGGCGAAAATCAAACAAGACACACCAAAGGCAATTTTCCACTCTTTCGTTGGTTCACCTTCAACTTGCTTGCAGATGTCTTGTGTTACATCGTGATAAGATCTACCACCTCCTACGAGGGTTTCTCTTATTGGTGATACTACGTGCGACATATTTTAAGATTTAATAGTTTTAAATTCCTTATTTTCTTGTGTGAGAGGACGTTTAGTCCTCTCTTATTTCGTATGCTTATGCGTGTTCTTTTGCTTCGCCTTCTGCTTTTTTAGCTTCTCTTTCTTTGTTACGAACTTTCACTAAGTAAGAAATGCTAGGCTTCACGTTGATTTCTTCAATCACACCGAAAGCACGACCCACTTTTTCTGCTGCTAACAATTGAGAGATTTCAGACGCTGGGTCGTTCATATCTCCGAATGTAATAGCATTGGTAGGACAAGATTGAGCACAAGCCACTTGGATTTCTCCATCTTTTGGTCTTCTCTTTTCTTTCTTAGCCTCCAATTTACCAGCTTGGATACGTTGCACACACATAGAGCATTTTTCCATTACCCCACGAGAACGTACTGTAACGTCTGGGTTTAACACCATACGACCTAAATCGTTGTTGAAATGGAAATCAAATTCATCTGTTTGATAATAACGGAACCAGTTGAAGCGACGTACTTTGTATGGACAGTTGTTGGCACAATAACGAGTACCAATACAACGGTTGTAAGTCATTTGGTTCAATCCTTCTGTAGAGTGTGTTGTAGCCAATACAGGACATACGGTTTCGCAAGGAGCATTGTTGCAGTGTTGACACAACATCGGTTGGAATACTACCTCTGGATTTTCAGATGCTACCTCTAATCCTTGTAAATCTTCCACATCTGCATCCGAAGAATAATAACGGTCGATACGAATCCAGTGCATCTCACGACGATTGATTACCTCTTGGCGGCCAACTACTGGAACGTTGTTTTCGGCAGAACACGAAACCACACAAGCACTACATCCTGTACAAGTGTTCAAGTCGATAACCATACCCCAAGCATGATTATTGTACTTGTGTCCGTTCCATAACGAAATATCAGTTGCCGTTTTCTTACCTTCTGCTGTTAAGATTTCAGGCTTGAAGCGACCTGCTTCAACGTTTTTCTTGTATTCAGATAAAACAGTTTCTTGTACAACTGCCTCACGAGCCATCACGGTATTGTGTGTCTGCGTTTGAGCAATTTTCACTTCTTCACCTGTAGCTTTTACAGATACCTCTGCTGTATTGAAAAATGCAAGCGTTCCATTAACTGTAGTAACAAACGGATAAGCGTTTGCACCAACACCGTCGGCAGATTTACCAGCTTTGGTACGACCATAACCGATTGAAACAGCAACAGTTCCATTCGCTTGTCCTGGCTGTACTAATACAGGTAATTTAATTGTTTTACCCGCTACAGTCAACTCAACTTCTTTATCTTGTTCTAATTTCAAATCAGCCGCAGTTTTTTGAGAAACTGCCACGTAGTTTGTCCAACAAGCTTTAGAAATTGGTTCTGGCAATTCTTGCAACCAAGGGTTATTTGCCTGAGAACCAGTACCCATACCAACTTTTTCGTAGATAGCAAGTTCCAGTGCCTCAGAAGAAGCTTTGTACGTTTTAGCCACAGCCGCAGCCGCATCAGTAAGATTTACAGCAGGAGTAGCTGTACTTACAGAAGCACCTGTTTCATAAACACCATCGTGCAATACTTGCGACCATTGTACTTTTCCACCCAAAAGAGCCGTCCAACTTGCTTGCAAATAAGCAGCGTAGTCAGCAGAAGCCGCTCCAGCCCAAGTCAAGAAGCTAGATTGAGCTTGACGAGTTTTGAAGATAGTCGAAATCGTAGGCTGTGTTAATGAATAGAAACCTTTTTTAGGCTCTGCATCATTCCAAGACTCTAAGTAGTGAGAATCTGGCGTATTGTATTTTACTAAAGAAGCTGTTTCGTCAGCTTTTTCGTTTGTAGCAATCGTTAAACCAATCTTAGGAAGTGCTTCCGCCAATTCAGCTCCACGAGGGTGGTTATAAACAGGGTTGGCATTGTAGAAAATCACCGCAGCAATCTGTCCCGCTTTTGCTTCTGAAATGAAGGCATTCATGTCGGCATCAGAACCTTGACGGTAATTTACAGGTGTTCCTAAGTCAATTGTTGTACCGTAAGCACCAACTAAAGCATTTGTAGCTGCAACAATTGATTGTACGGCAGGGTCATTAGAACCAGAAACAATAATAGAAGCACCTTTAGTTGCTACTAAGTCGGCAGCCGCTTTCTCTAAATGTTCAACCTTAACACCTGCTACTGATAAAGCTGTAGCTCCTACTTTCGCTGCTACAGCATTGTAAAGTGCCGCAGCTACAAGACCTTCTTGTGATGGTTTATAAGTAGCACGATAGTCGGCGTTAGCACCAGTGTTCGACATGATTGTTTCAAACTGGTAATGACGTGACATTTCTTTATTGCCATCTTTAGCAGAAGAAACACGACGAGTTTTCGCCCATTGTGCAGCAAATTCCGTTGGAGCAATCCAAGAACCAAGGAAATCAGCACCTAATGAAACGATTGTTTTAGCTTTGCTGAAATCGAAGCTAGGCAACACGCCATTCGCTGCTACTAAACCTGCTGCCGAATTTGCATCGTAGGTAACTACTTTTGTTGTTGGGTATTTTGCAACAAAATCGCCTAATACTTTTTTAGTAGATGGCGATAAAATAGAATGGGTTACAATTCTGATTTGACCTCCCGATGACGCTACTTGTGCAAGTCCTGCAACGATTTCTTTGTCGATAGTAGCCCACTCAGCAGCCTGACCACCTTTTTGAGGCCCTTTTAATTTTTCGTTGTCATACAAACTCAACACTGATGCCTGTGCACGTGCTGAAAGTGTACCTTGAGAAACCGAAGAAGCCTTGTTTCCTTCAATTTTGATAGGACGGCCTTCTCTTGTTTTTACCAATACCGAAGCATACTCGCCTCCGTCAACAAACGTAGAAGCGTACCAGTTTGCAATGGTAGGTTCTACATCTTCTGGTTTGTTCAAATACGGAATCGTGTTCTTTACAGGAGCTTCGCAAGCTGCCAACGCTACCGCCGACACACCAAAGCCTAAAACCTTTAAGAAATCACGACGATGAGAGCCAGTTCCATCGAAAATAGCTCCTTCTTTTTCATCTGCTGATGGGGCATCACCGAACTCACGGTCTGCGTATTTAACGAATTCAGCATCGTTTTTTAACTCCTCAATCCCTCTCCAATACCTTTTTGTAGTATTTTCCATATATATTGTAATAGTATAAACAGAAACTATTGAATATTTAAAATGAAGAAACAAATCAGAAGCGAAACAAGCGATATGTTCCACTTCTGACGATTCAACTTCTTAGTAGTGACATTTTGAACACTCTAAACCTCCGATATTTGCCACTTTCAAAGGTCCTTTGTTTTCTGAGTTGTGAATTTCAACCAACTTGTCATAATACGCATTGCCTTTAGCATTAACATCCGTTTTTCTATGACAGTCAATACACCAACCCATTGTGAGTGTTGAGCGTTGTTGAACAACCTCCATTTTCTCAATGTCGCCATGACAGTTTTTACACTCAAGTCCACCAACATTGGTATGTTGTGAGTGGTTGAAGTAAGCCAAGTCTGGAAGGTTATGCACACGAATCCATTGGATAGGCTCGTCTTTCTCGATAGCTTTGTAAATTTTTTGAATTTCTGGCGATTCTCTCTTAATCACATTGTGGCAATTCATACAAATGTTGGCCGAAGGAACGTTTGCACCTTTTCCTTTATACACACCTGTATGGCAGTAAGCACAGTTGATTTGGTAGTTTCCAGCGTGCAATTTGTGAGAAAAATGGATAGGTTGCTCTGGAGCATATCCTTGGTGGATACCTACACCGTAAGCGGCATCAATGGTAGCTTTACCGATAAGTAATGTGATAAGCAAAGCAGCACCTGTTTTGAATGCACTATTGGCCGCTAATTTTTTAGCATTTTCAGCGATTCTTTCCAACAATGGAACTTCAGCGGCTTCTTCTGGCGACAACGACGCTAACTTGGTAAGCGTAGTAACGATTGAAAGCAAAGCAATCAATACCAATACCATCACACCCAACAAAGCAATCAAAATGTACTGAAGCATTCCGCCATTCGATTCGGCAGGAGCGGCGGCGGCTGGGGCAGCACCACCAGCGGCTGGAGCAGCAGCAGGGGCAGCGTTTTGTGCATCGATATATGCTAAAACACTTTTGATTTGAGCTTCAGAATAATTTGGATAAGCCGTCATTTGTGCTTTTCCAAATTTATTGTAAAGTTCGTTGGCATACTTATCGCCACTGGCAATCACTGCCTGTGGATTATGTACCCACTTTACAATCCAATCTAATGGTCTTCTCTGACTCACGCCTTGTAAGCCTGGCCCTACTAACGGTTCTGCACTTGTATTGTGACAAGCCGCACAGTTGTTTTTGAAAATTTGCTCGCCTTCTGCTACGTCTTGAGCATTCACACTAACAACCGAGGCAAACAGTCCCAGTAGCATTGTTAAAGCAACAAATTTCAAGCGTTTCATGGTTATCATAAGAATCTATAAACTAATTTTAATAATTAAGTACAACGTAAAACTGCCCAACAAGAATTTTAAGCCTTACTAAAATGCTTTAAATCACTTAAAATCTTGACTAAAATTTTATAGAAATCTACTATTTCGGGTCACAAAAGTACAATCTGAAAAATTACGAACCAATTTATTTATTATTGATTTTCGGCAAAATTAGTATAGTTTTGAACTATTTAGAAAGATTCTAAGTTATTTACAATTTTGTTGAATATACGCTTGTTGTTTTCGTCCTATAAACTCTACAAAATCAATAGCCTTACAAAACTGATAGATAAGGTTAGTTATACAATCTTTTTCGTTCCCTTTTTCAGTCATTTATCACCCGAAATTAGTTGATTTTTTTCATTCTTTCGTGGAAAACACTGTCTAATTTACACGACAGATTATGATTTTTATCATTTTTTCATCAAAACATTTCTCCAAGATTTGTGAACAATTGAACTACAGCACCTTGCATACTAGAGCAATAAATGATGCAAGTTAATGCTTTGCATCGTCTGTACTGTCATGCACCATCCAATCTTAGAATAATCATATTTTACACCCTAATTGTAGCGTGTAAAAAGCCCAACGTGTCTTTTAGAAAAGTCCATAAAACAAAAAAGCTTCACATATCTAAATGTGAAGCTTTTACCCTTTGGAGGTCTCGAGCGGATTCGAACCGCTGTACAAGGTTTTGCAGACCTCTGCCTAGCCACTCGGCCACAAGACCATCTTGATTGGACTGCAAAATTAGAGGTTTATCGTTGAAATCACAAGTTTTTTTATAAAAAAAAGAATATATTATCAAACTCATTGATTATCAATACGCTATAAAAAGAAAAGCAACTTTCCGTAGAAAGTTGCTTCTTTTGTGTATCTCTTGGGGTTTGTTAATTTGATTAAGATTAGAAACGGAAATGTGAGAACGCTTTGTTCGCTTCCGCCATGCGGTGTGTATCGTCTTTTTTCTTCACAGCAGCACCTTCGCCTTTTGCAGCAGCGATGATTTCAGCAGCTAAACGATCAACCATTGTTTTTTCGCCACGCTTACGAGCGTAAAGAATCAACCATTTCATACCTACAGATAATTTACGGTCTGCACGTACTTCTGTTGGTACTTGGAATGTTGCACCACCCACACGACGGCTTTTTACTTCTACAGAAGGCATTACATTGTTTAATGCTTTCTTGAATGCTTCTAAACCGTTTTCTTTTGTTCTATCTTCAACTTTGTCTAATGCACCGTAAAAAATATTGAATGCCGTTGATTTTTTACCGTCGTACATCAAGTTGTTAACAAACTTCGTTACCATCACATCTCTAAATTTAGGATCAGGTAACACGTATCTTTTCTTTGGTTTTGCCTTTCTCATTGGAATTGTTAAGTTTTTAATGATAGCCCGAGCTTCTGCTCTTAACGTAGCATACTGGACTGGTTATTGAATCTGAAAATGTATTGATTTGAAGATTTGAAAATGAAGAAATTCATGGTCAAATTAACGAATTTTCAAATTACTTTTTCTTTCCGCCGCCTTTGCCGCCTTTTACAGGAGCTTGTACTTGGCCTGGCTTAGGACGTTTAGCACCGTATTTAGAACGACGCTGACGACGACCATTCACACCGGCTGTATCTAAAGCCCCACGGATGATGTGGTAACGAACCCCTGGTAAATCTTTTACACGACCACCACGAATCAATACGATTGAGTGCTCTTGCAAGTTATGACCTTCACCTGGAATGTATGCGTTTACTTCTTTTCCATTTGTCAAACGTACACGGGCTACTTTACGCATCGCAGAGTTTGGTTTCTTTGGCGTAGTAGTATATACCCTTGTACAAACGCCACGACGTTGTGGACAAGAATCTAAGGCTGGAGATTTTGACTTCCAAGTCATTTGCTCTCTACCTTTACGTACTAACTGTTGTATAGTTGGCATTTTGTCTTGTTGTTATTGAGAGATACACATTCCTGAAAATGAAGAGCTTAGGGATTACTTAATCCAAAAATTATTCTTTTCAGGGGTGCAAAATTACATCTTTTTTTTTGAATTACAAAATAGATTGAAAAATTATACTAAGAGTCTAGTAAAATAGATGATTTGCAATCTGTTAAGATACAAATATGAAAGAAACATTAGAGGTGATTTCCCAAAAGTCACTTATATTTATTGATTATTCCAAACGCCAAAAAGGGTCACTGTAATAGTGACCCTTTGTCTGGTATTTGTTAATATTCTGGAGCTTTTTTACTTTCCCGCATTTGATTGCAGTATCATCAACGGTAGTAGGCTTAACTGCTCTGTTCGAGATGGGAAGAGGTGAACACTACTCCTATCGGCTCCATG
>JACCDR010775447.1_pt1 | contig 20295 bp, 20 predicted proteins | sample 7446431 | NCBI WGS metagenome assembly JACCDR01 (sample SAMN15323443, study PRJNA562643) | freshwater metagenome | isolation source: river surface water | place: USA:Blue River Watershed | collected 2017-08-17 | reverse complement strand
TTCCATTAGTTGTACTTGCTGTATTCCAAGAAGTTGAGTAAGGAGCGACTGTGTCCTCAGCGCCAAATTGAGTTCCGTTAATCAAAAACTTAACTCCAGCAACAGCAACATTGTCTGTACTAGAAGCGGTAATGTTTGTAACTCCAGAAACTGTTGATCCGTTTGCAGGGGAAGTGATACTAACAAGTGGAGCAGTGGTGTCGGGTGATGTTCCATTTCCAAGAACTAGCGAGTAATTGTCTGTAGTCAAAATGCCAACTCTTTCAAGAAGGTGATAAACAGTAACAAATCTTGCATTAGCAGGTGTTGTAAAAGTTCTTGTAATCTTCGTGAAATTTGTTGCGGCCGGAACTGTACCTAAGTTTATATATGCGTAAGTTCCATTTGTTAAAACGACTTCTGCTACAAGAGTAGAAACAACATTAGAAGTGTAATAATCTGAAAATGTATATTGTGTATTTGGTAGAACTTGAACATGTGCGTGTGCCCATTTTGCATCTCCAGAAGTGTAAGAGGTTATTTGTACTTTAGCGCCTCTCATGTTTGCGCCTTCCTGCCCAGTAACAGGATAAGTAAATATTTGAGAGTTTACACCCCACCAATCTTGAGCCCAATTTGCAGGTGATGATGGATTTTGTGGATCCGTGGTTTCGAATGAATTATTATCAATAAGATTTCCACCGTTACCATTACCAGCATTGTTTAGGTATATATATGTACTAGTGGTATCTGTAAGGCCAGCTGCGTCGGTGACTGTCAATTCAACTTCAGTGTAAACATCGGGGTCGCCGTGATCTGGTGCTGTAAATGAAATGTTGTTTCCTGTGTGTTGCTCCAAAACGTGTATGTGAACATTGTGATGCAGAATTACTCTCCAAGACAAACTACCTGCAGGAAGAGTTCCTGATTCAGGATCTGTGCCAATACCTGTAAGAGTTAATACTTGTCCCACATTATACAGCGAACCATTTGTTGGGGAGGTTATCTGTGCAGTCGGCGCTTGGTTACCGACTGTGATTTTAATACTTTTTGTTGTTAGTCCACCTTGGTTATCAAAAACAGTAAGTGTCGCATCGTATACACCATTTGTTGAATAAACTTTAGTAGGGTTAGCTAGGCTAGATGTTGCGTTATTACCAAAGTTCCACAAATATGTAATCGGGTTTCCGTCAGGGTCGTTTGTACCTGCTGATGAAAAATTTACAGCAAGAGGTGCGTTTCCAGAAGTAGGTGTTGCTGAAATATTAACAAGAGGTTGTCTGTTTCCTGAAGTGTGTGTCAATTTCTTTAGTTCACCAGTATATATAGAAATAAAGTAAACATTACCTTCAGGGCCTGTAACAAATTCTACCGGTCCATTTGTTCCATCAGTGGCATCGCCAAAGTTTGAAATTACAGGGTTAGTGTCTGTTGCAGAAACTGTCATTGTTTTTATCCAGTTTTGTGCATAGTCCCCAAAAAACATTGAATTTAAATAGGAAGCTGGGTAGGCATTTCCAGTTGGGAATGAGCCTGAAGTAACTGAACCTGCACCATTTGCATCGTGTGCATATGTATATATTGGGTCAATTGCTCCAGGTGCATTACATCCAAGTCCATTCGGTGTAGCTACATTTCCTTCTTTACAGGGCCATCCATAGTTTCCACCTGATACAACTTTGTTTAATTCTTCAAATGAACTCCATCCAACATCGCCTCCATACAAAGCTCCTGTAGTAGGTCTAAAGTTCATTCTAAACATATTTCTAAAACCATAAGCGTAGACTTTAGACCTGTTTGAGTTTGGGTTTCCGTTATAAAAAGGGTTATCAGTCGGAGCAGTTCCGTCAGTGTTAAGTCTTAAAACTTTTCCAGCCAAACTATCTAGGTTCTGAGCTCGAAGTGATCTTGTGTCTGCATAGTCAAAGTGTGCGCCATCGCCAGTTGCAGCGTAAAGTTTTCCATCTGGTCCAAATCTTAAGCCACCAACTGTGTGTGAAGGTGCATCAGAAGGTATACAGTCTGATGTAACTGCGTAGTTGTCGCATGAGGGTGTAGTCGCATTTCCTGAGACTGTTCCAACTAGAACTAATTTAGTGTTTTCATCAGCAGTGTCTCCGACTACAGTTACTCGTACAATTCGTCCAGTTTTAATTCCTGAAAATGAAATACCGGGGGTATTTTCGTATGTGTATGAAAGGTAAAGATAGCCGTTCTGTGAAAAGTTCGGATCAACAGCCATTCCGATTAGACCTCTGTCACCATAGGAGTTAACGTCTGATAGAGTAATTAGAGGGTTAGCCAGCAGAACTCCATTTTTGATAACTCTTACAGTTCCTGATTTTTCTGCAACAAAAATTCTTCCATCTTGTGTAAATGAAATCGTGGTTGGCTGGTTGAACCCACTTGCAACAACTGTTGTTTCAAAACCAGATGGAAGGGCAAGGGCATTAGATGGTAAAAAAAAGTAAACAACAACTAGAGTTGCTGTAATTCCGAATTTAACTAGTTTGTTGTGTATGTTTATCATTGTAGTTTTAAAACTTATTCAGGTTTAATTTGAGAATTATGTTGTTCTTGTAATTTTTTAATAATCTCCCTATTTTGTCTAAGTGAACCGTTATACTCAGCTGTATCATTTATAATCCCCGATGTAACTGCTAGTTCAGCTCTGGCTTGATAGGATGTATTAACAATACCTAAACTCTTCATAAAATCAACGAGAGAAATAACTTGTATTTCTGGTACGTTTTTAACCACGATATCTGGTTGGATACTTTGGTCAACTGTATTTACAATCGGTGTAAAGTTTATATTTGGTGAATATTCAATACTTTCAACTATTCTACTGGAATTATTGGTAGCATATTTTTCATTTATAATGTTTTCTATTTTTGTTGTAAGCCTTAAATCTTCAAGTTTGAATAGCCTTGTTGTGATTAAAATGAAATTTCCACCCATAATAACTAGTACAAAACAAACAAGAGTATAAGATAATAATCTTCGTGCAAATGTATCACCCTTTTTATTAATCAGATTTGCAAATAATTTTGAAACAGGGTTTTTCTTTGGTAAATTAAAAAACCGTAATAATTTTTTGTATAGAAAAATTATAATATTAATCAGTATATGTATTATAAGGGATAGTCCTCCTGTTGGTGTTGCTTGTGGCATATTATTTTGTTATTGCGTTAATTTTCCCTTAGTTCTCTCTGGTTTAAACCAAACTAGTAATTTTCTTCCCATAATTATTTCACTAACGAATTGTTCAAGAAAAACGGTTGCATTTACGAAGATAAGTATCATATAAAGTGGGGAGTACAATATTAAATCCACACGATTTCTTCTAATTGCTGCATAACCTCCAATAGCGATTACAAAAAGTAAGTTTGAGAGTAAGTATAATAAAAAGAATTTAATACTTAAAAAAGGCATTATAAATAGTAATAGTGAGAAAACTATCCCTTCAAAATAAATTAATGAAAGTTCCAGTGCCACTAATGGTCTTCCAATCACATTTCCAAAGTGTTTTTTCAAATTTTGCCAGCCACCAGAGTACCATCTTCGAATTTGGTTTATGTAAGCGTAAAGAGTAAAAGGGTCTTGAGTATAAACATAAGCTCTTTTCTCATAATTGATTGTTGAATATTCAGTATGCATTTTGTACGTAAAATCTAGATCTTCAGTTAGAGTGTCGTGTTCAAATTTTACTAAACGTTTGAACTTTTCTGTTCTGAATGCACCTGCACAACCAGGAATTACGAAAAGGAAATTTATATTTGCTTGTGCTACTTTGTGCAAGTCTTGTCCGATAACATAGTCGATTTCTCTACAAGCAGTTAGCCAATTGTTTTTGATACTTTTGACATAACCTGCAACGGCAGTTACTTTCGCTTCGTTGAAGTGTGGTTCGATTCTTTCCACAAAGTGTTTGTCCATGATTGTGTCAGCGTCAGTTGCAATAAACACATCTCCAGTTACAAACTTTAAACCATGTTCTTGAGCATAGCTTTTATTACCTGTTGCAACTGGTATTGTTACAACTTCAATCTGATCGGCAAAAGTAGCTAAAATTTCACCAGTTCTGTCTGTAGAACCATCGTTAATAACCAAAACTTGATCAGCCGGTCTTGTCTGGCGTAGGCATGACTCAACAGTCGCTTTTATAGAGCGTTCTTCATTATGAGCGGGGATAAGAATGGTTATTTTCATGTTATTATAATAGTATCATAAATATTAGATTTGTCAATATATGTTTATATTGAAACAACCTTAACACTTTTTAGTTCAATTTTTGCAACACCGTTAGAATTAGCCCATATTTGTAGACCAATTCCTCCGTTAAGTAGTTTTTCATCTATTTTTTCATACTTAAGATTTTCATCGCCAATTAAGCCACAAGTTACTTTTTTACCGTCCACACTCATTGTTAAGTTAAGATCGTTGTAGAAGTATCTAGTATATGGAGCATCTTCGACTGTTGTATATGCAACTACACTTGATACACCATTTACTTTTTGAATTATTTCAATATATCTTCCAGAAAAAGTACAAGCAAGGAAATTGTTTTCATCAACATACCTACTAATAAGTGTTACAGTTGCCTGTTTTACAAAGACATTAGTGTTCACTTTGTAGTTTGACCAATTATTTGAGTTTTCAAGAACAGTTTGTGCTCCTGTCGTAGTTTCAGTAGCATTTAATTGAAGTGTGTTGTCTGTGGTAGTCGCAACATTCCCCCAAAGATTCTTCCACTCGTTAAAGTTTATGGAATTGTATGGAAGTTTTACAGTTAGTGATTTTACCGGCACAGCTATTGTAGTTGTAGAAGGGGAAGTTGCTGGTGTCTGCTCTGATATAGATGGTACACAAGTTATAGAATTTATTCTACTTCGAGTTAGTGGTCCAACTGTACCAATCGCATTAATTTTTTCCGCAGTCTGGAATTTTCTGACAGCTTTTTCTGTGGTATATCCAAAGTATCCTGTTGGATCTATAAACATATATCCTTTAGTCTTAAGAAAATTTTGAAGCTTAGAGACTTCAGAATTTGTTTGAGAATCTTTGGACCCCACTCTTAGTGTATTTTTTATAACAACACAACTATTATTTTGAGCATGTGTATTTTGGGGTATTACAAAGCTAGTAAGCCCAAGACTTAAAATTGAAATCACTATCACTATATATGTTTTTTTATTTATCATGACGAGTAGTAACCTACACTAAAATACTAGTTTTGTCAAGTAAATTGTTAATGGTCCATATAAAATTATATTTACAAAAAAATTGTTGTTGGTAGTTGACAGAGTATGTGTTTTGAAGTAATTTTTTTTGGGAGTATAGACCATGCAGGAAACAATGATTCAAGAAATCAAGTGGTTGCCACTGGACGTTGAAGTAGTAGACGACGTTCTGAAGTCTCTCGCTCTTCCATTTTCAAGGGCCAGGCTGGGGTCAATGGATGTGACAATGGAAGAAATTGTCACCAGTTTGGAAACTGGGGATCGTCACCTTCGTTTCATTAAACTATATAAGGAAAGGATTGCACTGAAAGCAGGAAAGTAATTTGTGTCACCAAATGGTGGCAAGAGACCGTCTAAATTTTTAGACGGTCTTCTTACTATATGAAATAATTGTACCACTTAAAAAAAAGTGTAATAAGTGGTATAATTAGACGTCAATGAGTATAGAGGCACAACAACAAGACTTTCTTAAGGCGTATGATGAAAATTCAGACGCGCTCTTTAGGCAGTGTTTTTTCAAGGTTCACGATAGAGAATTGGCAAAAGACATTGTTCAGGAGACTTTTGTACGTACTTGGGATTATCTTGCTAAGGGTAAGACTATTTTGAATATGCGAGCGTTCCTTTATAGAACTATGAACAATTTGGTAGTGGATGAGTATAGAAAGAAAAAAGCTGTATCACTTGATGGATTAGAAGAGGACGGTTTTACACCAATAGCCGAAGAAGGTATGGATGCTAATGATAGAATGGAAAGCAAGAGGGCTATGGAGTTACTTGAGCGACTTCCGCCACCATATAAAGAAGCAGTTTTTATGAGATACGTTTCAGGTCTCAGTCTTACGGAGATAGCAGAGATAACTGGAGAAACAGAAAACACAGTTTCAGTTCACGTTCATAGGGGTATAGCAAAGCTAAAAGAAATATTTCACCATGAATAATGAAGAATTAACAAAAGAAATAGAACAAACAATACAATCTGCAAAGAAGGTTGGTTTGAATATGAGAGAAAAATCTCAAATGCGAGATAGACTTTCGAACTATGTGTATTCTACTAAAGCACCTGTGAAAAGTAGTTTGAGTTTTATGAGCTACTTTAGTCATTCTTCTATGTACCTCATGCCAGCTCTTGCGATAGTGCTTTTAGTTTCGGGAGCTGGTACAAGTTACTATGCTCAAAACTCTCTACCTGGAGATGTTTTGTATGGGGTAAAGACGGGTGTAAATGAAAATATAGAGGCTCTTTTGGCAACAACACCTGAAGCTAGGGCTCAAGTAGAATTGAGGCAGGTAAGTGAGAGGTTTGATGAAGCTGAAGTTTTGCGTCTAACTGGAAATTTATCAGAGGTGCAAAGTCAGGTAATACAAAATAATGTTTCTAAAAAAATAGAATCAATAAATAAGAAGGTGGAGGAGTCAAAGAAGAAAGGTAAAGAAGAGGATGCTTTTAAGACAAACAATGAATTAGAAGAAGAGGTGGAGGAGCACTACGGTGTATTCGTTTCTATTTCAAATTCTGCATCAAATAGTCCGACTTTTTCTAAATTTTTAAAAAATAAAGTTAGTAAACAAACGAATAAAGTAAGTAGTATTAGTATGAAAACTGCTACTCCTGAGGTGCTAGATGCAAGTGCAACTTTGATGACGATGTCTGCTATCTCTACACAAGAGGCACCGCTTGAATACAATCTTGCTGATGTAAAAATTGCAACTTATAAGTTGAAAGATGTTCGAAAGCATAAAAAAACTGGAGATTGTTGGACTATAGTTTCTGGAAATGTGTATGATATTACTCCACTTATTGAAAAGTACCCAGTAGGAGCATCTCTGTTAAAATCTATGTGCGGAATTGACTCAACTAAGAAGTTTAATAGAGAAAATAAGGAATCAGAAATGACCGATCAACTTGAAGAATATAAAATAGGAATCTTGGAATAGGAAGTGATATACTTGAGTATATGAAAAATGAAATAGCTGTTTTTGGTGGAGGATGTTTTTGGTGCACTGAGGCAGTTTTCAAAATGCTAAAGGGGGTAAATAGTGTGGTGCCAGGATACTCTGGAGGTAAAGTAAAATATCCAACATATGCTGAGGTAAGCATGGGTGACACGGGGCATGCTGAGTGTGTAAAAATAGAGTTTGATACAGACCAAGTTAAATACAGAGATCTACTAACTGTGTTTTTTGGTTCCCATGATCCTACGACATTAAATAGGCAAGGTGCAGATGTTGGCACACAGTACAGGTCTGTTATTTTTTACACAACAGAAGAACAAAAGAAAACTGTAGAAGATTATATAAATGAGATAAATAGTTCAAGTAAAAATGGTAAAGATGTAGTGACTGAAATATTGCCATTAGATAGATTTTATGAAGCTGAAAACTATCACAAGGACTATTACGAAAGGAACAAAGAGCAACCATACTGTGAAATAGTCATAAATCCAAAACTAGAGAAAGTCGTAAAAGATTTTGGTAATTTATTAAAAGATAAGTCTAAACAAAAATAATATGACTGATAATTTTGTACCAAATGAAGAAGAGTTGAAGGCTAAACTAACTCCCGAAGAATATAAAGTTCTTAGGGAAAAAGGTACAGAAGCACCTTTCTCTGGGAAACTATTGCATGATGAGAGAGATGGTATGTATAAATGCAAAGTATGTGGGCAAGATTTATTTTCTTCGTCTGCGAAGTTTGACTCAGGTACAGGTTGGCCAAGTTTTGATCAGTCTGTCCCGGGTAGTGTTGTAGAAACAGAGGATAATTCACATGGCATGAGTAGGGTAGAGATAACATGTAGTAAATGCGGTTCGCATTTAGGACATGTTTTTCCTGATGGACCGACTGAAACAGGTAAAAGATATTGTTTGAATTCAGTTTGTCTAGTATAATTTTTTTATGGATCGAAATTCTTTGCAAATATATTTTTTTGTAGGTTTACTGCTTATAGCAACAGTGCTTGTTTTTGCTTTATTTTCTCCATTTCTTGAAGTTTTAGTTTTGTCATCAATTTTTGGAGTTGTTTTGACACCATTGCATCGAAAAATTTCCGCTAAGCTTGGTGGACGAAATGGTTTGTCGGCTTTTATTGTTGTATTACTTTTTGCGATTGTGGTTATTACACCTACTGTATTTTTAACTTCACAGGTTTTTAATGAGTCAAAAGGTATTTATACTCAGCTAACTACCGAGTCTCAAATAGATTATATTCAAAAACTAACTCTTACGGTAGAAAAACCAATACAACGTTTAATACCAGACTTTACTGTAGATATTGGAGCGTATGCAGGGGTATTTGCTGACTGGATTACTGGGCATTTAAGTACAATACTTTCTAGTGTTATCGGTATCATAACTGGAATTGTTTTGATATTTATTTCATTGTATTTCTTTTTGAAAGATGGAAAAAAATTTAAAGACATACTTATTAGTCTTAGTCCGTTGAATGATAAATATGATGATGAGATTTTTATAAAAATAAAACAAACAATAAATTCTACAGTAAGAGGAGTTTTGTTAGTTGCAGTAGTTCAGGGCGTGCTATCGGGAATAGGAATGTGGGTATTTGGAATACCAAATGCCACTTTGTGGGGAAGTATTTCAGCTATAGCATCTTTGGTTCCTGGTTTAGGTACTGCAGTAGTTTTTATACCTGCGGTAGCATATATGTATATAGCAGGTAATGTTCCCTTTGCCATCGGATTACTTTTGTGGGGAGGACTTATCGTGGGGCTGGTAGATAATGTTTTAGGTCCATATTTGTATTCAAAGGGCACAGAAGTGCATCAGTTAATAATGCTCTTTGCAGTTTTAGGCGGTCTTTCAGTCTTTGGGCCAATTGGTTTTATTTTTGGACCGCTTATTATTGGTTTATTTTTTGCACTTATCGATATTTATCAAAATATTATTTTAGATAATAAATCATTATAAATATTATGAACACACCAAGATTTTTAACTTCAATTTATCATTTTGTTTTTTCAAGTAAAATTTTTTCACCTGTTTGGACAATAGCTAGAGTGTATTTGGGTTATGAATGGTTTATGGCTGGATATGAAAAAGTTATAAATCCTGTTTGGGTAGGAGAAAAGGCGGGAGTAGCTATAAACGGTTTTGTAAACGGTGCACTTGCAAAAACTACTGGTATTCATCCTGATGTTTCTATGTGGTATGCATGGTTTCTTAAAAATGCAGTACTTCCGTATGCAGACACTTGGTCATATGCCATTGCCTGGGGTGAAATCGCAGTAGGACTCGGTCTTGTATTAGGAGTTTTTACTTTCCTTGCTGCATTTTTCGGAGCATTCATGAATATGAACTACTTGCTCGCAGGAACAGTTAGTACAAATCCTGTAATGCTTGTTTTGGCAATCTTTATTATGATGGCATACAGAGTAGCTGGATATATTGGATTAGACTACTATATTTTGAAAACCGGGCGGTACTAGGTAACTCAACCTCAAAACAAAAGAGCCTGTAAGGCTCTTTTGTTTTGCTCAAAAATATTGTACAATAGTGACTCATGGCAAAAAATGAAACAATAATTAGTTTTGATTCAGTTTCTTTTAACTACGGCATTAAAAAACCTATATTAGATGAGGTTTCTTTTAATGTGCGAAGAGGTTCTAAAATAACTATTATGGGTCAAAACGGTGCAGGTAAAAGTACCTTGTTTGGCCTTATAACAGGTGCAAATAAACCTGAGGAAGGACAAATACATTTAGGTCAGGGTTTGAGTATTGCTATTTCAAGACAGGTAATACCGAGAAACGAACTTGAAATGACCGTGTTGGATTTTTTTCAAAATGTGTTTCCAAAAAAAGTTTATGATATTGAACCAAGAATAAAAAAAGTTTTAGATGTTGTAAATCTTTCTGCGCCAATCGACAGAATAGTAAAATCCTTCTCAGGTGGCCAACAAGCTCGACTTCTTTTGGCATCTGCACTCATACAAGACCCAGATATTTTGCTTTTAGACGAGCCAACTAACAACCTTGATAAGTCAGGTATAGAGCATCTGACAAAGTTTCTAGTTGATTATAATAAAACTGTGTTGGTTATCTCTCACGATGCTGAGTTTCTAAACGCTTTTACTCAAGGAGTTTTGTATTTAGATGTAAATACTAGAAAAATAGAACAGTATGTAGGTAACTATTTTGATGTGGTTAAAGAAATCTCAATTCGAATTGAAAAAGAAAACAGAAAAAATGCACAGCTTGCAAAAGAGATTCAAGAGAACAAAGATAAGGCAAACTTTTTTGCTAACAAGGGAGGACAAATGCGTATGGTGGCAAAAAGAATGCGAGAAAAAGCTGAAGAACTCGAGGACGAGATTGTAGATGTTAGAAAGGAAGACAAACCTATAAGGTCATTTATAATTCCTGCACAACCAGATATAAACGGTGACATAATTAATATTACATCGTTTTCAATGATAAAAAATCACAAACCTGTTGCGCGAAAGTGTGATGTAGTTTTGCGAAAGAAACAACACTTACTTCTCACTGGTCCAAATGGTATTGGTAAAAGTACTCTTTTGGAACAGTTGGCAAGTGGTAAAGCTAAGGGTGCTACTATCACAGAAGGAATAAGGGTTGGATATTACCGACAAGATTTTTCTACACTTAATTTTGAAGATACAGTTCGTGAAGCACTTTTCTCTGTAATGGATCAGCACGTAGAAGAAACGATGCGTTCTGTTGCAGCGGGTTTTCTACTTACTGGTGAAATAATAAATACAAAAATTGGGGCACTGAGTGAAGGACAAAAAGGTCTTGTGGCTTTTGCACAACTAGTTTTACAAAAACCAGGTTTACTTATATTAGATGAGCCAACAAACCATATAAACTTTAGACATCTGCCAGTTATTGCAAAAGCACTAGATGAATACGAAGGTGCAATGATACTTGTTTCTCACGTGCCGGAGTTTGTTGCACAGATACGAATTGATGAAACACTTGCCTTAGACAAGTAGAATTTTCTCACAATACTTTTTACTGACCCGCATATTCGCTTGGTAGCGAATCGCTCTGCTCGGAAATCAAGAAAACAATATACTCGATTACGTAAGTCCTTTCACAGACTCCTTTCAGTCGCCCCTTCTTGCAGAGGGGTAAGTGCTTCGGACTAACTCAATTTTCGTATTTGTTTTCTTATTTCCTCCGCAATGTCATAAAAAAATATTATTCGAAATCGTATTTAGAAGAAGATTGTGATAATTTTGAAGTATGAGGAGAATATTAAAATTCTATTTTAGGAGAGTTCGGGTGAAGAGAAGGAAGACAGGACAAAAGGAATATTTGGAGTTGAAAGAAAAAGCCAGAGTTTTGGTAAAAGAAAGATTGGAATATTGGAACAAACACTACAAATTCAAATATAATAAAGTTTCAATTAGAAACCAAAGAAGTAGGTGGGGAAGTTGTTCGAGCAAGGGAAACTTAAATTTCAACTTCAGAATAATCACACTTCCGACACATTTAGTCGACTATATTGTTGTGCACGAGTTGTGCCATTTGGGACAAATGAACCACTCGCAAAAATTTTGGGATCTGGTGAGAGCAACATTACCGAATTATGTTGAATTAATGCAGGAGCTTAGAAAAGTAAGAATGATTTAAGCAGTTTTTCCTGCGATAAATCCTGTCGTCCAGCATAACTGTAAACTATATCCACCACTCGGTCTGTCTATATCTAAAATATCTCCAGTTAGGTAGAGGTTTGGGTAAAGTTTTGATGTCATGGTTTTAAAATCCACTTCTTCTAGAGAAACACCCCCAGATGTTACTATGGCTTTGTCTTCACCGAGTAAACTATCTACTTCTATTTTTAAATTTTTTATTAACTCAATTAGACCCAATCTTTCTTCGCGAGTAATACTATTACTTTTTTTGTCTTGGTCAATCTGGGAAAGCTCAACAATAACACTTGCAACTGCACTAGGTAATAAATTGTCTAAAATATTTTTATACTTCTTATTACTGTTTTCAGAAATAATATCTTGAAGCTTTTGGTTTAGTTGGCCGTGGTCGAGTGTTGGTAAAATATCTAAAGAAAGAAAAACTTCGCCGTATTTCAAAAGTTCTCCAACTTCACTTGCAAGGTTTAATACAGTTGGTCCAGAAACTCCAAAGTGAGTAAAAAGTATTTTACCTCTTCTTTGTTCCTGTTTTTCATTGTTCTGCAGTACTGTGATTTTTACATCTTCAATAGAAACTCCTTGGAGCTTAGGTACCCATGTATCTTTTGTATTTAACGGTACAAGTGAAGCTGTGGGATCAGAAACTTTATGACCCAAATCTTTTAACCACTTAAATCCATCACCAGTAGAACCTGTTTCTGGGTGGGACTTGCCACCAGTTGAAAGTATAAAGGACTTTCCTGTGATAACTTTATTATTCTTCAAAGTTATACTTTCTATTTTGTTGTCATTTTTATTCAGACTTATAACAGGAGAAGGGGAAAGAATTGTTACTTTGTTTAATCCTTTTACTAAAGCTTCCCAGACTGTTTTTGCAGAGTTTGTGGTTGGGAAGACACGACCAAGTGCTTCTACTTTTGTTTCTACTCCACGAGTTTTAAAAAAGTTTATTGTGTCTTCTACTGCAAACTGTGAGAATGCTGAAAAAAGAAACTTATCAGAGTCTTTGTATTTTGAAAGAAACTTACGAACATCTGGTTCATTGTTTGTAACATTACACCTACCACCACCAGTTATTAGAAGTTTTTTACCAAGAGTATCATTTTTTTCTATGAGTAAAACTTTCTTACCCAATTCACTTGCAGTAACGGCAGACATCATGCCTGATGCTCCACCACCGATAACCACAACATCCCAAATAGTCTCCTCAATATTTTGCATAAATACAGCCTAACATATTTGACAAAATATATGAAATAGTACATAATGGTTTCATTGAGTCTTCTCTACTTTATTTAATTTGAGATGAGGGGTCAAAGAATCCCATCAACTCAATAAATATATAAAAAATGGAAAGAAATACACAGAGCGGGGGAACCCGTAGAGTTTTTAGACGGACTGGTTTTCGTGGAGCATCATCTCATGGTGGTCCGAGACGAAATACATCAAACTTCAGAAGTGGGGGGCGACCTGCACCAAGAAGGAAGGGAATGGGTCAATTTATCCACCCCTCAAAGTTTGTAAATAAAGCAGTTATAACAGAAGAAGTAAAAGTTTTTGTGCCTGAACATAAGTTCAGTGATTTTCAAGTAGATGAAAGATTAAAAGCAAACATAATTGCAAAAGGTTATGTAGATCCTACTCCTATTCAAGACAGAGCAATACCTCATGTACTCAAAGGTCAGGATGTTGTTGGTATTGCAAACACGGGTACAGGTAAAACTGCAGCATTTTTAATACCACTTATTCATAAAGTTTTAAGTAATGAAAAAGAAAATATTCTTATTGTAGTTCCAACTCGTGAACTTGCATTACAAATTCAGGAAGAATTACAAGGTTTTATAGGTGGTATGCGACTTTATTCTACAGTATGTGTAGGAGGAGCTCCTATCGGAAATCAGATACGAAACTTGCGCTACCGAAACGAGTTTGTTATTGGTACGCCTGGAAGAATAAAAGACCTTATCGAAAGAAAAGTTTTAAATCTCTCTTTCTTTAAGACAGTTGTGTTAGATGAGGCAGATAGAATGCTTGATATGGGTTTCATAAATGATATGAAATTTATGATGGCACAAATGCCAAAAGATAGACACACTTTATTTTTCTCAGCGACGCTTTCACCAGAAATAGAAGTACTAATTAAAGACTTTTTGAAAAATCCTGTTTCAATATCAGTAAAAACAGGAGACACTTCAAAAAATGTAGACCAGGATGTAGTTAGGGTAAATCGTGGAGAAAATAAACTAGATGTGCTTCATAGTATGTTAATTAAGCCTGACTTTGATAAGGTGGTGATTTTTGGTAGAACAAAACACGGCGTAGAAAAATTAACAAATCTTCTAAAAGATAGAGGCTTTAAAGCAGAGTCAATTCATGGAGATAAAAATCAATCTGCAAGACAAAGAGCTTTGAAAACTTTCAAAGATGGTAAAACACAGATACTAGTTGCTACAGATGTGGCAGCAAGAGGATTAGACATTAGTGGGGTATCTCACGTTATAAACTTTGATATACCAGCAACATACGAAGACTATGTGCATAGAATCGGTCGTACTGGCCGTGCCGGGAAAAAAGGAAAGGCGTATACGTTTATCGAATAAAAAATCTCTTACTCACACATCTTTTCTCCAGACCGCTCTCTTTTCCTGCGAAAAACTCGCTTTGTCCTCAGTCGCAATTTGTCAATGAACCGAGATTACTCGGACTTTGACAAAACCATGCTTGCTACTTGCGGGGTCTTTCGAAAAGATGTGCTCGACGAGATTTTAATGTGTTACAATAGTTTGCATGGAGAAAAATGCTAATTCGGAGATAATTTCTGTAAGTGAATATTTAGACAAGCTAAATGTTGGACTTAAAAATCAGAAGGCAAAAATAATTGGTGAAGTCACTGGGGTCCAAGAATATCCTGGACGATCGTATCTATACTTTTCTATTAAGGATTCCAAAGACGCCAGCACAATGAAGTGTTTTATGTGGAAGAGAGACTACACTATTTCGGGAGTGCAAATACGTGACGGTTTGGAAATAATAGTAACCGCATATCCTAGTATATACAAACCAAATGGAGGTTTAACTTTACAGGTAGAGACAATCGAGCTTGTTGGTGAGGGAGCGTTGCAAATTGCATATGAAAAATTGAAAAAGAAACTCGAACTTGAGGGTCTTTTTGCTGATAGTAGAAAAAAAGAGTTACCTCAATATCCCCATAGAATTGGAGTTATAACTTCAAAAAGCGGTGCAGTAATAAATGATTTTCTAACAAACATTGGAAAGTTTGGTTATGAAATACTGTTTGTTGATTCTAAAGTTGAAGGTATAGATGCTGTAAAAGATCTTTTAAGTGCTTTAGAAGCTTTAAAAGGTAAGGATCTAGATGTTCTAGTAATAATGCGAGGCGGAGGCTCCTTGGAGTCATTTCAAGCCTTTAATAATGAAGTTTTAGTGAGAGCAGTTGCAGATTTTGGATTGCCGGTAATAACTGGTATTGGTCATGATAAAGATGCTCCTCTTGTGAGTATGGTGTCGGACAAGAATGTTTCAACACCAACAGCGGTGGCAAACTTACTCAATACTACTTGGAATGAAGCCTTGTATAAAGTTAACATGTATGAAGATAGAATTTTTTCAGCTTTTTCAGCATCCATTGAGGTTTTTAAGCGTGCAGAGGATACTTTGTTCAGAGCGGTGGATAGAATAGACAATTCAATTTCAAGATGTAAGGAAAATATTATTGATTTTGCAAAAGATATTGTTCTCAATTTTGAAAATCTGGTTAAGGATGTAGAAGAGTCTATTCACACTTCAGTTAAAGTCATAGAACTTTCAAATCCAGAAAGGCAATTAAAACATGGTTACAGTATAGTAAGAAGTGGTGGGACTATCGTAAAAAGTAAGAAAGATGTAAAGGAAGGAGACTGTTTGGATATTATGGTCTCAGATGGTACGATAACAAGTAAAATAATATGACAAAAAAAACAGATTCAAAAGTAAATTTAAATGAAACATTAAAAAAACTTGCCGATATAGTATCGTGGTTTGAAAACCAGTCCGAGCTAGATGTAGAGAAGGGTCTCGAGCAAGTTAAAGAGGGTGCACAACTAATTAAGGATTCACGAGAAAGACTTACTCAAATTGAAAATGAGTTTAAGGAAATAAAGAAAGAGATAAAGTAATCTATTCTGAAGGGTGGTCGTGATTATGGTTGAACTGTATGCCGTTTCTAACAGGGGAGTTTTTTATGATCTCAACAATTTTATCTTCATCATCTTCAATGCAGTATAACTCCAAGTCATCTTGGTCTATAGTGCCTCTACCTAACAACTCTTTTTTCATTAAAGCATCTAGTGGGTTCCAAAAATCACTACCTACTAAAATGATAGGCACCTTTTCTATTTTTTTTGTCTGAACAAGAGTAATAATTTCATAAAACTCATCTAATGTTCCAAATCCTCCTGGGAAAAACAGATACGCTTCTGCAGAGAAAGACATGCAAACTTTTCTACTAAAGAAATAATAAAAATCTATATTATCTGTAAGATAATCATTTTTAATCTGATGATTTGAAAGTTCTATAGTTAAGCCAAGTGACGCACCACCTGACTCAAAAGCTCCTCTGTTAGCGGCTTCCATAATACCTGGACCTCCTCCGGTGATAACAGAGTAATTTAAGTCTTTTGCTACTCTAGCAGCAACTGATCTAGCTTTTGCATATTCTTTATCATTTTCATTAAAGCGTGTTCCTCCAAAAAAAGTAACAGATTTAGGATATTTTGAAATAAAATTGAATGCATCGGTAAATTCTTCAGCTATAAGATGTACTCTTTCTACGGCAGTGTCTCTTAGCTGTTGTCTTGTAAGTATTTCTACAGGTGATTTTTTTGGCGTTGTATTTATTATTTCTTTTGGTGTCATAGAAGTATTGTACTTTGGAGGCGTAATGTCTGCAAGGTTAATTTTTAGGTAGGCCTATACTCTTTAAAAAATCTTCCAGTTCTTCACCCGTTATCTCTCGCATACTATTCTTTGGAAGTTTACCAAGTTTAATATTTTGCACTCGGATTCTTTGAAGATCCCTTACTGTATAACCTAGCTTTTCTGTCATTCTCCTGATTTGTCTGTTTTTTCCTTCAGTAAGAGTAATACCAAAAACATCTTCATCTATTTTTCGTAGTTTTGCCGGTTTGGTTATCCCATCACCTATATCTACGCCATCCTGCATGTTTCTGATAAAGCCTGGTGTCAGTTTTCTATCAATTTTAACTACATACTCTTTTTCGTGATCATGTATTGGGTTGAGTAGTCTATCTGTGATTCTACCGTCGTTTGTTAGTATCATAAGTCCATGTGACTCTTTGTCTATGCGGCCAACAGGAAATAACCCAGAATTTTTTGTATCACTTTTTATGCTTTGCATAATATCTATTTCAGTTCCTTGTGGATTTGTGCTGACCACACCTTTAGGTTTGTTGTATGCAAAATAAACAAAATTCTTTTTATTGTGTTTGCCTCTCACTTCAACTTTGTCGGTTTCTATGACCTTATCACCTAGTTTTGCGACTTTGCCATTGATCAACACTTTACTACTTTTTATTAATTCATCTACTCCAACTCTTGTCGCTACACCTTTATGAGCTAAATATTTGTTAATTCTCATTGGGAAGCTGTCGTTCGTATTACCACTACTTTGGTTATTGTCTATCTGTTTGTTTGTTTTGCTTTTCATTGGTTACAGTATATACTATAAACATAAAAAACATTAGCATAAGTAAACTCACAAAATTACATGAAAAAACTAAGTAGAAATGAATGGGTTGCGGTTACAGTTTCAATCTTTATCGTCGGATTCTTTTTTATTTTTGGATCGACTGTTTTGTCTATTTTTAGTAAGAACAAAGTAGCTTTACAACAGACAGTACAAGTTGATAAACAAGATGTAGCTATTGGTACTGGCGCCATTGCTGTGCCTGGAAGTAGAGTTGTGGTTCATTATGTCGGTAGATTTCCAGATGGAACTATATTTGATAGTTCAGTTGCTAGAAATGAACCATTTCCATTTATATTGGGGGATGAAAGACTTATTCAAGGATGGAACATGGGAATTGAGGGTATGAAAGAAGGTGGAAGAAGAGTATTGGTGATACCGCCTTCACTAGGATATGGAGCAGAACAAAATGGACCGATACCAGCTAACTCGACACTTATTTTTGAGGTAGAACTTCTAAGAGTTGATGTGGCTCAATAAATTGCTAAAAAACAAAACTCTCAATTGAGAGTTTTGTTTTTTAGTGCTAATGTTTTGAAAATGAGACCACTTAAGTTTGAAATACATAAAGAGCTAAAGGGATCGCTTGGGAGAGTTGGAACAATTACAACACCGCACGGAGAAATAAAAACTCCGGCTTTTGTGACTGTGGGAACAAAGGGAACAGTGAAGTCGCTTACGCCTGAACAGATAAAAGAAACTGGAGTTCAAACTATTATCGCAAATACTTATCATCTGTATTTACAGCCTGGCCCAGAACAGGTGGCAAAAATGGGCGGGTTACACAAAGCAATGAACTGGAACGGACCACTGTTGACGGACTCTGGTGGTTTTCAAGTTTTTTCACTTGGTGTGGCTTACGGAGCAGGACTCAGTAAAATTGCACATGGAAAAACTGAAGAACTTTTGCTTTCGGACACAAAAGAAGAAAATGATAAACCTAAAATCGCAAAGATAGATCCAAATGGTGTTACCTTTCGTGATCACTCCAGAGGTGATGCACATTATTTCACTCCAGAAAAATCTATTGATATACAGCATAAGCTAGGTGCAGATATAATATTTGCTTTTGATGAATGCACTTCACCGAATGAAAGTGATCATTATCAGGCCGAGGCACTAGATAGAACACACAGATGGGCAAAGCAATCACTCGAATATCATAAGTCGAAGCCAAATGCGGAAACACAAGCTCTTTTTGGAATAGTGCAGGGTGGTAGAAGTGAAAAACTTCGAAAAGAATCTGCAGAATATATCGGCAGTTTAGATTTCGACGGTTTCGGAATCGGAGGATCTTTTGATAAGGAGGATATGGACAAGGCTGTTGGTTGGGTGAACTCTATATTGCCAAATGAAAAACCAAGACATCTTTTGGGAATCGGTGAACCCGAAGACCTTTTCATGGCTGTCGAAAATGGATGTGACTTGTTTGACTGTGTTGCTCCAACAAGAATAGCGCGCAACGGGGGTGCGTATACAAAAAATGGGAAAGTAAATTTACTAAATGAAAAATACCGGAATGATTTGAGTCCAATTGATGTGGGTTGTCAGTGTTATGCATGTAAGAATTTTTCTGCTTCATATGTGGCACACTTATTTCATAGTAAAGAAATGCTGGCATCTACTTTAACTTCTATACATAACATATATTTTATGTCTAGTATGGTTTCTAAAATGCGTCAATCTATTATTGATGGTAATTTTGCCGAATATAAGAAAGAATTTTTAACAAATTATTTAAACTATTAATTTTCATAGTTTGTGGTATATTTTTTATGGATCAGGGTGTTCCTGGTTTGGCTTGACCACATCAGAGACTGGATGGGTCGAGTCCCATGGGGGGAAGGGTTCGATTTCTGGTCGAACAATCAGTGCGAACCCGACCTCTTTACACCCGCGAAATACAAGATATAGTTAATGAGTCTCTCACTTGACGGTGACTGACATGGGCGGTGTCTTGAAGGTCAGCATGTGTCTGGCTGTGGGGCACCGCCCACCTAACTGACTAGTTCTTCTTTTGTCACAAGTAAGGTGATGCAAATAAGCCCGCACGATGTGCGGGCTTAGCACATTACATGGTGTATAATTATTTATAAATATGCTGTTTAAAATTAAACGAGAGTTTGAACCTGCGGGTGATCAGCCAAAAGCTATTAAAAGTTTGGTTGACGGTGTAAAAAAAGGTCTGAAACATCAGACTCTTTTAGGTGTGACTGGATCAGGAAAGACTTATACTGTTGCGAATGTCATACAAGAAGTACAAAAACCTACACTAGTAATTGCCCATAACAAAACATTAGCGGCACAACTTGCACAGGAGTATCGAGAATTTTTTCCAAACAATGCTGTGCATTTTTTCGTTTCATATTATGACTACTATCAGCCTGAGGCGTATATGCCAGTTTCTGATACATATATAGAAAAGGAGGCGATGATAAATGAAGAGATTGAGCGTCTTCGACATGCTTCAACGCAGGCACTTTTAACTCGAAACGATGTAATAATCGTCGCTTCAGTTTCCTGTATATATGGTTTGGGCTCACCTGTAGAATATGAGAAAGTAAATTTAAGAATACAGAAAGGTGAAAAGATATCCAGGGCAGATTTTATACGTAAATTAATTGACATACATTTCGAAAGGACTACTGCGGATCTTTCACCAGGAATGTTT
>JACCDR012414995.1_pt1 | contig 20299 bp, 25 predicted proteins | sample 7446431 | NCBI WGS metagenome assembly JACCDR01 (sample SAMN15323443, study PRJNA562643) | freshwater metagenome | isolation source: river surface water | place: USA:Blue River Watershed | collected 2017-08-17 | reverse complement strand
TGCTGTTAAGTTTGCGTACGATCTGGAACTAAAAAGAAGTAGAGTAATAAAACAGTTTCAGACAGTAGCGTCCTAGGCTGCTTTATTATGTTTCCTTAAATACCTCCTACTTTGGCTCCGAAGGAGTGTACATCAGTAATGAAAATAAAAAAAAAGACAAAGAGAAAAAAAATCTAAATGAGGTATGTTTTGTTTCAGACTCAGGTCTGAAACGTATATAAGGTGACTTCGTTGTAACTACGTCACGACTGAGAGTAATCGAAGGAGGTATAGTTTTCTAAGAAAACTATCTTAGAAATTGCTCCTGGCGTCGCAATTACAACACCAACGCAAAAAAGCGAAGCTTTTTAAAAGAGGTTCCGCTCCGCGAGGATGTTATAAGAAACCTGAGTAAAACTGGTTTTTACTTTATATCCCAGGAGGAAAAATGGCTAGAACAATCATCCCAAAAGAAAACCCTGCACGTAGAAACAAGCATACTGAAATTACCTTAGAAAGAGGAGACGGAAGTCTTATCGGTCCTGAACTTTCTTGGTCTATCGACTGGCATCCAAAAACCAAAGAATGGTGGGATACATGGAGATCCTCTCCTATCGCACCTATGCTAGAAGGAACAGACTGGGAAGAGTTAGAAAATACTGCACTTCTTCACCACAACATCTGGAACAGCAGAATCTCTGTCGCTCAAATGAGCGCTGCACTGGCAGAAATCAGACAGAGAGTCGCCAAGTACGGTGCAACATACGAAGACAGGCTTAAGCTAAGAATCAAATTCGCCGATGCCTCTTTCAAAGAAGACAAAGCCAACCCAGCACCTAAGATTGACTACAAGTCTATGCTTTCAGCCGGGGAGGAATAATGATCCCTTCAGGATTACCTGAACTTACATTAGGTTGGGAAATCTTAGACTGGGGGAACTCTTTTCTTGCTCAGCCGGACGGCGCTCATAAAGGAGATGGTTGGGTTTACTCTAAAGAGCAAGCAAAATTTATCCTCTGGTATTATGCTCTAGACGAAAAGGGCAGATTCATTTACCGTCGTGCGCTTCTAGCACGACCTAAAGGATGGGGAAAGAGTCCGCTTCTCGCGGCTATTGCTTGTACTGAGTTGATCGGTCCTGTAGCTTTTGACGGATGGGACGCTAACGGTAATCCAGTAGGAAGACCTAGCTACTCGCCACTCATTCAGCTTGCTGCTGTATCAGAAGCACAGACAGACAACACGATGTCTCTTGTTATTGAAATGCTCGCAGAGGGTTACGCTAGCGACTACTACGATCTTGATATTGGCAAGAGTCGTATTCTTGTACCAGGAGGAAAGCTTGAACCTGTTACCGCCCAAGCCAAGTCACGAGAAGGTCAGAGGCCTACTTTTGCCGTTCTTGATGAAACGCACCTTTGGGTGCCTAGCAATGGTGGAGATAAGCTTGCAGCAACTATCAGGCGTAACCTTGGTAAAATCAACGGACGTTCTGTAGAAACAACCAATGCCTATCTACCCGGAGAGCAGTCCGTAGCAGAAGACTCTCAGGCTTACTGGGAAAGCATCCTTCGTGGCGAAGTCGAAAACCCCGGTCTTATGTATGACTTCCGTCAGGCGGACCCCAAAGCTCCTTACGAGCGTTCACCTGAACGCAGAGCTGCACTTATCTCTGTATATGGCGACGCCGCCAAGGAAAACGGCGGATGGGTTGATCTAGACCGTATTGAGCAAGAGATGGACGATCCTGCAACCAGAGAAGCTGATGGTAGAAGATTCTACTTCAACCAGATCACTCAGGGATCGCTGCAATGGATTGATCCTCAGAAGTGGGAAGCATGCTTTGACAAGCATCTGAGACCTTTGCATAAGGATGATGCTATTACTGTAGGGTTTGACGGCGGTATTAGAGACGACTCTACGGCTCTTGTTGCCTGTAGGATTGAAGACGGGGCACTTTTTCCTGTCAAAGTATGGGAAAGACCTGATGGTGCGAAGAACTGGGAAGTAGACTTTGTTTCTGTTGACCTTTTCGTTCGAGATCTTCTTGAAAACTATAATGTAGTCAGAATGAACTGTGACCCTGCTTACTGGCAGGATATTGTCGGTCGTTGGGCTGTAGAGTTCGAGGGTATTGTTTTCGAATTCTGGACGAGCAGGAAAAAAGCAATGGCGGAGGCTAACGAAAGATTTTCTACCGCTGTTGCAAAGACAGAATTAAAGCACAAAAATGATGAAGTTCTTACAAGGCATATCCTTAACGCGCATATTGAGGAGACTCCGTGGGGCGAACTTCTGCGTAAAGACATTCGCGGTGGTAGTCGAAAGATCGACGCTGCTGTGGCATCCGTATTAGCTTATGAAGCTCGTGGAGAAGCCATTGAGGACGGGTTCCTTCAGGAAGATGCGAGCAATTATGTTTTCACCTTCTAGAAGGAGTGATAATGACTTATCCAACCAACAGCGAAATTACATATCCTGCCGGGCCTGTAGATAAATCGCTCAACCCTACGCCTAGGCCAGCGCCGGAATATGGCAATCGACCAAACAGCACGGCACTCAGAGAAGACCGTTTCCCTCCGGGGCAACCAGAAGTTCCCTCTGAGCCGATGTATGGTGTTCCTTTAGAGGACGAAAATGATCCTTGGATCTGGCTAGAGAGGCTATCTCAGGGTCTCATCGATAGGTATAAAAGATATGAAACCCTAGGAAACTATGCTTTTGGTATCCATAAGCTTCCGTCCGGAGATCCGAGATATGTAAAAGCACTTCTTGAGCTACAAAGGATGTCTAAGACAAACTACATCGCTCTGGTAACTAACGCTCCTTGCGAAAGAATGGAAGTCCAGGGCTTTAGGTTTGGGAACGATCCCGACACGCCAGCAGACGAAGAGGCTAACCAGATTTGGCAGTACAACAACATGGATCTCAACTCTGAGATTGCTCATATTACCGCTGCCATTTACTCTCGTGCTTACATCATGGTTTCTTCGCCGAAGCCAGGGAAAAAGTACCCCCTTATTACTGTTGAAGATCCTCGTTGTACGATTGTAGAACACGATCCAGAAGACCAGAATGTTATTAGAGCTGGTCTCAAAATGTGGGAAGATGACATTAAGGGTATCGCTTTAGCGGTTTTATATTTCCCTAATGTTGTTTACTATTTTACTGGAAGACCTTCAAGCTATTATAAGAATATTGATTTTGATCTTTTCAGAGAAAGAGTAGTTAGCGCTGGCTCATGGGAGCTTACAGATGTACGTCCTAACCCACTAGGAGAAGTTCCTATTGTTCCTCTTAACTGGCGACCAGGACTTAACGGTACTTCTATGGCAGAAGCTGAAGAGGGTTTCTCTATTCAGGACAGAATTAATGCTACTATTCTCGACAGAATGATCATTTCTCGGGCTCAGGCTTATAAGCAGCGTTGGGCTAAAGGAATTAAAATCCCGAAGAATGATGATGGATCTAGAAAGCCTCCTTTCGACCCGGGCGCGGATATTCTGTGGGCCGTGGAGTCGCCAGACGCCGCTTTTGGTGAATTCAAAGAAGCTGACATTACTATGATTCTTAAGGCTGTAAGAGACGACGTAGGAGACCTTGCGGCTATTTCTAAAACGCCTCCTCACTACCTTCTAGGCGAGATTGTTAACGCCTCAGGCGACGCTCTGAAGGCGGCAGAAACAGGTCTTGTTTCTAAAACAAAGCTTCGCATGAAGACAGCCGGTTGGACGTGGGAAAAGGTCATCAAGTTGGCCTTTGGTCTTATGGGTCAGAAAGACAAGCAGGAAGAAGTTCTTGCAGAAACAATCTGGGCTGATCCTGAATCACGTTCAAGAGCTGAACTCGCCGACGCTATTCTTAAGGAAACTCAGATGGGTCTTCCTGCTGAAATGGCATTTGAGCGTCTTGGTCTTTCTCCTGCTCAAATTCAGAGAGCTATGCAGCTCAAGAGGGCAGAGGAAATGAGACAGGCTGTCCTTATGGCCGCGCAAGGATCTATGCAGCCCAATAACCCTAACCGGCCTAACACAGCAGTACCTAAACAGAGCGAAAGACCTCGTGGACCGGCCACGCAAGAGACAGTAGGTTAACCGATGACCACTCCCATTCTTGAAACATATTCAACACAAAGTGTTGCATTCGATTTTACTCGGCTATTTGCATCATTAAGAGCTAGCATCGTTCAACAACTTTTTGCCGTCTGGTTCGGCCTGCCAGAGTACAGGGATCAGAATCTAGATGAGTGGATGGGAGTGGCCTTACCTATCATCCAAGCAGGTCAGGAAACCTCAGCTCTAGCAACATCAAGTTATTTAGAAATCCAGTTAGCCGCTTTAGGTATTTCAGAATCTCTTAATTTCGATCTAGAAGCTGTAACAGGCGCTGCGCTGAGAAACGGCACTCCTCCCGAAGTGGTTTATTCCAGACCGTTCAAAGTAGTATGGGATGCTCTATCAAAAGGCCACAGCATTGAAGAAGCTATTGAGATGGGCGCTAACAGGTTAAGACAACTTATTGAGACTGACATTCAGTTATCTCATACTCACGCGAGCAGGAGTATATTAAGCGCCCGGAAAGATGTCACAGGTTTTAGAAGGGTTCCTACGGGAGCTTTTACTTGTGCCCTTTGCTTAATTGCTTCAACGCAAAGATATAATAAACTAGAACTAATGCCCATTCACCCTGGATGCGATTGTAGAGTAGCACCAATTATCTCAGAATCAGATCCGGGACAGATTCTTGACCCTAACCTTTTGGAAGATATTCATTCAAGAGTTGAGGAAATGTTTGGTTTCTCTGATCGTTCAGGAAGGGCAATCGACTACAGAAAGCTTCTCGTTGTTGAAAATCACGGCGAGTTCGGTCCGACTCTAGCTAAAGCCGGACAAAAATTTACTTTCATCTAAAGATTTATCCCTGGAGGATTAAATGTCACAGCCAGTAGAAAATAACGAAGTCAAAGAAGGCGAAAAGCCGGAGGGCACTTCTACTGAAAATAGTACAGAAAATAAGCTCTCTTATGAGCAGTTAGAATCTGAACTCAAGAAGGTTCGCAGCGAAGCTGCGTCTAGACGAATTGCTCTTAGAGAACAGGAAGAGGCTGCTAAGAAGTGGGCTGAGTATGAAGAAAGTCAGAAGACAGAGCTACAGAAGCTTCAGGATCAACTGGCTGAGCGTGACAAGGCTCTTGCTTCAAAGGATGTTGACATTCTGAGAACTAAGATCGCCAAAGAATTCAACGTCGCAGACGATGACCTTGATCTTCTTGTTGGAGATGAGGAAAACATGAAGCGACTAGCCGCTAAGATTGGCAAGCAGGAAACTAATTCTTCTCCTCCGCCTTTCTTCGGCGGTAATCGTGGTAAGCCAGTCGGTAAGTCTGGTGAATCCTTTGACATGGAGTCTTTCATTAGAGGACTTAAATAATATCTAGGAGATAAATAATGGCATATAATAACGTAATCAACAGAGCTGATAACGTTGCCATTGAAATCCCAGAGCAGGTAGCAAGTGAAGTTATTCAGGAAGCGACAGCAGGGTCAGTAGTGGCTCAGCTTGCTCGCAAGGTTCGTATGTCTTCAAAGACTTACAGACAGCCTGTGCTTGACGTTCTACCCGACGCTTACTGGGTTAATGGCGACACTGGTCTCAAGCAGACCACATCAGTTGAATGGGACAGCATTTACCTGACAGCAGAACCTCTAGCGGTTCTTGTTGTTGTTCCTGACGAATTCATGCAGGATGCGACTATTCCGATTTGGTCAGAGGTTAAGCCTCTGATTGCTCAGGCATTTGGTCGTAAGATTGACAACGCTGCTCTTTGGAACGTGGACCGTCCTTCCTCATGGACAAGCTCTGTTTATCAGCACGCCGCAGCGGCTGGTAACTATATTGAAATCGGTCAGGGTGGCGCTGGTCAGACTGACCTTGCATGGGACGTTGCTCAGATGGGTCTACAGCTAGCAAACGACGGTTTCAACCTTGATGCTTTCGCTTCTCAGCCAGGGTTCAACTGGCGTCTTCTTTCTATGCGTAACTCAGACGGTACTCCAATTTACACAAGCCTTGTTGGTGACAACAGAGCAGGTCTATATGGTGTGCCTTTCGTAGAGTCTCGTAACGGCGCATGGGATGCAGAAGTTAAGCTTATTGGTGGAGACTGGTCTAAGGCTATTCTTGGCACTCGCTCTGACATGACGTTCACGATGCACACCGACGCTATCATTTCTGACGGTTCTGGTAATGTTGTTTTCAACGCCATGCAGCAGGACTCAAAGATTATGCGTGTTGTTGGACGTTGGGGGTTTGCTATCGCGAACCCGATTACTTCTCTAAACAGCACAAAGTCATCTCGTTCACCGTTCTCGCTTCTGGTTGACAACAACTCAGTTGGCAGCTAATAACTATTCCGAACGGAGATAAATCATGGCTGATTTTAATGAAGATGCCGTTCGCGTAGGTGTTACCGGTACGGTTTATCTAGCGCCTAAGGGTACTACCCTTCCTGAAGATGTTGTTACAAACCTTAATGCTGCTTTTGTCAGTGTTGGTTTCATCTCAGAAGATGCCCTTGTAGAATCTATGAACATTACTACAGAACGCCTTAGAGCGTGGCAGAGACCTGTTGGTCTTAGAACTCTAACAACAGAAGTTGAGTGGACTTTCCAGTTCTCTATGCTGGAAACTTCTCCACTTGCTCTTGACCTTTACTACGGTCTTGACGATGGAAGCACTGTTGACACGGGTGTTGCTACTACAGCGATTAAGGCTTTCCCTCAGAGTGTTCAGAGAGCTATGGTAATCGAAATTGAAGACGGAGACGTTATTACGCGTTACGCGATTCCTAATGTTGAAATTGGAGATCGTGAAGAAGTAAACCACAACCTTTCAGAAGGTACTATGTGGGGAGTTACTGCTAACGTTATGGGAACTTCTCTAGACGAAATGGGATACCGTATTACTAACGATCCGACGTTCGTTGCACTCGCATCATAAAGATAACCCCTCCCCAGACGGGGAGGGGCCTTTTTTATTCTAAATATATTGATTCCGAAGGGTTTGTGCTTACCAATTCTCCGCTTCTCAGCCATCTCTCTTCATCAATCGGGTACCCATCGTTCTTATAAACCCACGCGCCTAGCTCGTCAGAACTTTCTGTTCTGATACTGATCATAGAATATCTATGATGCCCGGAACTCCGGTGATAGTATTCGATCCCATCGACAGTAAAGCTATTCATATAGTATCTAGTCATATAAAAACGGCTGTCAAAACTGTCGGGAGTTCTTCTGGAATACAGCATTCAGATAACCCTTTCTTAAGCTTTTATTAATTATACCACAACTCTAGTCCCTTGTCAAGGATCAGTTAAATGCCTACAATTGTTGCATATGTTCATGCCTACGTTCCAAAGCATAACGCAGGAGCGGAAACGACCTTACATGACATTCTTAAGTATCTTGTTTCTAGAGAATGGGATGCTCATGTAGTTCTTAAACCTGAAAGCAACTTAAATCCTCAGAATGTTGTTCAGCCAGAAGAGTATTATATTGATGATGTCCATGTGATTCCTTCTGCCAACAAGAGACCGTTTATCGGTTACATTCCTAAAGCAGATATTACTATTTCTCATCTTGAGTGTTCAGAAAGAACTCACCTCTATTCTAGTGAATGGAAAATTCCTTCGGTTCATCTCGTCCATAACACTCACCCTCTCACTAAGAGATGGATGTCCAGCTCTGACGGTGCGATTGTAAACACTAAGTGGATCAAAGAAGAACCAAACTTTCTTTACGACAAGCCTTCTGTCGTTGTAAATCCTCCTGTAAACCCAGATGACTATGAGACGACGAAAGGTAAATCTATCACCCTCGTTAACCTGTGGGAAGATAAAGGCTCTCACGTATTTTATGAACTAGCAAAGAGGATGCCTGAAATTCAGTTTCTAGGCGTTAAAGGCGGTTACGGTGAACAGGTGATCAAAGACCTATCTAACGTTACTATTCTAGAACACACTCCGGACATGAAGAGTGTTTTTTCTCAGACAAAAGTTCTTCTTATGCCTTCTAAATATGAGAGCTTCGGAAGGGTTGGAGTTGAGGCTATGGCATCAGGAATTCCGGTCCTGGCAGAACCAACACCAGGTCTTTTAGAGTCCCTAGGAGACGCAGGGACCTTTGCCGACAGGCTAAATATCGATGAATGGGAAAGCACGCTCAGAGACCTTCTCAAGCCTGCTAAATACGGCAAGACAAGCAAGATGGCAAAAGCAAGAAGCGCTCAGCTAGCAAAAGACAGAGAAACACAGCTCGCGACGATGGAATTTTTCCTGAGAGAGCTTATCAGAATCCGAAAGGTATCCTAATGCTTATCACGGTTGAAGAACTAGAGGCTTTTATGGGAAGAACTTTTACAGAACAAGAAGAAGCGCAGGCTGAAATCAACATTCAGCTTATCTCTGATATTATTGAATCAGAAACAGGTGTTTCTTTTGAGCTAGTAGAAGATGAAGAGATTAGGCTTCAGGCTGATGGTTATGGAATGATCGAGCTTTCGGCAAAACCTGTGTCAGAAGTTACTGTTTATGAAGTAGATTCTAATACAGAGCACCCATGCTATGTTTGGGATAAGCTCGCGACGGTCTATGGTTTAGAGCCTAACGAAGTTGTTGATATTGTTTATACTCACGGTTACTCTACCGTTCCAGGTGATATTAAAGCCGTAGTTTATGGCGCAGCATCAAGAATCATGTACAACCCGTCAGGTCTTCGCCAGGAGACTGTCGGTGCGATTTCTGTAACCTATCCGGGCATCGGCGGAGAGGCTGGAACTATCAACTTCTCTTCACTTGAAAAGAAGGTTTTAAATAAGTATTCTAGCACAGAAAAGTCGATGCGCCTGGCCGGGCAGAGAAGAAGAACAGAGAGTTTACCTGAGCTTACTTGGTGGAATGACATCAACTAATTTGTACATTCTAGGAGGCCATTATGGCAACGAGTATCATCGGAAATTCTGATATTATTACGGTGCTCAGAGGAACTAAAGTAGTAGACGCTTACAATACCGAAAGAGTGGAATGGGATTCCCCGACGACAGTAGCTGTAGGCAGAGCATCCGTTCAGCACTATCTTGCCTTAGAAGAAGAAACAGACCGTCAAACAGAAACAGAAGCCGGAAGGCTTTTCACAGATACTTCTGATATGCGTGGAAAAATCCAAGCTGAGGATAGGTTTGTTTATGATGGTAGAACATGGGAAGTAACCTCTCCTCCGGAAGAGTTCAGACTGTTCGGCAAATATCATCACACAGAAATGTTTGTAAAGATTGTTGTAGGTTAAACTATGCCAGTTAGATTTGTTATTGATCCTCAGTTTGACGAGAACGTCTACAGAGCCTCAAACAAGACAGGCAGCAGCCTAAAACCTTTATTCGATACGGTTCGTAAAAAGACAGACGAGATCGCTGCCAGAGCCAAAAGAAGAATTGAGTCAGAATGGTACAACACCGAAGCTTCAACATCATCAATCGACAACAAAAAATATGGTGAAAGCAAGAACAGATTTCTTTATCTTAAAGCCAAATCTTTTGCTCTAAAATCAGCAGCAAACTCTACCGTACCAACTATGGGTTTTGATGGAAAAGAAATCTACGGAAGAATTTCTATCAACCGTAGGCACTCGGTTTCTCTTGAGTTTGGCGGGATTGATCCTGTTGGAGAAGTAGGTAAAGGCACAGGAGAATACGTGAGCCACCCAGCTTACGCTTTTTTAAGAAATTCAATGAGAGGATAAAATATGAGCACTGTAACACCATATCCTCTTTTTGTTGATCCTGTCCCAGGGGTTATCGAAAAGCTTTCTGACGAACTTCCCTCTTATCACTTTGCGGAAGACCTTACCGGTTGGCATGAAGGTGACATTTGGATTACTGTCCAGCCGACAGGCGGAACGCTAACAAACCCTTTCAGGGTAGCCGAACCAAGGTTTGATGTAAACGTTTACGGTCCTTCCAAGCCGGAAGCGAAAGAAATCGCTTTGCAAGCGATGCAAGCTATGTACAGACTTAAAAATCAGGTTCTAGATTTCGGTGTAGTAACAAGCGTTTCATGCACTTGGCCTGCCGACATTTCAGACCCTATCAACAATAACCCAAGATGGGTTTTTGACATGACCATGAGATTCAGAACACTATAAGGAAAAACAATGCCACGTGTCGTAAACGATAACGAACTAAAGACTTTCACTTTCCGTGACCAGACATACGAAGTTCGTACAAAGTTTAAGATGTTCAAATTCTTCAATCTTATTAACAGTAACCCGGTTGCCGCTGTAGCGCTTGCTCTTACAGAGGACTCTCTAGAGCGTCTAGAGTCGGAAGAAATGGACATGGACGACTTTAAGACTCTCCTGGAAGCTATTTCAGAAGCGATTGCGGGTACTGACTCAAAAAACTAACGATTCTCGCTTACGTTGTTGAAAACCATAGCGAGGCTTTAGAATGGGATCTTTTTTATTACTGGAAAATGGATATTTTAGATCCCTCACTATCTATCAGAAGACTAAGAAACTTCTTTGATCGTCTTCCTTTGGATTCTGAAACTAAGCAGGATCTTGCTGGTGTGGATAAAGATGCAAGACTTTGGGATAAGAACACCTGGATGCTTGCTAATATTCTTGATGGAGTGAATGCAGTATCTTATGCTGTAATCGCAAGTTCTACTAAGAACAAACCAAAACCTCCCAAGCCCTATCCAAGACCAGAAATTAAGAAAAGACCGAAAAAGAAGCCCGTCTTCCTGGGGAAGACTATTGTAGACAAAGGCAAAAAGGATGTGAACAATGGCTAACGTATCGGCAGGAGTCGCCTATGTAGATGTCCGCCTAGGGTCTATTGAAAAACTTAAAAAGGACATGACTACAGAGATCGAAAAGATCGGTCAGGAATTAGGCAAGAAGCTTGGTGATTCTGTTTCCAAGAATACGCCTACTGCATCCGGCGAAGAACTAGGCCAGAAACTCTCTCAGGCTCTCTCTAAGGGCTTCATCAAGGATGCTGGAAGGGACCTAGGCGCGGGACTTCGCGCGGCTGCTACAGGACAACTGAGTACCGCTAGAGCACTGTTCGCGGACGCTGGTCGAAACTTCATGACTGGTCTTCGCGGAGGGTTCGAATCAGGGTTCAATAAGTTTGCCGGGTCTGTTCAAAGACTTGCTTCTATGGCGACATCCTTAAGCTCAAGTATTGGTAATGCGGCAGTTTCTGGTTGGTCTAAGTTCCAGAATTTCGGAAAGGCTCTTGATTCTTCTGCTCAGAAGATGGGTTTCCTTTCATTCCAGATTCAGAATTTTGGTCTAATCGCATCTGCCGCTTTTACAGCGCCTACAGTAGCCGCTCTAGGATTCGCTAGTGCTATTGGTATTAAAACAGCAGCAGAGATCGAACAAGCGACCAACGCTCTAACGTACCTTCTCCCTAAGGGATACGATGTAGAAGCTCTACTCAAGAGACTACAGAAGATTGCTATTGAGTCACCTATTTTCGATACCGCTGACCTTATTCAGTACTCTCAGGTTTTCACTTCTGCCGGTGTTGAAATCAGCAAGACTGAAAGATTCCTAAGAGCTTTCTCTAACATTGCTCTTGTTACCGGTGTTAACACAGAAAAAGCCAACCTTGCTGTACGTGCTATTACACAGGCTTTCGGTAAGGGTAAACTTCAGGCCGAAGAACTTAACCAGCAGCTAGGCGAAGCTATGCCAGCGGTAATGCGTCTTCTCCGTGAAGAACTTGGTGTAACACAGGCTGAACTTACCAACATGGTTAAAGAGGGAGAAATTACTGGCGATGAGTTAATCGCTATCTTCACAAAGATCGGTGAGTCTGAAAAGTTCCTTAAGGGCGCAGCATCGGGAGCGGAAACGCTTAACGGTGTATGGCAGAACTTCAAAGAAACTCTACAAACACAACTTGGTCTTTTCTTCCTTGAAAATTCTGCAAGTATTAAAAAGAGTATTGATCAACTTGGACCTTCTCTACAGGAGCTAATCAGAATCGCAGGGCCTGCATTCCTTGGCCTTATCGACAAGTTTGCTGATTTTGTTAAGTGGCTAGGTAGAGTTGTAGACTGGTACAAGCAGCTATCTCCTGCTCAGCAGAGCCTTGTAAATAAGTTTCTTGTTTTTGCTACAGTTCTAGGTCCTATTGTTCTTGCTTTAGGAACATTCATGGGAGCCCTTGCTGGTATTGCGGCTGGTATCGCCGCCGTTGCAACTCCTGTCGGTGGGATTATCCTCGCTGTGGCCGCCCTAGGGGCTGCGATTGCAGCGGCAGTAGTTTGGTTCAAGAAGTTCCTTGACGGCAACTCTGAGGCTGCTCAGAAAATCAAAAGGTGGTGGGATGAAGTATGGAATTCTGCTATCAAGCCTTTAGGCGAAAGATTCAAGCAGCTCTGGGAAGATATTAAAGCAGCCTTTAATCAGATCAAGGCAAGCCTTATGACCGACACGGAAGCTTGGAAAACATGGGGAACAGTCATTAAGACTATATTCAACTCTTCTGTAGTGACTATCACAGCAGCTCTTAAGCTAGTTGGTGGAGTTCTTTCCGGGGTTATCGGTTTTCTTGGGTCTTTCATCAAGGCAGTAGCCAGCATCATCTCTGGTCTTATCAAGCTTTTTACTGGTCTTACAGACTTCCTTGTAGGAACTTTTACGGGAGACTGGTCTAGAGCTTGGGAAGGCGTAAAGCAAATCTGGAACGGCCTGTGGGACGTTATCGTCGGAAGCCTTGTAAATACTATCGACGCAGTGTGGAAGCTCGTTAAAGGCCTTGTGACAGGTGTTATTAATTACTTCAAGCATCTGTATAATGTTCTTGTTGGCAACTCTATTGTTCCTGATCTTGTTAAGGCTATCCTTTCTTGGTTCACAAGACTTGTTGATAGAGCAAAGGCAATTTGGCAGAGTCTCGGATCATTCATTTCAGGATTCTACAGCAGATACTTCGCTCCTGTCGTTAATGCCATTAAAAATGGTGCTAATACTGTTGTAAATACTTTCACTAACCTAAGAGAAAGAATTGTTTCGGCTCTTTCTGGTCTTGGTTCTAGAATGTTTAGCATCGGATCAAGTCTCATTCAGGGCTTAATCAACGGTATCAGAAATATGGCAGGAAGACTCTACGATGTCGCTTCTAGCATCGCAAGCTCTGTTGTTAGCAAGGTTTCTAAGGTATTCGATATCGGCTCGCCGTCTAAGGTTTTCTATCAGATCGGAGAATGGAACATGAAGGGTCTCGCTCTAGGCATGGAACAAAATCAGCCTTCGGCTAGCCATGTTTCAGACATGATTCCCTCTGTAGCGCATGATTGGGGCGGGCCTGCTAATCCTATGTTTGATGCAAACTCTGATTCAGGAAAACTTTATATTGAAAACTATAACGCAAACGAAAATGTAGACCCATGGAGACAGGCAGAAGACTGGTACTTTCTTGTTTCTGCAAGGGGTGGAGTAGCTTAAGGAGCTTTAAATGCCAGAGCTATTAGAAGTATCTTCTATTCTGATTTCCTCTCCTGGATATCTTATCACGGGGGACGGCCAGCTAGAGTTCAGAGACTATCTTCTAGGTGACGATGTGTTTACTTTTATGGAGAGTATCACAGGTTGGGAGGATTTACCATCGGTAGATTCTTCCAACACTCTTCGTCCTGCCTCTCACGGAGCATGGGTGGGAAAGAAGCTTGTAGGCCAAAGGATCATTACCTGGTCTGGAAGGTTTTCTACAGAAGACAGAACAGCATGGGCTGACGAGATTGAAAGAGTCAAAGAAGCTTTTACTGTTCCATTAGGAACGGAAGAATCAACTATCGTAGTAAGAACAAGAGACACCACAAAGCTTGCTTTTGGTACTGTTTCCGCAAGGCAAATCCCTATGGACTATCAGTATTCTTACTACGGCGCAAGGCTGACAATTCAGTTCGAATGTTCAGATCCTAGACTGTATTCTTTAGGAGAAAATTCTGTCTTCATTTCAACCCCTTCAATCGTTGTGGACGGACTAGAATATCCTCTAGTTTATCCTTTAGACTACGGAGAAGAACCGACACCGAACTCTCTGTTTGTTCTTAATGACGGAACAGCTCCGTCTCCTGTCACCCTGAACTTTTCAGGACCAATGACTAACCCTATGCTAATTAACCAGACAACAGGAGAACGACTAGGATTCGATATTGTTCTCACTGTAGACGATATTTTATCTGTAAACACAAGACTTGGAACTGTTCTCCTTAACGGAGTAGCAGACAGACTTTACACAAGAACACTGACATCTTCTCCTATTCTAGGCTTCGATTTACTCCCAGGAGAAAACGAAATGCAGCTTATTGCCGATGACTGGGAAGAAGGTTCAGGTGTTGAAATCATTTATAGAGATGCCAGTTTCTAGAGGAGATTAAAAAATGGCTATCAAAGTTCTTGCTCTAGCAAGCGGCGTAACAAGCCTTTCAGACCACAGAATTCTCAACGGTTCAATGATGACGGGGGAGGGTACCCTTGACGTTAGAGGCGGAGTTATTCCAGGATTAGGCGGAGGAGACTTAAGCACAGTCTCAGCTATGGTCGCGCGAGTCGCGCCTGTGAAAGTCCTTATTCCTAACTCTGTCTCAGCAAACCTAGGCCCTTACCTTCTCGTTTCAGACTCAAACGTGGACGTTACCTTTGATCCGGGTGAAGCTTCTGTATCACGTGTTGACAGAATCATCGCAAGAGCATACGACGACACAAACGACGGTTCAGGGCTGACAGAAGGAAGTGTTTACTACCTTAAAGGTCAAGCTTCTGGAAACGCTACAGCACTACCAGACAACAGTGTTCTTCTTTACGAAATGACTGTTCCTGCCGGAGCATCAGCCGGAACGGGTGGTGTCAACTTCGGAAATGCTGTAGATCAAAGAGTTTATACAGTAGCAAGTGGTGGTATTTTCCCCGTTAAAAGCAATACCGACATGTCAAATATTACATCTCCTTATGAAGGTATGACTGTCTATCGCACAGATATTGATGTTCTTTATGTTTTTGATGGAACAACTTGGAGACCAAGAGGGCAGGCTAGCGTCGCTTCTTCTGCAAGCCTTACAAACATCAACAACCCTTACGACGGTATGCTGGCTGTCACAAGAGACACCGATGCTGTCTATGTTTACAACGGTTCTACGTGGGCAGCGCCCAAGCAGGTTACTAAGCCTGTAGGGAGGATTGTTGCCACAGGCGCACAGAGCATTCCTGACAACACGGCAACGGCAATTGCTTTCTCTGCTACTGACGAAATTGATACTCACAACTTCCATAATCCTTCGTCTAACAACACACGGGTTACTCCAACCGTCGCAGGATACTATAGATTTACGGGTTCCTACTTTTCACTTGCGATGACAAGCCCTGTGTCTCGTTCTTGTTATTTCAGAAAGAATGGGACAACAGCTATTGCACCTGGACCCAGAGATACGGGCGCTCAGATTACCTCTTCTCAGGAAGTTACTGCCATTATTGAATGCAACGGAACAACAGACTATGTTGAGCTTATGGCTCAGCAGGACTCTTCTGGCGCTGTAAACACAGGGGCAGCCTCTCAACAGTCTTCCGTTATGGAATGGGAATTCCTTTCTTACACAAGCTACTAATCTTAGGAGGATAAATGGCTTGGAGTTTAGTTCCCGCCCTAAAAGAGCTTAGGGAACAAGTAAATTTTGTAGCACCAAACCGAGACAAAGATAGCGATGGGATCATCGGAGATTACCGTCACAGTCAGTCAACAAGCTCACACAATCCTGACGACACCGCTCAGGATAATGCCGAATGGGATTCTGATTCAGATTCTAGACAGGAAGTAAGAGCACTTGACCTTGATGTAGATTTCCGTCAGCCAGGAATTACCGCCAGAAGACTTGTGGATCATCTAAGACATTACGCAAAAGCCGGAGTTTTTTGGTGGATTAGATACATTATTTACGACAATACTATGTATCACAGAAGAAACGGTTTTGCTCCCAGCGCCTACAACGGTTCCAATCCTCACGATAAGCATGTTCATATTAACAATGAATTCAGCCAAAGTGCTGATACTGTTGATAATGTAAATTATCGACTAAACGAATTACTACCGGAGGCAGATATGGCAGTAACAGATGTAGCAGATTATTTCGACAATGTAAGACAGGCCGTGCAGCAAGATGGCGCAGACGGGGCGGATAGAGATTGGCGTCAGGATTTTGCCGCTTCCGTCCGTTACGCTCTTGGTTACAATGCACCAGACCAGGTTACTGAGAATCTTCCACCAGCGAAGTTTGCTGAGATTCTTGAAGCTCTTGAAGGTGTCACCGAAGCGCTTACTGATGTAGAAGCAAGACTTGCAGCCATCGAAGAACGTCTTGACACAGAGGAAACTCTCTAAGGAATAACTATGCCGGAATACACTTATAAATTTGCTAATCTGCTTTCTGATTCTGATGTTGCAGAGCTAGAGCTAAGTAATGTTCGCTTTGATAGAAGAATTATCCAAGCTGGATCTTTTACAGGGCAAATCGTTGTGACCAACTTAGATATGGCAGAACAGGTCAAAAAGATTGTTCCGGCTAAAACCATCTTACACGTTTATCGTGATGCGGATATTTGGGGAAGTTATATCATTTGGTCAGTGCGTATGACTTCCTCATCCCGTTCCGGAGTTCGTGTAGATTTTACTGGTGCTACTTTAGAGTCATGGTTTTATAAAAGGATCGTCGATGAAGACCTTTCCTTTGACAATATCGATCAGTTTGAAATCGCCAGAGAGCTTTTAGATACAGCACAGACAGGCTGGACACCTTACGAGGAAAACGCTAACCTTGGTATTGTTCCTACAGATAACGATTCTGGAGTCTTAAGAGACAGAACATACAGACTGTCTGAAGCTACTTCTGTCGGCCAGAGGCTAGAAGAATTAGCAAACGTTGACAATGGCTTTGAATATATTATTCAAACATACTACGATCCAGAGCAAGAAATCAGAATGAGAGAATTTGTTATTGCCGAAAGCCTGAGTACCGATAACGCTCCTGTCGTGTTTACTTACCCTGGAAGTATCCTGTCTTACGAGCTTATTTATGACGCAACAGAATCGGCAACAGCATTTTGGGCTAGAGGGGATACAACATCAGAAGACGTTACAGACGATTCTGAACCTCTCATCACAACAGCTCCGGTTCTTGCAGATGACTGGCTATCTTCCGCCTTTCCCCACATGGATAAGGTTGTTGACTACTCTTCCGTCACGGAACTAGACACACTTCAAGAGTATGCAGCTTGGTGGAAAGAAAACCATGCAGGCGTTTGGGCTGTTCCTGTATTTACTATTAACACGACAGACACTCCTACGATTCTTCCTCCGACAGCTCTGGGAACAGAAGCTCAAGTTACTATTTACGACGAGATGTTTGGTCTTTCAGACGGCCGTCCAGAGTTTTCATATCAGAATCGTATTATCGGAATTGAAGTAACTCCACCAGAGCGTGGCAAAGCCGAGAGTATTCGACTTGTTATTGAACAAAATATTGACCCTACAGATATCGGAAGTTAAGGAACAGCAATGGCATTAAGGTATCCTAAAGACCAGGGAACCGAATGGATGAACCTCAAGCGTGAAGTTAAAAATGCTTTCACGTCAGCTAACTCTCGTGTTCCTTATCAGAAGATCGGTGCTGGAATTCTTCAAGTCTTTCAGAGCCTGCAAATGCAGGCAGGAGCTTTTATGAGCTTTAATCACGAAAACGGAGAGCTAGGACTATTCCTAGGAAGGCATGTCTCCGGGCCTGATGCTGTAGATGGATGGTTCATGCAAAGAGCAGACGGTTCGCTCTCCTTCTGGTCCTACACGAGAGTCTCGGACGGCTACGGATACACAGCGATCTACGACAGGGAAGGCAACGTTATTCTCTCTGACGACGCCGTAGAAGAAAAAGGTCTTGCAAGGCCATGGATTCCTTGGAGTACTGAGGATTGGGCAAGCCTTGTAAATCCGCCAGCATCAAGAGTCACCTCTAACACGACAGATACAGACATGATTATTTCTCACACAAACGCTCAGCATCCTGTTGTGAGATATGCAATGTATATCAGGGCGGCGACAGCAACCTGTGAGGTAAAGTTTTGGTCTTATCCAGACAACACACTTCTACACAGCGTAACCGTAGGAGACGGATGGACCTTAGGAGATTTTAATCTTGGTTCATGGGATTACGGTATTTCTTATTACATGAAAGTTTCTATCCGCAGGGCATCAGGAACGGGGAGCGTTGGGATTACCCTAGTCTCTCTGATGGGTAAACAAAATTAATATAGGAGGAATAATGGAACTCTTTTTATCGGCACTTAACTTAGATATAATCAAGGAGTTCCTGCCTCTAGGTGATGCTCTGCTAGGAGCTTTTTTCACTCTTCTTACTGCTGGTTTTACCTACATGATGGGTAAAAGAAAAAGAGACCAAGAAGTTGTTAACCTCCAAGCTGAAAAACTTTCTATTGAAGCTGCCAGCGGAGTTTCAACAGCGGAAGCGGCTAGGGTTATTTCTTCTGCCGCAGCAGCAACAGTCGGGCCTTTAGTGGAGAGAGTGAAACAACAGTCTGATGAGATCAAATCTCTTACAGAAAAGATTATTGATCTAGGATCTCAGATTGAACATGAGAAGACTGTTTCTGCTCAGATTAAAGCAGAGAATGAACTTCTTAAACATAGATTTAGACTTCAGGGCGAAACTGTTCCTGAATTACCAAAACAGTTAGACTAACAGTTAGGATTAATCATGAACACAGTTGCCTATTGGAAGGCTCTTGGAGAAAGAGCTATTGTAGTATTTGCTTCTTCTCTTGCTTCTGTTCTAGGCGCAGGAGTGGTAAACATTCTTGAAGTACCTTGGCAGGATGCCCTTTCGACAGCGGCAGGAGCCACTCTGGTTGCCGTTCTTCTTTCTGTTGCAGGAGGAAGCGCAACTTCTTCAAGCTCTCCTGCTCTCACTTCTAAAGACACAGAGCTGGCGGTAGAAAGATAATATAGAAGAAACCCCCGACCCATTGGGTCGGGGGCCTTTTTGCTTTTTAGGAAGCATAGCTTTCCATGATTGCATCTTCCAGGGTCATGTCACTAAACATGACATCACTCATTAAAGAAATAGAAACATTCTCATTCGCCAGGAGAAGTGCTACCAGCTTCTTCAGGTCATCCAAAGAGTTCCCGCCGTCGAACAGATAATCTGCCTGATCATGGTTAAGCCCTAGACGCTTACGGGCGAACTCATCCACTAGCTCACCGCCATCAGGGGAATCCCGAACCCAGTCACTATGGTTGTCCAGAGGAGGAGAAGGAAAACCTTCCGCCAAAGCAACATGACCAGCAAAACAGAAACTCGAACCACAAGAGTTGACTTCCGAAACTTCCTCTACGCGTAGAGAAGCTTTCTCAAGGCCAGTCTCAGGATCGACATGGACATACCAACTTCCCTGACGCCATGTACGAGGATGTTCCTCAATGAAATTCATAATCTCAATCAAAAGCTTACGATTGAGCTTCTTCTCAGCAACTGTTTCTTCGTCAGAAGAGATCCGAGGCTTTTGACTGTAGCTAGGAAGATCCTGAAGCGGAATACCGAAGACCATATTCTCCGCAAGAGCGCTATCCATAATATCTCCTTCTAGGTTTTCTGGGTTTTCTGCCGGTATGGTAATAGTTGTGGCGGATTTTCTTATAAAACTTAAAGAGAAAGCACACTCAGGTCTACACCCTTAAGGGCTTTTTTCGCCTTCTCTAGCTTTTCGATCTCGTCCTGAAGAGTAGCAATTCTGCTATCAATTCTAACCATAAGATCAGGCTTTTCGTCATGGTAAAGGAAGTCTTCTCCAACGAAAACCTTTACGTACTGAGACTTTCTTTCAGGATCATTGAAGAATGCGACCGAATAAGATCCATTTGACATGACTTCACTAGCAACAACACCGTACTTGTCTTTGAGGTGCTGTCTTGAGCCCGCCTTGCTGTACTTTACGTAATCGTCTTTCTTAAACTTCATTAGATTCCTCTACAGGTGGAGGGGTTGTATAGAAAAGGTCCCAGATCCAGTCTAGACGTGCTTGCAGTTGCTCATACCGGCGGTTAATCTTGCCAGTAGTTCCGTTCAGCCAGTAGTCCCACAGATAGACTGTTACTCCCAGAGCACCAGCCTGATAGGCTTCACTCCAAAGTTCTTCGTTTGTAATATCCTCAGGAATCGCCTCGGGAAGAGGCGGAATGTCTC
>JACCDR010311214.1_pt1 | contig 20306 bp, 16 predicted proteins | sample 7446431 | NCBI WGS metagenome assembly JACCDR01 (sample SAMN15323443, study PRJNA562643) | freshwater metagenome | isolation source: river surface water | place: USA:Blue River Watershed | collected 2017-08-17 | reverse complement strand
GCATGGCGCGCACCTTACAGCGCGTTACTGCAGGCCAAAGGCGATATTCTTTGGTTGAGTCGGTGTAGCAGTTGGCAAGCGATCTGCGCAGTGCCCCTGTGTAGCGTATTTTTGTGGTATTTGCCTTACATTTGGATTTTAGTACCCATGTTACTGCTTGAACTATGGTTGATTTGGCAATTACACCGTCGTTGCTGCGGCGTTATAATGGCGATGTCGGAACAATAATTTTGAACGCACCGTGGCACAGGCAGGAGCATTCGTGAGCACAGACAAATTAAACCCATCGAATCAGCAAAGCCAAGATGAAACGGGTAAAAACCATGATGACACAGGGCAGGGCCGCGGTCATTGGGCTTTTGCGGGCTATCTCGCTCAGCAACGCTTGTTGTCATTGATGTCGGCATGTTTGATGCGATTACGATTGGCCTGGTGGAAGGTGGACGGTGCTGTGGATGCACAGTTTTTTGGTCTGACTCGCATTTGTCGGCATCCAACGGGTTCTATTGCGCTTGGCCATCGTTTGGTATTTCGTTCGGCGCCTAGCAGCAATAGTATTGGTCTGAAACAACATTGTTTTTTATCCGCAGCTCGTGGGGCGACACTCCGGATTGGCGACGATTGTGGTTTTTCCGCGACCGTTATTGCTGCCAGTCAGCATATTCAGATCGGTCAACGAGTCCTTTGTGGTGCAAATGTGACCATCTGTGATTCCGATCGCCATCCTCTGGCGGCGCATCAACGACAATTGTCCGCTGCCGAGCAGGTGCGTTGCATTCAAACGGCGCCTATCTATATCGAAGATGATGTATTTATTGGGATGAACGCTGTGATTTTAAAAGGGATCACCATAGCAGCCGGCGCTGTGGTAGCCGCCAATGCGGTTGTAACGCGATCCGTGCCAGCGGGCGCTATTGTAGCGGGTAATCCTGCCCAAATTGTTGGCTATACCACGGCGATCGCCAGCCACAGCAAGGCGGATAGCGCCAGGTTGCCGCTGCAACAGGCCGGTGCACACAGAGATGGCGAGGCGGCCAACAAGGCAACTCCCCTTACGCGAGGACATGACATTTTATGATGCATAGGTCAATGTCTGCGCCGCTTAGCCAAGTTGCGGTGTTGTTAACATGCCATAATCGCCGTGAAAAGACCTTAGCTGCGCTGACATCGCTTTTTCGTCAACAAGGCGTCATCACTGATCTTGCCGCGTATCCGCGAGGCGACACTATGCACCCTCATACCGCCACCGCTGAGTTAAGTCTGACGGTGTTTTTAGTCGATGATGGGTGTACCGATGGCACCGCGGCGGCCGTCGCAGCGCAATTTCCACAGGTTCATGTGATCCCTGGTTCTGGCCAATTGTTTTGGAATCGTGGTATGCGACTGGCGTGGTTATCGGCGATGACGTATGCACAGCAGCAGCTACCTCAGCGTCGTTTTGATGCCTATCTTTGGTTAAATGACGATGTGCAATTGCAACCGCAGGCGTTAGCACTGTTGTTGGAAAGTTATCGTAAAGCAACAGCTGAGCTCGGCGTTAAGGTGGGCGCCATGGTTGGCAGTTGTCTTGATCCACAGACAAAACAGGTGACTTATGGCGGCCGGTGTCGGCGCTCGGTGTTAAAACCTTTTACGCCAGGGCCATTGTTGCCCGTTTCATCAGCGCTGCAACCTTGTGATTTTATCAATGGTAATTTTTGCTTGATACCGGCTGCAGCCGTGATGGCTATCGGCATCCTCGATGATGCGTTTACGCACAGTATCGGTGACTACGATTATGGGCTGCGCTTGCAAAAAGCTGGTTTCAGCTTATGGCAGGCGAGCGAATTTAGTGGCTATTGTGCGGCCAACACCCACGCTGGCCAGATTTTTAATGCACAAGTTCCGATGGTTACGCGCTTAGGTTGGTTGCATCGACCCACGATGTGGCCTCCGGCGTCGGAATGGGCATTGTTTGTACGCCGTCATGGCGGGCCGTTATGGCCCTGTTGGTGGCTGCGGGTATGGCTTCGTGGCCGTTTTCCGCGCGCATGGTTATGGTTGGCGCAGTGGACCAGGCCGAAAACTGACAAAGGGGCACTCTGATGCGCGTGCCGTTAAACGCAGAGAGTGTGAAAGGTGAGGGTGTGAACACTGAGGGTGAGAACGGTGCGGTTTTGCCACACCAAAACGGCACTCGCCAAAACTGCAATCATACAGCCACGCTGCACAGGGCGTCGACACCACCGATCAAGGCACGCGTGGTGATTATTCAAGAGCAACTGAAACAATATCGGCTACCGCTGTTTAGCCAATTGGCAGCCACATTGGCCGCTGAACATATTGAGTTAACCGTGCTCTATAGCCAACCGGATCGACAAGAGGCGCAAAAAGCGGATCATCGACAGGTGAATGCATCCTGGAGTCAAGCCATTCCCATCGCCCATTGGCGCCATCTCACCTGGCAGCGTCTCCCGTTTTCAGAGCTGCAACAGGCTGATTTGGTGATTATCGAGCAAGCCAACCGACATCTAGCCAATTGGTGCTGTTGGCTGGGGTATCGGCTTAAAATCATCACCAAGTCGTGGTTTCGCTGGCCACATTTGGCCTTTTGGGGGCATGGACAAGATTTTCAACGGCCTCATTTGCGCTGGCGTGATCAGCTGAAACAGCGGTTGATCTCAACGGTACATTGGTGGTTTGCTTACACGCCACAGGTCGCGCAAGCGGTCGCCGCACAGGGGATGCCGTCACATAAAATCGTGGCGCTGACCAATACGGTGGATAGCAATCCATTGCATACGGCGGTAAAGTCGTTGCGACAGAGATCTGAGCTGGCTAGGTCCGCACCCGATTCGATTGCACCAGATTTAACCACTCCAGATTTAACCAATCAAGATTTAACCAAAGCACCGGCGTTTCGCTTACTTTTCTGTGGTGCTTTGTATGAACATAAACGGCTAGATTTGTTATTTGCCGCCGCGGATTTACTGGTGGCAGAACAGATTCCGGTAGAATTAACCTTGCTCGGCGCCGGTCCGTTACAAGCATGGTGTCAACAGATGTGTTCCTCACGGAACTACGCCACCTATGTCGGCGCCTTGTTTGCGGATGGTGGCTTGTTTGTGGAAGGTGGCTCAGAACCAGTTCGCCACGACGTACCTGACCATTCATCTAAGACACATGACACACAGCGCGCTGATCCGCGCGCACCTTATTTTGCCAACGCCGATCTCTTGGTGATCCCAGGTTTGGTGGGATTGGCGGTGGTTGATGGTTTTGCCGCTGATTTACCCCTGATTACCACCGATGTTCCGTACCATAGCCCGGAGATTTGCTACCTGCGCCCAGGATTTAACGGCAAAATGTGTCAACCAGATGCCGTCGAATTGGCCGCTACACTTCGACAGCTTTGGCAATCGCCTGTGCAACTGGCACAGTTACGGCAAGGTGCACACCAAAGCTATCCACAATTACAATTACCCGTGTTGGTCACACAATTTAGTCGCGGCATTATGGCCGCGCTGGCAGATGCAGCAGATGCAAAAGGTTCGGCAGCACCCCCCATGTCAGCAGAGCAACCTGGAACAGGAAACACGCCATAAAATGCATATTTTGCTGATCCATCAGTGTTATCGACAACAAGGCGGCGAAGAGCGAATTGTCTTGCAGCAGCAACGGGCGTTACTTGATGCGGGCCACCACGTGAGCCTCTGGCTGGAACCGGCAGTACCGCCGCTGCCAACAGCCCTCTGGCAGCGGGTAAGGTCGCAGCTTGGTTTACCGCTTCGCCTCTGTTGGTCGCGCCGCAGTCGCAGAGAACTTCGGCAACGGCTGTGGTCGGCACAGCAAGAGGGTCAGCCGATAGATATCATCCATATTCACAACACATTTCCGGGGTTATCCTTGTCCATCGTACATCAGGCCAAGCAATTGGGCGTGCCGGTGGTCATGACCTTGCATAATGCGCGCTGGTTGACGCCCAGCGCCGTCGCGCAGTGGGATGCTGGCTTACCCAGCTTTTGGCAGGCGTGGTGGTATAAATGTTATCGTGATAGTCGTGTGGCGACCACGGTGGTACAACTCAATAACCTGCTGCATCGTTATCTGCAAAGCCTTGAGCGTTGTGATGTGATTATTTGTCCGTCGCAGTTTTTAGCAGCGTTGTATCACAGCCACTGGCCAAGACAATTGCCAATACGAGTGCTTCCACATGCGAGTGAACTGGTGGCCGATAACGCGGCGGCGTCAAGAACCGCGGTGTTTTCGACAGGCAACGCAGGCGCGCTTTTTGCCGGCCGTGCCGATGTCGATAAGGGGTTGCCATGGTTATTGGCCCATTGGCCCTATGCACTGATGCCACTGACCATCGCGGCGCCGGTGGATGAGGCGCTCAAAGCGGCCTATCCTCAGGCACGTTTTTACGATTGGTTAGCTCCAGCCGATTTAGCCGCTCTCATGTCGACGATGGATCTGGTGGTAGTGCCATCTCTGGTCGGTGAGAGTTTTGGCAATACGGCGTTAGAGGCGCTTGCACTGTCTGTACCTGTACTTGCAGCCAACGCTGGCGCCTTGCCAGAGCTGGTGCAGCATGGGCATAATGGCTTATTGTTTCACACCATGGACCGCTTGGATTTGCAGACGAAAGTGCAACTGTTTGTTGAATCGCCACAGCTACAGTCGCAGTTACGGCAACACGCCGCAAGGTCGGTACAGCATCTGACGGTTCAACACCATGTGCAGGCGTTGACGCAGTGGTATCGCGAACTGTGTGATGGCAAGGCCAGCGTGAATAATAAATAACGACATGCGCCGGCTCAGTATGATTGTGCCATCGGCGCCAACGGCGTAGTCCGTTTCAGCTTGTGCCATGGGTCGATGTCTCTTTTTTTGTGATCAGTTGTTAGCAATGATGTGACAACTGCTGTTCGCATGTTGGCAAGGATAACGTAGTAATTGGTATGACAACACTTGACCCACAAACGCCCAGCGTCACAGCAACTGAGCGCACTGAACCACACCACATGCTGCGCTATGATTTGTTGGGGGTGGGGCTTACCCCGCTGCATTTAACCGAGGTGCGGCATGACATGCTGCGATATGCACAACAAGGCATAGCGGCGTATGGCTGTTTAGCCAATGTACACATGGTGATGGAGGCGTATGATGACCCTGACTTTGCCACTGTGGTTAATCAAGCGCGTTGGGTGTTGCCGGATGGTCGACCGTTGTATTGGTGGTTGCAACGACGGGCCGCCTGCGACCATATTCGCGGTCTAGATTTGATGTTGGCGTTGCTGGCGGATGCGGCCGAGCAGCAGATCCGCGTCGGGTTATATGGTGGTCAAGATCAAGTATTTATTGCAGCGCTGGCCTCGCGGCTATTGCAGCGCTTTCCAACATTACAGATCACCTATGCGTTTGCGCCACCATTTCGGCCATTAGCGCCGGACGAGCATCAGCAGATCATCCAAGATATCCAGTCCCGTCAGGTTCAATTGCTGTTTGTTGGAATTGGCTGTCCGCGGCAAGAAATATGGATGTCGCAGGCCAGCGAGCTGCCCTGTGTGCAGCTTGGTGTCGGGGCCGCGTTTGACTTTTTAAACGGACATAAACGGCATGCCCCGCACATGATGAGTCACTATGGTCTGGAATGGTTATGGCGGCTGTGTGCCGAACCACGGCGGTTATTTCGTCGGTATATGCGGCAAAATCCACGCTTTTTGTGGCTGTTATGTCGAGCGTGGTGGCAACGCAAAGCTTAGGCTGTTTTAGCCCTTGCGCTACGAATTTTGTGGTTTGCTAAATAATTGTCGGCCAAGGTAGAATGGCAAGAACAATCGGGACAGCAAACATTATAAAAGCTCTAAGGGTTGGCCATTTGGTTGCTGACGGCAGAGCAGGGATATTCATGCCACAAAAAGTTGCGTTTATTACAGGGATCACCGGCCAAGATGGGTCTTATTTGGCGGAGTTGTTGCTCAGCAAAGGGTATCAGGTTCATGGCCTCAAACGGCGTTCCTCATCGTTAAATACCCAGCGGATTGATCATCTTTATCAAGACCCCCATACACCGAATCAGCAATTCTTTTTGCATTATGGCGATATGGCAGATAGCAGCAATCTGACGCATTTGCTGTTAAAAATTCAGCCCGATGAAGTGTATCATTTAGCCGCTCAAAGCCATGTTGCGGTCTCCTTTGAAACACCGGAGCACACCGCTGACGTGGTTGCCGTGGGGACGTTACGGTTATTAGAAGCTATTCGACATGCCGGTTTAGCGAGCAAAACACGCTTTTTTCATGCCGCGACATCCGAGCTTTATGGTTTAGTGCAAAGCGTTCCGCAACGGGAAAATACGCCTTTTTATCCACGATCACCGTATGCGGCGGCCAAGCTGTATGCCTATTGGATCACGGTGAATTACCGTGAAGCGCAAGGGATGTTTTGTTGCAACGGTATTATGTTTAATCACGAATCGCCACGGCGTGGCGAGACCTTTGTCACTCGCAAAATAAGCCGTGGTTTGGCATCGATTGCGCTCGGACAACAACCTTGTCTGTACCTTGGTAATTTGGATGCTAAACGCGATTGGGGCCATGCCAAAGATTACATGCAGGCGGCTTGGCTTATGCTGCAGCAACCGCACGCACAGGATCTGGTGATTGCCACAGGCAAACAGTATTCGGTACGTGATTTTATCCAAAGCTGCGCCCAAACCATTGGATTGGAGCTGAGCTTTCAAGGGCAGGGGCTGGCGGAAGTTGCCATCATTACCGGCTTTAATCCGCGTTTTGATAGCAATCGCACGCCAAACTTTAGTCGTGGCCAAATTATTGTTCGAGTCGATCCGCGTTATTTTCGCCCGGCCGAAGTTGATACCTTATTGGGCGACGCCGCGCAGGCGAAGCAACAGTTGGGCTGGCAGCCGACCACTGATTTTGCGCAATTATGTCAGGAGATGATGCTGGCGGATTTAACGCTTGCGCATCAAGAGCGCGTTATTAAAAACGCGACCTTGCACCTTGCTGGCTTATGCAGTGAACCAGTCATGCAGCAAGCGCTAGGCCGAGATGCTGCCATCGACCGCAACGCTGCACAAGAGCCTAACAACGTCTCAGCCGCTCTACCGCAACACCACAACCCTACAGGGCACCATCATGACTAAAGTGCTGGTGTTGGGTCAGACGGGTATGGTGGGGCAGGCACTTTGCCGTGCATTAACGTCGCAGCATGACATTGAGTTATTTACCCCAACTCGGCATGAACTCGATCTGACGCAGCAAGCCGCGGTGCATGCTTATATCCATCATATCAAGCCAAATCACGTCTATGTGGCCGCCGCCAAAGTTGGCGGGATCTGGGCGAATATGCAGTTTCCGGCGGATTTTATTGCGCAAAACCTGCTGATCAATGCCCATGTGATCCAAGCGTGCCACGCGGCGAATGTGGATCGTACTTTGTTATTAGGCTCAAGTTGTATTTACCCGAAATTTGCGCCTCAGCCGATCACGGAAACGGCGTTATTGACCAGTGCGTTGGAACCCAGTAACGAGCCTTATGCGATAGCTAAGATTGCCGCACTAAAAATGGCAGAAAGTTATTATCGGCAATATGGTATGGACATCCGCGCTTTAATGCCGACCAATTTGTATGGGCCAGGCGATAATTTTCATGCCGAACATAGCCACGTCATCCCCGCGTTGTTAAAGCGATTCCATGATGCCAAGCAGCACGGTCTTACCGACGTGGTGATTTGGGGGAGTGGCAAGGCGCAACGTGAGTTTTTGCATGTGGATGATTTGGCGGCGGCGGCGCTGCATGTGATGCAGCTGCCAACAGCGACCTATAACGCGCTGACACACCCCAATTGCCGGCATCTCAATGTTGGCAGCAGTGAAGAGCTGACCATTGCCGAATTAGCACAGCAGATAGCCATAGTCACAGGTTTTGAAGGCGCCATAGTGTTTGATCAGAGCAAACCGGATGGCACGCCACGTAAGCTGGTCGATAGCCAATTATTACGCCGTAGTGGTTGGCAAGCACGCTACGATTTGCAACAAGGGCTCGCGCAAACTTATGCTTGGTATTTACAGCAATCACATTTTCGCGCTGTGGCCGCAGGTTAGTCGAGCTATGAACATATACATCAACTAGGTTAAACCGGACAGGCGATGATGCCGCCCATTTAACCATACGATTTACACTGACAACTGACAGGATTTTTTATGCTACTACCCGTTATTATGGCAGGGGGATCAGGGACGCGATTATGGCCATTGTCGCGTGGTAATTACCCCAAACAATTTCTACCTTTGTATCATTCTGCAAAGGCGCAGCATCAAGCAGCAGCTGCTGCATCTGGGGTTTCGCAACCATCCATCGCCAAAACTATGCTGCAACAAACCATCGTGCGGTTACAGGGTCTAACGCATCTTCCCCCTTTGCTGTTATGCAACGAAGAACATCGCTTTATCGCGGCCGAACAGCTGCGTCAACTGGGGATGACCGAAAGCAAAATCATTCTAGAGCCGGTCGGGCGCAATACTGCCCCCGCCATTGCGCTGGCTGCGCTGCATGCCACAGCGCAGGGGCAAGACCCAACGTTACTGGTGTTGGCGGCCGATCATGTGATTGCCGATCCAGCCGCTTTTCGTGCAGTAGTAAGCGCAGCACACAAATTGACTGACGACAACAAACTCGTCACCTTTGGCATAGTGCCAGATCGCGCAGAAACTGGGTATGGCTATATTCGGCGAGGTGCTGCTGTAGCCTCAGGTGAGCATTGCAATGGCCAAGACCATGAACCATCGAATGCTCTTAACACGGCTGTTGCCGCCTATAGCGTGCAGCAATTTGTCGAAAAACCTAATCGAGAAACCGCCGAGGGTTATCTCGCCAGTGGCGACTATGATTGGAACAGTGGCATGTTTATGTTTAAGGCGTCGGTTTACTTGGCCAATTTAGCCAAGTTTCGCCCAGATATTCTGCACGCATGCCAAGCGGCGATGGCCGCACCCCGAGTAGATAGTGACTTTATCCGTGTGGATGAAGCCGCGTTTAAAGCTTGCCCTGATGATTCAATTGATTATGCCATTATGGAGCCTTTAACAGCGGCGGCCACCCATGATGTGGTGACTCTGCCATTGCAAGCAGGCTGGAATGATGTCGGTGGTTTTGAAGCATTATGGCAAGTATCTGCGCAAGATGCGCAGGGCAATGTCCTGCAGGGTGATGTGGTGATTGACCAAACCACGCAGTGTTTTATTCGTTCCGAGCAGCAATTGGTGGCCACAGTTGGCGTGGATAATTTGGTGGTGATTGCTACCAAGGATGCGGTGTTGGTGGCTGATAAATCCAAGGCGCAACACGTAAAAAATATTGTACAGCAATTAAAAGCGGCAGGCCGGTCGGAAGTGAGCTTACACCGTGAAGTCTATCGGCCTTGGGGTAAATATGACTCCGTCGATCAAGGCGCACGTTTTCAAGTTAAACGTATTACGGTGAATCCTGGTGCCAAGTTATCGGTGCAAATGCATCATCATCGTGCCGAACACTGGATTGTGGTGTCAGGTACGGCCAAAGTCACCATTGATGGAACCGAACGCTATTTAACCGAAAACCAATCGGTCTATATTCCAATTACCGCCGTGCACGCGCTGGAAAACCCCGGAAAAGTGCCTTTAGAGTTGATTGAAGTACAGTCGGGCGCCTACTTGGGCGAAGATGATATCGTGCGTTTTTCAGATCGATATGGCCGGAGTTAACCATGACGACGTTAGGATATAGAGCTATCCGCTGTGTAAAAGCCTATGACATTCGCGGCAAGCTTGAGACTGAACTTGATATTGATGTTGCCTATCGATTGGGGCGCGCGTTTGGACAATATTTAGCGGCCAAAACCGTCGTTCTTGGATCGGATGTTCGCGCCACCTCGCCTGAGTTAAAAATGGCATTAGCGCGTGGCTTGCAAGATGCAGGCACCGATGTCATAGATATCGGCTTGGCTGGCACGGAAGAGGTGTATTTCGCCACGTTCCACTGGCAGGTCTGTGGCGGTATCGAAGTGACCGCGAGCCATAACCCGATGGATTATAATGGCATGAAATTGGTCGCGGCTGGCGCCACACCGATCAGTGGCGACAGTGGTTTGTTTGCAATTCAAGCGCTGGCGGAAGCTGGTGATTTTATCGATGTAGCGCGCCGCGGTGAATATCGACAGCAAACGATTGTGCCAGAATATATCGCACACTTATTAAGCTATATCGAGCCTGCCGTGTGGCGACCATTGACCGTGGTGGTGAATGCCGGTAACGGTGCCGCCGGTCATATTATTGATGCGTTAGCACCAGAGCTAGCAGCCCATGGTGTGCCGGTGCGATTTATTCCGATTCATCATGAACCAGATCCAACCTTTCCGCATGGTATTCCAAACCCATTGTTACCGGAAAATCGCGCCGATACCGCGGCAGCCGTCCGCCACCATCAGGCCGATTTTGGTATCGCCTGGGATGGCGATTTTGACCGTTGTTTCTTGTTTGATGCACAAGGCGAGTTTATCGAAGGCTACTACATCGTGGGTTTATTGGCCGAAGCGTTTTTACATAAACACCCGGCAGCAAAAATCATCCACGATCCGCGACTCACCTGGAATACCATTGATTTGGTTGAAAAAGCCGGTGGTGTTGCCGTGCAGTCCAAAACCGGCCATGCCTTTATTAAGGAGCGCATGCGACTGGAAGATGCGGTCTATGGCGGCGAGATGAGCGCACATCATTATTTTAAAGATTTTGCCTATTGCGATTCTGGCATGATCCCATGGTTGTTGGTAGCGGAGTTGATGTGCCGTAAGCAATTATCATTGGCAGCGCTGGTGGCTGAACGTATCGCCGCATTTCCAGCATCCGGCGAGCTTAATTTTGTGATCCAGGATGCCAAGCAGGCCCTGCTGCAGATTGAAGCACATTATAAAGCCAGTGCGCTGAGCATCGAGTATGTCGATGGCCTCAGTATGAGCTTTGCCGACTGGCGATTTAATCTGCGCAGCTCGAACACCGAGCCCTTGGTGCGTCTCAATGTCGAGGCGCGCGCCAATCAGCAATTGATGCAGCAGCGGACTGCGGAAATGGTGTCGATGCTGCAAGCTATGGCATAACAGCTACGATGAAGTCGTCATCAACGACGTAAACAAAAACCCGCAATGATGCGGGTTTTTGCTTTTAGAAGCGAACGCTCGGCTAAAACGAACGTTACTTCTAGAGGATAAAGCGAGGAGCTTATGCTTTACGACGGCGGAACATCAGACCGGCGACAGCAAATGCAAACAGCGCTGCAGTCGCTGGTGCAGACACTTGCACTAAAGACACCGCATCAATCGCGGCACCCTTAGCATTACCATTGACACTCTTGTTCTGCCACGATGCATTTCCGAATGATTCAAAGGCTAACACCATTTCGGTAGCAACAGCTTTGACGTTGTAAGTGTATTGTTTCCAGCCTTGGCTGCCTAAGGTTTCCATGGAGACCACTTTAGGTTGGCCAGCTAAGCTCCACAATGCATCTGGATGTGCAAAATACACATTGACACCATTGTCGTTCATATCTTCAGTACGACCGCGGTAGGAGAAGGTCAGTTGATAATCTTGACCCACCACTAAGTTTTTCACGATCTGATAGATACCGCCGTTGCTGTCTTTGGCATTTTGGTAGTTGAAGTGGGTATCCAACTCAACGTAGTAATTGCCTTCAACTGCATTGGTGCCCGCGATGGTACCGCTGTAGTGTGCTTCCACACCGTAGAAATCACCATTGGCATCTTTGTGACCTGTGAACGCTTTCCAACCTGGCAGGTTTTCAAACACAGCCCAGCTGTAACCAGCACCACGGGTCGCTAAGCTTTCGAATGACTTGGCGATGTCATCAAACGCAGCACCATTACCAAAGGTAACAGAGTTTTGGCCTGGCGATTCCTCGAAAGAACCGTTGGTGACATGATTAATCACTGCTGCATTGGCAGACAGTGAGCCAAAAGCCACTACGGCAGCCGCAGCAAGTTTTAACATAGAAAATTTCACCTTTATCCACTCCTGTGAGTATAGATAGATCATTATTGCAACTAAAATTATCTATGCAATTTTAGTGCCCAAAATATAAGTGATTGATCTTTATAGGTATAAAATATTTCGATGCCTGTCCATGTAAAGAAAACAGACACAAATCAATCAATTATGCGTCATGTGGCGCTGCCATCCATCGGCAAAAGGCGACATGGCTATCTCAGTCTATCTGAGTTTATGTAACAATTTCGAGTCAATTTAGGTAAATCTTGCTAGGCAGATAAAGTAAAGACTAGCGTCGTATGGTAAATCGTATGGTGCTTATACAGTGTTTCATGGCATAAGCGAGTCGATCGGTCCGAGTAAAAAAAGTTGTGCGCTGCGCTGTTCTGATTGTTCTTGTGAAATCCATATCCGTCGCTGCGGATCCAAACAGATCCCTTCCACTTGGCCAGATGCGGGTAAATGCAGCAGATGCCGAAGCGCGAAATGCTGATCAAGCACGGCGATAAACCCCTGATAATTATCATGCAACAGCAATGACCACAGGTTGTCTTGAAAACGTCGATAGCCCAGCAGTAAGTAGCGCTGTGACAGCGCATCATAAGCAGCGTCGGTGATAACGCCGGGTAGTTGTGCCGTGCGGGTGGTCGCGGTTAAGGATTGCGCCGTAGCCGCTGGGTCGATGAGGTAGATGTGGCTTTGGCGTGATTGCCAACTTTTACTAAACATCACAAGCTGCTGCCCATTAAAAACCAAGGCCTCAGCGTCAAAATCGTGCTGGTACTTTTGCAGTGTGGCAGCGGTAGGATAATTGCTGTAGGTTAAGGTTCGTGCTGCGAGCCATCGCTGCTGCTGCCGATCAAAAGGCAAGAGGTGTAATTGCGACCGCTGCCCAGCGTTATTGCCAATATCCGCCAACCACAACCATTGCGCATTGCCAGCAATGGCCTCGATATCGGCGCTGGCGTCGGCGGTGCTGATGATCTGTACAGTCGGCGAACTTTTGCTGTGTTGCAGCGCCGCGACATGCGGCGATGCGAGAAGATGCTGCGACCCAGGCGTGGCATTGCTCCAGCTGAGTTTAAACAAGTTGGCGGCATGACCAGAATCATTATGGCTAAAGATCTCCGGCAGCTGATCACCAGCAGCGGTGTTATCCATGGCTTGTGTACCCTGCGGTGGGTTGCCATCACAAAATAAACCAGAGCTTTCTTGCAGCGGCTCGGGCAAAGGCCACTCTGCCTGCCAGGCTTCGATATGACGCTCAGTCACCTGCTGAACCTGCGCCGGTAGGTCTGATGTGGGCTGGTTGGGCATGAACTGTTGTTGATTTGTAACTGGATGGCTGCAAGCTGAAAGCATAGATATAAAGAAAGGTAAAGCTAGTGTGAAGATAGGTAATTTCATCATCCAGTCACATAAGTTTCTGATAATCGGACTGTAATTTTACAACAAAAATCATTTATCATTATGACGGTTGTCATGAGGTTGTCTTAATTTTCCCTATGATAGTGTTTTGTGGATAAGATAAATCGCATTGTTCTGTACGTAACGCAAGGAAGTCGCTGACGTTGAAGAAACCCAATCCGCTCGAATTTGTAGGCAACGGCTACGCTTTTTTTTACCGTTTTGTCGACATTTCAGTATTAATCACCGCGTTTATCATGGTCTGTCATTACTTTAATCTGACTATTGATAAAAACTACCTGATTTTAATGCTGATCCATGTGCTGTTTTTTTCCTACATCGCAGAAGGTCTACAACTTTATCGTTCGTGGCGGGCGGGGCGTTTTTCCCAAATGCTTCGCCTTTGCATTGGTGTGCTGTTTATCTCCTTTGCACTTATGATCCTGTGCCTATTTAGCTTCAACGGTTTTAATTTTTATCATCGCGGCTTACTCCTGTCGTGGTTGGCGCTGAGTGCCTGTTCTTTGGTTGCTTGGCGCTATTTCAGTCGTTGGGTTCGAACCATCCAGCGCGAGCGCGGTATCAATCTGCAAAAAGTTGCGATTGTCGGTATGACGGAACGGGGTATTCAACTTTATCATGAACTGCAACAGCACCCAGAACTAGGGTTTGAATGTATTGGGTTTTATGATGATCGTGATGCCGAACGCCTGCCTGCTGATTATCGACACTTATTGCAAGGTAACGTCAATGAAGCGGTGTTAACAGCGCAAGCCAATGTCATCAGCCGTTTGTATATTTGTTTACCGCTACAAGCGGAAAAACGCATTCACCATATGATACAAATCCTTGGCGATACCACCTTGGATGTGTATTTAGTCCCAGATTTACTCTACCTCAATATGCTGCATGGTCGCGTCGGTAGCGTGGGCGAGATTGATACGATCAGTGTGTTTGAATCACCGCATTATGGGGTGCAAATGCACTTAAAACGAACCTTTGACGTGTGTTTTGCTGGCGCGGCCTTGATTGGCTTAGCACCTGTGATGCTGCTTATTGCGCTGTTGGTGAAATTAACCTCAAAAGGCCCGGTGTTTTTTGTGCAAGATCGCTATGGCTTAGATGGCCGCAAAATTGGCGTTTACAAATTTCGTAGTATGAAAGTGATGGAAAACAGTAGCACTGTGGTCCAAGCCACTCGCAATGATCCACGTGTCACACCGATCGGTGGATTTTTACGTCGCAGTTCTTTGGATGAATTACCGCAATTTATCAATGTGTTAAAGGGTGATATGTCCGTTGTTGGCCCGCGGCCACATGCGGTAGCACATAACGAGCACTATCGCAATAAAGTCTCTTTCTATATGCTAAGGCACAAAGTCAAACCAGGCATTACCGGTTGGGCCCAAATTAATGGTTGGCGTGGAGAAACCGATACCATTGATAAAATGCAAAAGCGGGTTGAGTACGATCTGCACTACATCCGGCATTGGACCTTGTGGTGGGATGTCAAAATTATTCTAAAAACCTTGTTTAAAGGTTTTGGTGGTAAACATGTTTATTAAGGAAACAGGGAATTTTATGAAAACAAAAGTGAGCGCCTTAACCATTGCCGTGTTGGCTGGAAGTATGAGTATGGCGATGGCGCAACAACAAGATGCTGCCAAAGCTGGTGTGATCACCACGGATTCTGGTATTGATTTTGTACCGGCGCTGCTGCTGGGCGTGAAACACGATGACAACATCACCCGTGCATCATCCGGCGAAATTAGCAGCTGGGTCACCACGGTGGCGCCATCATTAAAGGCGAATCTGGTGGACGGTGCCAATACCTACACCCTGAGTACTGCGCTGCGCAATGGCACCTACCTTGATAGTTCCGACGACAACTTCACCGACGGTTACCTTGATGCCGAAGCGCGTTTGTCGCCTTCAAGCTCACATAATTTTAAGTTCAAAGCCAATGGCAGCTGGTTGCATGAAGAGCGTGGTACAGGCACCAGTACTGGGCGGGGAAACCTGTTTAACGAAGTGACTAAATTTAATACTCAGCTGTTGGATGCCGAGTACAAGTTAGGCTCTAGCAGTGCGTTGGCCGGTGTTCGACTGAACACACGGTATTTTAATAAAGATTATGACAATAACCTGACTTTAACTGAATTCCGTGAATATGATGCCTCCACCTTAGGTGCCGCATTCATGTACGGTGTGCAAGATTCCATCAAATTGGTGGCCGATGTTGCCACCTCGGATATTCAGTACAAAAAAGACGAACTTGCCATTCGTGGTGGTTCACGTGATAACCGCGATACCTATTACCGCTTGGGTGCGGAGTGGGATATTACCAGCGTCACCACAGGGACATTGCGGACAGGTTATCAGGATAAAGATTTTAATTTAGTCAGCCGTGACGACTTCTCGGGTGTGTCGTGGGAAGCGATTTTGAACTGGATGCCATTATCCTACAGTGGCTTTGATGTGGCGACCGGCCGCCGGGCGAAAGACGTTGAAGTCTATGATACCAATGGCGACTACATCATTGAGCGCACTTACGCGCTGGGTTGGAATCATCAGTGGAGTGATATTTGGTCGACCAAAGTATCCTATGAATACATGACCGAAGATTACAACCGTATCGTTCGTAATGACACCAACCGTATTGCCACCTTTGAAGTTAAGGGCAAGGTACTGCGCTGGTTAACGGTGAAAGCCTTCGTCAACGGACAAAACCGTGATTCCAGCGTGGCGCTGTTAGGTTACGATCGCAATGTGATCGGTTTGGATTTTGAACTGACGTTATAAGGATGAACATGAAACGGCTGCACAGTGTGAGCTTCTGCCTTTGGTTGTGTCTGTGGTGCATGAGTGTGTTGCCAGGGACAGGGATCCAAAGTGCGTTTGCTGCCGAGGCGGATAATTATATCTTAGGTCCTGGCGATATTATTGTGATCCAAGTGTTTGGCGAGGATGAGTTAAAACTGGAGTTTCAACTCACCGATAGCGGCACCTTCAACTATCCATTTTTGGGAACTATGAAGGCGACGGGCCTCAGCATTAAGCAGTTGGAGCAACAGGTTTATCAAGGCTTGAAAGGCGACTATTTTGTCGAACCAAACGTCTTTGTTGGCATTGTGCAGTACCGGCCGTTTTATATCAGTGGTGAAGTGAAAAAACCAGGCGGATATCCCTATCAGCCTGGCATGACGGTCAGCCAAGCGATTGCCTTGGCGGGCGGCTTAACCGAACGTGGCAAGGAGGATGGCATCCAAATTGCGCGGGAAGGTGATAAGTCCAATCCGACCAAAGGTAATCTCACCACCAAAATCAATGCAGGCGATACCATTACGATTGACCGGAGATTTTTTTAATGTCTAGTTTGACAGACGCGGTGGCGATGGAGCAGAAAAACGCCGAAGTTATTGATTTACGCAAATATTTTCTGGTTATCAATAGAGCGAAATGGCGGATTTTATTATTCGCGAGCTTGGTGGCAGCACTGACCACTTTTGTGGTGCTGAACATGAAACCTGTCTACACCGCCAAAGCCACCTTGTTGATTGAATCGCAAGAGGCCAAAGCGGTGAAGATTGATGAAGTGTATGGCATCAATTCCGCGCAGCAAGAATATTATTTAACCCAGTTTGAAATCTTAAAGTCTCGCAGCATTGCCGAGACGGTGATTGATCGGCTGGATTTGGCTAATCATGCTGATTTTAAAAATGAAAAATCACTGCTTGATGAAGTCAAAGCCATGTTGCCGGTGTTACCAGGCGAAGGGCAAACCCCCAGCAGTGCCGAAGATAAAGCCCTGCGCGCGCGTGAGAAGCTGATTGATAAATTCGTCAATCGTTTATCGATTGAGCCGGTGCGTAAAACGCAGCTGGTGAACATCAATTTTGAATCGAACGATGCCAAACTGGCCGCGCTGGTGGCCAATGCCGTTGGTGATGCCTACATCGAAAGCCAGTTGGAAGCCAAAATGGGCATTACGGCAAAAGCCAATGCCTGGTTGGGTGGCCGTTTAGGTGAGCTGCGCGTGTTGGTGGATCAATCCGAAGCGGAGTTGGAAGCGTTTCGTCTGCGTGAGGGTTTGGTGGATGTCTCGGGGGTGCGCAACCTCGACAGCAAAGAGCTGGAGCGCTTAAGCCAAGAAGTCACTGCCGCACGGGCGAAAAAAGCTCAGGTGGATGGTTTTATTAAAATGATCCGGCAATATGGCGCGGATAATATTCAAAAACTTGAGACTTTACCTGAAGTTACCGCGCATCCTGGTGTGCAAAACGTCAAAAAAGAGCTGATTTCATCCGAGCGTAAAGTATCGGAATTCTCCAAAATTTACGGGCCAAAACACCCCAAATTGATTGGTGCTAAGTCTGAATTGGCCACGGTACAAGCCAACTTGCGTGATCAGATCCGTAAGCTGATTGAAGGTATGGAAAACGAAGCACAAACGGTGGCACAAAACCTAAGTTCACTCGAAGCTGAAATTGCGCGCGCTAAAACGCAATATCAAAACCTCAGTGGCAAAGAGACCGAATACCAGCGCTTGCAGCGTGAGGTGGAAACCAACCGTCAGCTGTTTGATACCTTTATGGCCCGGCAAAAGGAAACCGAAGTGGCGGGTAATTTTAATTCGGCCATTGCCCGTTTTACCGATAAAGCCAAAGCAACAACCGAGCCTATCAAACCCAAACGTAAGCTGATCGTCATCTTAGCCTTTGTGGCCGCGCTGGGTTTTGGCGTCATAGTGGCATTTGTGATGGAGTCATTGAATGACACCATCAAAACCACCCAAGATGTTGAACAGTTATTGCAGCAACGTGCTTTGGGCATAGTGCCCAAAATCACCGCCAAGCTGAGCTTGCCGCAGATGAATGGCATTTTCTTTGACCATAACTACCGCTCATTTAGTGAGTCGGTGCGTTCGATCCGCACCAGCGTCTCGCTGTTAGCACTCGATAAACCCTTGCATGTGGTGGCAGTGACCTCGTCTGCACCCGAAGAGGGCAAGTCGACAGTGGCAAGCAATTTGGCCTATGCCTTTGGTCAATTGGAAAAAGTTCTGCTGATTGATGCCGATATGCGCAAACCCACCATTGCCAAGCGCTTTAATTTACCAGCCTTCCAGCCAGGGTTATCCAACTTCCTGTCGGACACGGAAAGCCTGACCGATTGTATTGTGAAAGATCCAACCTCCGGTATTGATATTCTGCCGGCCGGTGTGATCCCGCTGAATCCGTTGGAGTTGTTATCCAGTGAGCGCTTTGCCACTATGCTAGCTGCGTTAAAGTCGCAGTACAGTAAAATTATTATTGATACGCCACCCGTGCAGGCGGTGAGTGATAGTTTGGCGATTTCGCGCTATACCGATGCGGTGTTGTTGGTGGTCAAAGCCGAATCAACCCGCTCGGGCGTGGCGCAAAATAGTATTTCCAAACTGATCCATGCGCATGGTCGCTTGTATGGTGTGGTGTTAAATGATATTGATGTGGAAAAAGCGCAAAAGCATTATGGTGCTTACCCGTATTATCAATATTATGAAGAAAAAGCAGGTGGTTAATGATTGATGTGCATTGTCACATCTTGCCTGGTATTGATGACGGCGCCCACGACTTAACCGAGTCGTTGGCGCTGTTGTCGTTAGCACAGGCCGATGGCATTCGGAAAATGGTGGCAACACCACACATCAACCCTGGGTATTTTGATACCACGCCAGAACGTATTCGCACCGCGCTGAGTAGCTTAAAAGTAGCCGCCCAGCAATCAGGCTTAACCATCGAATTGGCAGCCGCGGCAGAAGTTCGACTCTGCGCTGAGATCCCATTGTGGGCGGAGCAAGGACAACTGCCGTTTTTAGGCCGCTGGCAGGGCAGTGATGTACTATTGCTGGAGTTCCCGCACAGTCATATCCCGCCGGGGGCGGATAAACTGGTGCAATGGCTGTTGAAGCGAAATATTCGCTGTATGATTGCCCATCCGGAACGAAATCGCGATGTTCAAGCTGATCCACGTGTGTTGCAGCCGTTTTTACGTGCCGAGTGTTTGTTTCAATTAACGGCATCATCGCTATTGGGGGATTTAGGCTCGCGTCATCAAGGCTGCGCCGAGCAACTGGTGCGGCAGGGCTTGTATCATGTGATGGCGTCTGATAGTCACAACCTGCAGCGTCGCCCTCCCAAATTAACACCAGCGCGGCAGCGACTACAGCAATTGGTCGGCGACGAAATCGCCATGCAATGGGTGTCTTTAAATCCGGAGCGGTTGACCAGCGCTTATCATTTTGACCCGCAGGGGTTGCCTGAGGCCATCAGCGGCTAACGGGCTCGTAAATTGGTGCTTTTTGCAGTTCATGCGCAGCGAATTACAGCCTGCTCCCAACGCTGTAGCAGTGCTTTTATAGCAGCGGCGAGTCGCCGCTACCACAAAGGATGTCACGACACACCATGCCATCATCATCGAATCCTTCACCCTGCACGCCAGCGCATCTCGCTTTTCCCGTAGCGCACGCGACAGAGCAAGGTAGCGTTACTAAGCCATCGCAGCCAATCACAACCGCGGCATCAAGCGTTTCATCAAGTGATGCACCAAAGCAACGTCGACGTCGATCAAAGCTGCGGTTATCAGCGGTTCAATACGGTCTTTTGAGTCTGTTACTGATCGCAACGCTGTGGTTGTTGCCACGCATAGTCGCAGCAGGTATGGCCAATTTGGTATTTTTACCTGCCCATTTTAGTTTGGAGCACTGGCAGGCTAAACCGGATGCATTTTTGCCAAGCGATTTTCAGCGTGCGCTCAACGCGGCAACGCAAGCACAGCAATGGCAGCCAACGCATCCGCATTATCAAGTGATGCTCGCCAAAG
>JACCDR010002402.1_pt1 | contig 20319 bp, 37 predicted proteins | sample 7446431 | NCBI WGS metagenome assembly JACCDR01 (sample SAMN15323443, study PRJNA562643) | freshwater metagenome | isolation source: river surface water | place: USA:Blue River Watershed | collected 2017-08-17 | reverse complement strand
TGGGGCTCGCGGTGCGTACGGATTCCAAACTTTGGGGACACCGGACGGTACGCCCCATTCCAGGACAGGCCGCCGGCCTGCTCAGCTGCCTTCTGAGCGCCTCCCAGATCTGTACCTACCCCCGGGGTAGGTCCGCATCTGGCAGGCGCCCAGCGCCGGCATAGCGGGCGCACGGCGTGTCCTGGGGGCCTGCCGTTGATCTACCGGTTTCCTACCGCCCGCCGGCCGTTGCCGACGGCAGGTACCCTGAGCTGCGGAAACGTCCCGCCGGCCCGCCCATCGGAGCAACATCGTGTCGCACTATCACCACCACTGCCGGCCCGAGCCGTTGCCGTTCCGCAACCCCGAGGAGGGCAGCTGGGCGTGGGCTCGCCGGTGGGGGAGCTGGCTGCTCGGCACGTATCTGGCGTTCCGGTTCGGCGGCATCGTGGCCGGCTCGTCGATGCTGTCGGTCGGCTGGGTCATCACCCGCGTGATGGGCGGCGAGCCCCGGCCGAACCGCGGTTACCTGTTCTCGTTGCTGGTCATCCTCGCGGCCGGCGCGACGTTCGGCTGGCTCGTAGCAGCGGCACTATGTGGCCTGCTGGTCTGGGCAGTCGCCGACGAGCGGATCTTTGCGGGCTGATCCGCGAAGCTTGCGGCTCGTTGCGCCCCTGTCGGCGGCCAGTGCCGCGGCGTGGCGGGCGGCGGCCGTCTCAGCGCGGGACGCTTTTCGTAGCGTGTGCGCTCCCTTGATCGGAACGTGCGGCTCGCTGGGGCGCAGCCACAGCCCGTCCGCGGCCTCCTCGATGTTGGCCTCGGGGTAGACGATGCGGACTTTGGCCAGGTGTTTCAGGATCAGCCGCTTGAAGTTGTACCGGGCGTGCCGGTCGTCGGCGTCGGTCGTGCCGAAGTGCTGGCGCAGTTTCTCGTAGGTGATGAACACCGGGTGCGTCAGGCTGAACATGGTGTAGCTCAGCCAGGTGAACAGGTCCAAGCGGGTCGCCGAGCCGCGCAGCGCCTTGAAGGCATCGATGTCGATCGGTACAGGGGCCCGCATGACCTCCTCGTAGAAGTCCGAGGACACGACGATCTTGGACCCGGCCGCCGGGCGGTCGCCGGCCTCATCGAGCCAGTTGAGGCTCCAGCCCTTGCTCACCCGGATCGTGATCGCGGTGTCACCGCGGTTTCCACGAGACTCGTCGACGATCGTGATGCTGGCGTTGAGCCAGCGCTTGAGCTGGTCCTTGAAGCTTTCGCGCGCCCCGGTCGCCCCGCCCGTGTTGCGGTATCCGAGGCGCTTCATGAAGGTGGCCAACTGCTGGTCAACTTCCAGCACCGGAGACTGCGTCCGCCGGATTTCGGTGCACATCCACAGATTCAAGGCCCGCGGCGGCACGCCCCAGGGGACCTTCGTCGAGCGCAGGCCGCCGCTGCCGTCCGGCTCCGAGCCGGGGGTCACGATCATCATCAGCTTGCCGTTGCGCCGGCCCCAGCGGGGACAGTCGTCACCGGGGTCATCGACAGGCATCGAGATCTGGGACAGCACGCTGGTGGAGAATCCGAGATTCACCGAATCGCGGGCGTCCATGTCCTGGACAGCGCGGAACAGCTCCAGCTGGGTGCTCCTGTTGCGCGTCACCGCGACAGGTTGGCAGCCCGCGACAGCTCGATCAAACTCCTCAGCGGCGTGTCGGCCCGGTCCCACACAGCGGGACGCAACGCTACTACCCAAGGTCTTTACTACCCGAAGGGAACTACAAAGGGCTCCGAAAACTGGCCTCTGACCAGGGCAAACGCGAGACGGTGTCGTCGAGTTATGCGCGAATGTCGTTCAGATATGCGCGTTGGACCCCCCTGGTTGTCGTCCAGATATGCGTCGCAGCGAAGGGTTATCCACAGGCTCGGAGCCCCGCCGGCTGGGCTGCGAGTCGGCGATGTCGTTCAGGTATGCGTGGACAACCGGGTCGCGGCTGTGGACAACGAGCGGTGTCGTTCAGATATGCGTGCACAACCAAGGCCACCTGTGGATGACACACGGAGGTCGCCCTCGGCGGGAGAGCCCTCGGGCTGGAACTGTCGTTCAGATATGCGCGATCGGGGCCGCCCGACGTAGGCGTCGTTCAGATATGCGTGGACAGCGAAGAGTTATCCACAGGCCGGCCCTCCCGTGGGCTCGGCCTACGGGCAACTATGCCAACCGGGTCGGGCAACTATGCCAACCGCTTCATGGGCCGTAATCCGGCAGAGGCGCCAGCCCTTATGCCCGAGTCGTCAGGTTTGCGCGCCGGGCAACTATGCCAACCGATCGCCGTCTGTACTGCGGTATAGTTTTGGTATGACAGTGCAGGTAACCGTACGGCTGCCCGATGACGTGGCCGCGTTCATCGATGAGACTGTCGCGGCCGGCGCGGGCAGCCGGGCCGCGATCATCGCCGCCGCCGTGCGCCGCGAGCGGCGGCGGCAGGCGGAGGCCCGCGACGCTCGCATCTACGCCCAACAACACGCCGACGCCGACGCCGACGCCCTCGCTGCGTACGTGCAGCCACTTGCTCTCGACATCGATTGAGATGACTCGCCCGATCCATGTGGTTGCCCTAGATAAGAACAGGCCGGCGCTGATCCTCACCCGTGCCGGGGTGCGTCCCTATCTGAGCCGGGTCACCATTGCCCCGATCACCAGCGTGCTGCGCGGCCTGTCGACCGAAGTTCCGCTCGACCCGCAGCGCAACGGGGTGCGGGTGCCCAGCGTCGTGAGCTGCGACAACATCGTCACCGTCCCGGTGTCAGCGCTCGGGCGTCCGATCGGTCAGCTGCATCCTGATCAGGAAGAGGAGCTGGCGGCGGCCATAGCGGCGGCTTTCGACCTGTGGCCCGACCGCGCGTGAGGCGGTACGTCAGCGTGCCAACAGGACGGCGTGTCTATGCCAACCGCCGTCGTTCCGGAAGCGGTAAGATACTTGTATGGCGAAGGATAAGATTACGGTCACCCTTGACCCTGCAGTGATCGCTGAGACCGACGGCGACGCCGAGCGCGCTGGCCTCAACCGGTCGGAGTACGTCGAATCCGTACTTCGGGACGCGCACTACCGGCGGCTGCTGACACAGGCTGCAGGCGAGCCGGTTGGCCACGACGCCGCGGGCCTGCGCCAGCTACTGAGCTGGCAGGCCGGCCTGAGCGACGCGGCGTGAACCCGGCCGAGGTCTGGCGACTCGACGACGGCAGCAGCACCAGGTTGGTGCTGTCGGTCGACGCCTACAACGGTTCCGACCTGGGGCGCGTGATCACGGCCGTGGTCGGGCAGGCGCCCCGCGGATTCGACCCGTTCGCGGTGTCGACCGGTCACGGCACGGTTTTTGCCGACCGGGTGGCGATGCACCCGGCCGGGTGGCTGAGTGAACGGGTGGGGCGTATCGACGCAGAGCAGTACGAGCAGGTGCGTCGGCACTTGCGCTTCCTGCTGGCCCTGTAGACACGCGAAGACGCGCGGGGGCACTCTTCTGCGATGCGAACGATGAAGACTCAACCGTTGCTGATCGACGTGCAGACACTGGAGGATAGCCGGCGAGCCGCCGAGGCTAAGGGTCTGACCTGGTCAACGTACTCATCGCGTGCGATCCGGCGTCAAGTAGTCCGTGACAACCTTCGCCGGGCCGCCGCAGACCTACGAGCCCTCAGCCCCCAAGACGCTGCCGAACACGGGGCGTTCTCGCGGGCGCGGGCAGCATCGACGGCTCAGCGATGGGCCGCCCGCGAGCCCGAGTAAAGCGCGCAGCTTGAAGCATCCGATCACCGCGTGGCTTCGCGCGCTGCGGCCTGCTGCAGGCGCTGCATCGCTACGCGCATGATCATGTGCACCTGTTCGTAGGAGAGATCGGTGAGCGTCTGGTTCAGCTCCTCGCTGCCGCAGAACCAGTCGGCGCAGTAGCTGGCGAGCCGGTGCTCGGTGTCGAGGGCGAGCAGGTGATCGAGCGCCTCACCGGCCTGCTCCCAGTTCGATTCGAGGGTGGCGCGTTCGTCGTCGCTGAGCTTCTTGGCGGAGGTGTATCCGCCGGTGTGAGTGCGGTCGTTCGGCATACCGGGTGATGCTAAAGCCGGGCCGGTGACCCGGGCCCTGTCGGCCGGAGGAAAATCCGCGGTGCTGCCGCCGGACACCGTGGCCCGGTGCGACGTTTGCAATCGGTGTGGATGACTCTGAGGACCGTCAGCAGGCCGTCGTCGTGCAGCTCTACGGCGAGCCGGTGCCGTACCGGGTGGTGGCCTTCACCAACTGCCTGGGCTGCGACCGGTGGTGCGTGCTGGGGGAGCGCACCGTCCAGATCGTGGAGTCGGGCCAGGCCAAGGGCATCTGCCTGTCGTGCGCGACGGGCGTCCTGCGGCCAGAGGACTGGACCGGCGAGGTGATCGATCCCTGACCGCGAGGTTCAGGCGCGGCGCCGGCGCCGCGCCTTGCGGGCGTCGGTCAGCGAGACGGTGTCAGTGAGCCCGTCGACGTACGCCCGGAACTCCTGCTGGTGGGCGGCGGCGAGCGCGGCGAGGGCTTTCAGCTCGCGGGTGAAAAGGTCGCGGCCGAGGTCCTCGGGGTGTGGGAACCACCCGCACCGGTCGGCCTCGCGCTTGATCGCCGCGACCGGGTCGTCGTTCCAGGTCAGGCATTTGTGCACGGTGTTGGCGCAGGTCCGGCAGACGGTGAAGCGGGTGCGTTCCTGGCCCCACTCGCGCAGGCGGGCGGCGAAGCTGGTACGGGTGATCACGGGGTGATTGTCGATGGGCAGGCCGCATTCGGTCAGTTCGGCGTCGCGCCAGGGCAGTGGTTCGCGCTGGACGTGGTCGATGCTGAGCTTGGCGGGTTTCTCCTCGCGCAGGGGCATGGTCAGGCCGCCGGCAGCTGCTGTACGCGCCCGCACTCGGGGCAGTGCAGCTGGTCGTCGTCGTCGAGCTGCAGACGGACTTCGTGGTCGTGATGGCCGCGCAGGTCCGGGTTGCCGCCGTTGCACGTCAGGGGGTGCCCGGCGAGCAGGAAGACGTCGCCGATCCTGCCGGCCAGCTCGCGCTGCTCGTCGGGGGTGATCTCGCGCATGGGGAAGCTCCAGGCTCGGGGGATGGTCAGGCGATGCGGGCGATGCGCCGGCGTTCGCCGGTGTTGTCGTACCAGCTCAAGGTCGAGATCCGGCGCCGGCTCAGCAGGAAGCGGCCGGTGTCGACCGGGGCGGCCAGGCGGTGGATCTCCTCGTAGAAGGCGATGGCGCGGTTGATCGCCTCAGTGGCGCTTTCGCCCTGGGTAGCGGTCACGGTCCAGAGTCGATCTTCGTTGGAGGGCAGCAGCCAGAAGGTGCACTTGATCGCGTCGCCATCGCTCACGGCGAAGACCGTAGCGCACGGCGGTGGTGGTGCGGGCCGCGGTGGTGCAGAATCAGTCCACTGACGACTGCAGGAGGATGCCGGGGTGCAGCCCGAGCTAAACGCGCTGCAGTACGAGTACGCCGAGCGGACCCGGCGCGATGGGGGCGCCCTAATCTGGGTGCCACGTAGGACCCACGGCGACAGCGGTCAGTACATGGCGTGGTTCCCAGAGCGCGACGACCACGAGTTCTGGTTGAAGGTCGTCTGCCGCATCCGGACTCCAGAGTTCGACGAGGCCGACCGCTGGCTTTTACCCAGGTCAACCTTGAACAAGGTAGTGCGCGCCGCGCTGGACGAGTACGGGAGCGTGGGGATGTTCCTCGACGTCGAAGGAAAACTGCGCGACTGCGACGCCCGATGTCAGAACGCGCGGAACCTTGACTGCGTCTGCGGCTGCCTCGGCGCGAACCACGGCACTGAACCCACAATCCAATGGGTGCAGGTCAGCGACGCCGAAGTTGTATGGCAGCGTGACGCCCTGCGGAGAATCTTTCGGCTGCATACCCCGTTCGCCGTAGAGGGGGTTGCGAAGGTGTACGCCGGCGAACTCAAATTGATCGAGTACATCGAGAACCACAAGCAGCGTGAGCGCAGCAACTGGCCGCGAGCCAGCGAGTTCGAGTGTGCCTCGTGCTCGAAGGCCAGGGCCTCGGTCTGGGACCACTGCCACACCCATGGCTACGTGCGGGCACCACTCTGCCATCCGTGCAACACATGGCATTGGTCCGGCTGGGGATACGACGTGCGGAGGGCGAAAAGGGCGGACATCAGCTACCTGGAGCTGTGTCCTGACCGGTCCAGCGGGCGGTGCTCCCAGTGAAGCTCGGAGTTGACATAAGGTCAATTATCGACCAAGAGGGGCAGCGCCACGTGAAGATCAACGAGTTGAAGACGATCGACGAGCTGTACCCCAGCCTGGACCGTGATGCGTACGTCCAGTGGTGGGATGCAGCCGGAGTCGAGACTGACGACGCGCTGATTCGCACCCTCGCCCGGCACGTCATCGCTCTGCAGGACCGGCTCGACTCACTGCCTTCGGATCTGCGCTGTGGCTGTGCGTACGACCACCCTGATGACCTCTGCATGGTCCACAAACCGGGCATGAGCGATGCGGGAGGCAGCTCATGACGCACAGCCGCTGGCTCGTCGAGAAAGCCTGCTCGATGTTTCACAGCACCTGGTGGATTCCCGGCTGGAACCGCAGTGTGTTCCTGAGCTGCCCGATCAGCTGGCTGACCCGGCGCAGTGCCCGGTTCGACCGCTGGTTCTGGGCATGAAGGGCCGGTGTTGCGATTGTCGTACACTCGGCCGGTGAGCGTCGCCGTGCAGGACCACGTCGGGCCCTGGTCAGAGGATGATTACTTTGCGCTGGGCGAGACCTCGGACAAGATCGAGCTGGTCGACGGGAGCCTCGTGGTGAGCCCACACGCCACCAAGCGCCACCAGCGCATCGCGTACCTGCTGGCCCGGCAGTTGCACGAACCGGCCGAGCGGGCCGGGCTGATCGTGTTGCCGGAGCCCAACCTGCGCCTGGGCCGGGGTCGCATCGTGGAGCCGGACCTGGTGGTTGCCGACACCGATGACATCGGCCTGGCGGTTGAGGCCGACGAGGTAGCCCTGGTCGTCGAGGTTGTTTCACCCAGCAACGCCGGCACGGATCGGTTGCTCAAGCCGCAGCTCTACGCCGCAGCCGGCATTCCGTGGTATCTGCGGGTCGAGCAGCCCGCCGAGGACGTCGAACTGCATCTGCTGCGCCTCGACGGTCAGCGTTACGCCGACGCTGGTACCGCTGGTTGGGGACAGAGCGTGATGTTGGAAGAGCCGTTCAAGGTCTCGCTCAGTGTCGACGAGCTGCTTCCCCGGCGCCGGCGGTCGGGCTGACCGCGGGCACGCCTGCTGACGGTAGACCGGTCGCGCCGATCGTGGCGCGTATCCGCTGCCTGCACGGCACGATGCAGCAGCGGCCGTGCGGGCGCTGTTCGGGGCAAGCGTTGCGCGAGGTGCGGGAGCTGGGTGAAGACCTGGTCCGCGCGGTCGCCAGAGCGTTGATGCACTACGAGGGCTACACCGGTGAGCCGACCCCGCTGACGTACGTGGCTGCGGTGGATGTGGCCCGGGAGCTGCGGCCGTGGCTGACAGGGTCAGGCCCGGATGTGGTTGCGGGGCGGCAGTAGCTGTCCGCAGTGGTTGCAGATCCACAGCGGGATGAGCCGGGTGGCGTAGTGCCAGTCGACCAGGTGGCCGCGGCGCTGACAGCGCCGCCGGCTGATGCGGTGGTGCAGCCGGGTGAACCAGTGCGGGACGCCCGCGACGTAGGCGATGCCTTCGTCGGCGTCGCTGGCCGGCACGGTCAGGGTGCGGGCGCGGCGGCGTGCACTCATCAAGCGTGCTCCTCGTAGGCGTAGTGCTTCTGCTCGCAGATCAGGCAGATCGGCCGGTCGTAGCCGGCGACGAGGTGGTACAGCGCGATGCACTCGGGGCAGCTGCCGGGCAGTCCGCCGCAGGTGGGGCGGTCGCCGTCGGCGGCGATGCCCAGCAGGTGCTCGACCTCGGCGTCGGTGCGGTCGCGGCAGGCGCGGTGTTCCGGGGGTAGGTGCGGTTCACTCACTCGCCCGATCTTACGGCGCGTGTACGCCTGGTGGCTCCAGAGTGTTTCTGGAGGATGCCGGTGACACGGGGCTGGCTGATCAGCCAGCCCGCAGCGATCTGCCGGTGGCTCGTGGTGCGGGCCTGCTCGGCGATGATCGCGGCACGGCGGGTGTAGAGGCCGGCGAGGTGTTCTTCGAGGGTGGCGATCTCGGTACGCAGCTGCACGATCTCGGCTCTGGTGGTGCTCATGACGTGATCATCGCGTGCGTTCGTGGTGCGGTGCATCCGTGCTGCTGATATCCCGGCTTATCAGCGGCCGGGGTTGACGTCACCGGTTGAGCCGTACGTCCGCCACGGGAGTTTCCGCCTGGTGCTGCGAAGCGGCACGGCGGCAAAAGATTTTTGTGGTTGTGCTCTGTTCTGCTCTCTTCTGCTACGGCTTTGCCATAGCAGGTGCCATGGCGTCTGGGATAGCACGTGCTATCCGCGATGGCCGGCCGGCCCGGTTCGTGATTGCGGCCTGCGGGGCAGCTCAGCGGCCACCGCGGCGGTGCCGGGCTCGGTGAGGTGGGTGCTGCGGTGCGGGTGCGGCGACCTGCGAGTCCAAGCCGGTGGGCCGCGGTCGTGATGGGTCGGCCATGGGGGTGGCTACAGCTTCGGCCATGCGGGTGGCCATGGCACGTGCCTTATTGCAGGCATTGCTCGTGGCATGGCACGTGCCATCGCTGCGGTCCGGACAGCGGCCGATGGTACCTGTGATGGCACGTGCTATCGGTGCTCGGTGATGGACGGTGACGTGGTGCCCGGGTGACTTGCCGGTCCCGAACCAGGTGTGTCATCGTGGCCCCACGGGCGCACTCTGCCCATTGCGCACCGACGACGTCCCAGGCCAGACGGCCCTGGGACGTTTTTTTGTGCCCGCGCCTGTGCGGCGAAGAACGGTCTGAGCCTGGTGGGAGGTGCCGCGGATGAACCGCAACGCCTGGGTCACCCGCGGGGAGGCGTCCTACCTGATCGGGGTGTCGGCGGGGGCGATCGGCAAGTGGCACGCCCGGGGCTGGGTCGACAGCGGCAGTGGACAGCGCCGCCGGCTGCGGACCCGCCGGCTGCCGTCGGGTCGCCTGCAGTACCGCCTCGGCGACATCCTCGACGCCGAGCGGGACACCCACCTGTCGGGCAAGGGCCACCGCGGCACACCGCAGTACCACGACGACGACGACTGGCGGCTGGTGGCGGCGTGAGCGCCTGGGCCTGGCCGGCCAGCCGGATCGTCAAGGTCGTCGACGGTGACACCATCGATGCGCTGCTGGTCCGCGACCTGGGCTTCGGCGGCTACGCGACGCTGCCGGTGCGGCTGCGGCTAAACCGGATCAACACCGCGAAGGTCACCACGGCCGCCGGGCGCAAGGCCCGCGACCGGGTCGCCGCCCTGGTGCTGGGCACCCCGGTCGACGTCACCACGCTCAAGAGCTACAAGTACGGCGGCCCGGACGGCCAGGTCGGGGAGTACATGGCCGAGGTCATCCTGCCCGGCGGGGCGAACCTGTCCGACCTGCTGATCGCCGAGAAGCTGGCCACCGCCTGGGACGGCTCCGGTATCCGCCCCGCCGACGACTGAGCAGCGGGGTGAGCGTCGTGCCCGGCTGGCAGGGAAGCACTCGACGCGACCGGCTGCCGGGCAACTGGCGCCAGCTGCGCCGGCTGGTGCAGCAACGCGCGGGTGGGCGCTGCGAGAACGTCATCGACGGTCAGCGGTGCCAGAGCACCGGCTCGCACTGCGACCACATCGACCCGGGCGACAACCACAGCGTCGCCAATCTGCAGTGGCTGTGCCCCCCGTGTCACCTGAGCAAGTCCGGCCGTGAGGGTGCGGTCGCGCGGCCGTCGCTGTACCGGCGAGCGGAGCGGCACCCGGGGCTGCGTCAGAAGCCGGCGGCGCCACCCTCGCTGTAGCGCTGGTTGCGCTGGTCGTGGACCTCCCCGATGCGCCGGCGCAGTTCTTCGGTGCGCTGGTGGTTCTGCACCCGCTTGTGCTCGACGCGCTGCACGCGGCGCATCACCCTGATGAACAGCACCGCGGCGCCGGCGTTGATGATCCAGACCATCCCCGGAACGGGGGCCCCCTCGGCGAAGGCGAACACCCCCAGCGCCACCGAGACGCACAGCGCCCAGATCGGCAGTCGCGCGGCACGTCCGAAACGCGGCTGCACCCCGTGCGCCGGGTCGACGTTGGGGCGCCCCAACTGCAGCGACCACAGCAGGGCACCCAGGTAGAGCAGGAAGCCGACGACGTGGATGAGCAGATCCGACCATGGGGGCATGGCGGTGAGTCTAGGGGGGCTGCGGTGTCACTCCGGCCCGCCAGGCGGCAACCCAGCGAGACGCTGACGTAACGCGGCGCGTTCGTCGCGGTCGCGTTTCTGCAGGTCCGACAGTCGCACCAGCCGCACGTTCAGCAGGATGAAGATCGCGGTGACAGCGCTGCAGAAAAGCCACAGCCCGGCCGTCACCCATTGGTGTCGGACGATGGAGTACCCGCAGGCCGCCACGGTCAGTACCAGCGCGACGCGCAGCAGGATGCGGGCGCGGCGCAGCTTGCCGACGTCTGGGTCGGCTTCGCGCACCGTGCGGCTGAGCCACATCGCCACGCAGAGCAGGCTGCTGCAGGCTGCCCCGGAGCCGAAGTGCACGGCCCAATCGAGCACCTGGTCCATGTGCTGATTCTCGCACGTGATGACGACGCTTCCGCGGTGTTCCCGGCACGGGGCTCCGCGGTGTACCGCCCACCCACCCCGACACGGGAGCCGACGCCGACATGGCCGACACCAGGATGTATCTCGACGGGCACAGCTACTCACTGTTCGACCCGGAGGAGATCCACGCCGACCTGCGCCGCGACCCCGTGCAGACCGGCGTCGTGCTACGCCGTGACCCCGCTGTCGCCGGCGCACACCAGGACTGCGGCACCTGCCGGCTGATCCGCGCCGAGCAAGCCGCCGACCCGGGCGCTCCGCAGCAGCGCTACTCCACCCTCGACGACGCGATCATCGCCCACAGCGAACGCAGCACGCGGGTGGTGATCAGCCGGGCCAACCTGGCCCGCCTGCTCGGACTCGGGCCGGGCGAACGGGTGACGCGGATGTTCGTAACCGACGACCCGCACCTGCTCAACGTGGTCGTGTCCGGTGAGCACTACCGCTCGGTGCCCGACGGCCAGCCCACCCCGATGTACGACGGCCCCCGCCGGCGCTGACGTCCACCCGCTTTGTGTTCGTCCCCTTGGCATCGACTGGCCCGGCATGGGCGAGGCCGAGGCCGCGTCCCGACACGGGAGTTGATCACCGATGGCCGTCACCGGTCCCCCGCAGAGCGAGAACAAGATCGGGCGCACGTCCAACGCCGGTTGGACCGACGTGCCCGACCGGCCCTACGACGGGCCGTCGATGAACCTGCCGAAGCTGCCCGGCGGCATGAAGTGGCTGCCGCAGGTGGAGGTGTGGTGGGACAACGTGCGCGTCATGCCGCACTGTGTCCTGTGGACGGCGACCGACTGGCTGTTCGCCCTTGAACTCGCCTACCTGAAACAAGATATGTGGGGCGAGTTCTTCGGCGGGACGGTGCACGCGAACAAGATGGCCGAGATCCGCCGGCGTGAAGATCAGATGGGGACGACGGTGGAGGCGCGGCGCAAGCTGCTGATCCGCTACGTCGACCCGGAGATCGACGAGATGGACGCCCCGATCGCCGGCATGGACGGTGAGCCGGCCGCCGACGGCACCGGTTCGGCGACGGTGTCGAGCATTGAGGATCGTCGCCGGCGCCTGGCGGGCTGAGTCGTGCCGCGGCGGCTGGTGCAGGCGCCTGGTCACGACCGTACGCGCAGCCTCGGCTGGCTGGCCTGTGCCTGGATTGAGCACTTTGTCCGGCACGGGCCGGGTGGTGTGCGGGGCATGAAGGTGCGGCACGGCGACGAGATGACGGCGTTCATCGTGGACTGCTACGCCATCGGCCACAAGCCGATGAACAACTGGATGCTGTACGACTCGGCGTTCTTCTCCCGCCCGAAGGGCTCGGACAAGTCGGGCATGGCGGCGCGGCTGGCGATGTTCGAGGCGCTGGGTCCGTGCCGGTTCGCCGGCCGCTTCGCCAAGGGTGGCGAGGTCTACCGCGACCCGTGGGGCCTGGGCTTCCGGTACGTCTACCAGCCGGGCGAGCCGATGGGTAAACACCCGTCAACGCCCTATATCCGGATCATGGCCACGGAAGAGGGCCAAACAGGCAATACGTTCGACACCATCTACGGCAACCTGACCGAGGACGTCTGCCCGCTGTCGCGGGTGCCGGGCGTCAACGCGGGGCTGACCCGGGTGCTGCTGCCCAGTGGCGGCGAGATCACGCCGTCGACCGCCGGCTCCAGCTCCAAAGATGGCGGAAAAGAGACATTTGTCGTATTTGATGAGAGTCACATCTATAACACACCACAACTACGCAGTATGTACGACACGGTCGTGCGGAACCTGGACAAGCGCAAGCGCGAGGGCACCTGGTTCCTGGAAACGACAACCATGTACAACCCCGGCGAGAACAGCATCGCCGAGGCCACCTTCGGTGAGGCCGAAGCCCTGGCCGAGGGCCGCAAGATCGGCGAACACCGCTTGCTCTACGACCACCGATGGGGCGACTGCGACGACTTGTCCGACGAGGACAAGCTGCGTCAGGCGCTGATCGAGGCGTTCGGCGAGGCCATGCAGTGGAACGACCTGGACTCGCTGGTCAACGGCATCCGCGACACCCGCCGCGACCCGCAGGCCAGCCGGCGCTACTTCCTCAACGCACTCACGTCCAGCTCTGACGCCTGGATCGCGGCGCACGAGTGGAACGCCTGCAAGCGCGCGGACAAGGCCCTGCAGCCCAAGGACATGATCACGCTGGGCTTCGACGGCTCGATCAACGACGATTCGACCTGCCTGGTGGCCTGCCGGGTGGAGGACGCGCACCTGCAGCTGCTCGCCGCGTTCGAGCGCCCCGAGGGCGACGCCGGCCTGAGCTGGCGGGTCGACACCGTGGCGGTCGACGCCGCGGTGGCCGAGGCGTTCCGCACCTACGAGGTCGTGGGATTTTTCGCCGATCCCGCCCATTGGCAACCACATTTGGACAAATGGCACGCGGAGTTCGCGGACCGGCTGCAGGTGCACTCCACCGCCAACCGCCCGATCGAATGGTGGACCAACCGCCCCAAGCAGATGATCCACGCCCTGGAGACCTTCTACCTCGCCGTGCTCGGCAAGCAGCTGTCCTACACCCCGCCCGAGGACCGCGCCCCCGGATCGGTCGAAGCCGGGCTGGCCAGCACCCTGACCCGGCACATCCTCAACGCCCGCCGCCGGCCCAGCCGGCTGGGCCTGCAGATCGGCAAGGCCACGGTTTCCAGCACCCGCAAGATCGACGCCGCCATGGCCGCCGTGCTCAGCCTCGCCGCCCGGTCAGCGGCCATCGCCGCCGGCGTCAAGCCGCGCAGCAAACGCATCTACGCCGCCCGCCGCATCCGCTGACAGGGGGCGTCGTGGCCTCGCTGCACATCGTGCCCCGCGGCGACCGGGTCGAGCACGACACCAGCACCGACGACGCGACCTGCATCTGCGGGCCGCAGCTGCTGCCCATGATCACGCCCGACGGCGCCACCAGCTGGATCTACAGCCATCACAGCCTCGACGGCCGTGAACGCTTCGAGGTCAAGGAGGACGGCAGTGACGATCAGCTGCGCTGACCTGCGACCCGGCGACGTCATCGTGACCGCCACCCCCGACAGCGTCGGCTGGTGGATCAGGCTGCGCAGCAAACTGTCGCGCAAACCCAGCCTGCACAACCACGTCGCCATGTTCACCCACCTCGACGACACCGGACAGCCCCGCGGCCTGGAAGGCCGTCCGTCAGGATTCGGCTGGGCCAACCTCACCAAGTACATCGAGCGCGCCGACACCGTCGCCAACTGCGCCCAGCCCGGCCGCAGCGACGCCGAACGCGACCGCGTCGTCGCCCTGGCCACCACCATGATCGGCATCCCCTACGACTGGCGCGGCATCCTCGCCTTCGCCGGCAACACCGCCGGGATGCCGTTCCTGGCCGAGGACTGGCCCGAGAACGGCGTGCCCAGCCACGTCGTGTGCTCTTCGGCAGTGGACTACCTGTACGAGTCGGTCGGCTGGTACAACCCCGGCGGCTACAGCAAGACCCGAGGCACCGACCCGTCGGATTGGACGGCGTTCTGCTTGATCGGTGAGCGCACCGGCTGGCGCTACGCCGTGCCGGACCCGCCGAAGTAACGGCCGTTAATCACGGCAGCAGGACCGGCGCGTCGGGGTCGTCGCCGTTGCGGAAGTCCTCCGTGCTGAACCGGCTGGCGTTGCCCTCGGCCAGGTCGGTCTCGGGCCGGGTGGTCGCGCCGCGCTGAACCGCGTCGTCACGTTCGGCCGCCAGGTCGTCGAAGCGCCCGTAGGGCTCATTGATGTCCGTCATGTTCGCAGCGTACTGAGAGGCGGTCCGCCGTGTCCGACGGCTGCGCCCACTGTGTCCCGTGCTCCCTGGAGCGCATTGAGAACACCCTGACCCGAATGGAGGCCGCTATGGCCAGTGAAGTCGAGCAGCTCAACGTGATCAAGGCCCGCCTGGCCGACGTGCACAACGACGTGCGCGCCCGGCTCGACGAGGTCCGCAGCGAGGTCTCCCCCGCGGGCCAGTCGGCCCTGGACGAGATCAGCCAGGCGCTGGAGAGCTTCGACGCCGAGATCGGCGACGCCGACGGCTCCGACCAGGTCGGCCCGTCCAACCCGGTCGACAACGGCACCGGTGACGGTGGTGACGGCTCGGGTGAGGAGAACCAGGGCCCGGCCGGCGGATCGTCTGCCGGCGTCCCCGTCGAGTGAAGCCCCGCCGGCCCGCCCGCGCCCACCACCAGGGGGTGCGGGTTGGCCGCCGGTCAGCATCCCGCCCGGCGTGAGCGCCACCGCCAGGTGCTGCTTCGCGTCCTCGTCCGCGGCAGCCGCCGCCTGAGCACAGGAGGCCGTAGCCGTGCCGATCGCCGACGCCGAGCTGCGTGGCTCCCCCGGGTGGTGGCTCAACCGGCTGTTCCTGGGTCTGCAGGACACACGCCGTAAGCGCCGGCTCAACGACCTCTACCTGCGCTACCACGGCCGCCCGCCGCTGCCCGAGGCCGCCGACGCGGCCCGGGAGATCTTCCGGGAGTTCCAGCGCAAGTCGCGCACCAACTACGCCGAGCTGATCGTGTCCGCGGTCAGCGAACGCATGACCGTCTCCGGGTTCCGCATGGCCGACACCACCGACGAGACCGGGGACACCGGCGCCGCCGAACTGTGGGAACGCGCCGGGCTCAACGTCACCAGCAGCGACTGCCACGACCTCATGCTCAACATGAGTGAGGCGTTCGTCGTCGTCGGCGAGTACGACCCCGACATCGACGCCCCCGTGGTCACCGTCGAGGACCCGCGGCAGATGATCGCCGCCTCGGACCCGATCAACCCGCGCCGGCTCATCGCCGCCCTCAAGGTCCTGCACGACCCGGTCGTGCAGCAGGACCAGGCGTACCTGTACCTGCCCGGCCGGTACTTCGGGCCCCGCGCCGCCGCGCAGATCAGGGTGGCCACCCGCTCCACCACCATCACCGGCCTGGAGTCGCTGCCGTTCAACCCCAAGGCGTGGGAGTGGGACGAGCAGCTCAGCGGGGAACTGTCGCACCCGCGCATCCCGGTCGTGCGGTTCCTGAACAAGGACGGCGTCGGCGAATACGAGAAGCACCTGGAACTGCTCGACCGGATCAACCACCAGACGTTGCAGCGCATGGTCATCGCCACCATGCAGGCGTTCCGGCAGCGCGCCGTGATGGGCCTGCCCGTCGAGGACGAGAACGGCGACGAGATCGACTACGGCGGCGTGTTCACCATGGACCCCGCCGCGCTGTGGCAGCTGCCCGAGACGGCGAAGATGTGGGAGTCCGGGCAGGTCGACCTGACCCCGATCCTGTCGGCCGGCAAGGACGACGTCACCGCCCTGGCCGCCGTCACCAAGACCCCGATGCACATGGTCCTGCCCGGCGGGGTCAACCAGTCCGCCGAAGGCGCCTCACTCTCGCGTGAGGGCCTGGTCTTCAAGACCCGCGACCGCATCGAACGCACCCGCACCCCCTGGTCGCAGGTGCAGGCGCTGAACTTCCTGCAGACCGACGGCGCCGACGTCGACCTCGGCCAGCTGCAGACGCTGTTCGCCTCCCCCGAGAAGCTCAGCTTCTCCGAGCGCGCCGACGCCGCCAGCAAGGCCGCCAACGACATCCCCCGCCGCAGCCGGCTCATCCACATCTGGCAGTTCACCCCGGCCGAGGCCGACCGGATGATGAGCGAATGGGAAGAGGAACAGCTCGGCCTGGCCGCCGCCGCGGCGGCAGCCGGCCCCTCCCCCGTCGTGACGCCGGCGACCGCGCCGGTCGTGGACGCACTGCCGCTCGACAACGTCGACACCGCCGTCGACGTCGGCGAGAGCGCCGTGCCGGTCGAGTCGGCATGACCCGGCGCTGACGACCACAGCCCGGCCCCGCACCAGGCTAAACGATCTTGGACCCCTGTATTCGACGCCCCCGGGCGCAGCCCGGTGGGACGCGCAGCAGCGCGCCCGTGTGCGACAGGACACAACGCGTAGAGCGTCCTATGATGCTTTAAGGCGGTGTGCGGATGCCCACCCGGGACGGACGGCTGACGCCGACTGAACTGCGTGTCATCGCCTCCCTGGTGGAAGCCCAGGCCAAGACGCGCGAACAGCTGTCGTCGATGGCGGTCAACGCCGCCACCAGGCCCCTGGTCGAAGGGTCTCAGCAGTGGTGGGACTCGGCCGCCGCGGACGCCTACATCGACGGTGTGCTGCGGGTCGTGCGCCCCGCGCAGGTGCGCATGGCCAGGGCCACCGACGCGTACCTGGCACGCACCATGAGCACGATGTCCGGCCGGCGGGTCAACCCGGTCGGGGCGATCCAGGTCGCCGGTCTGCGCCGGGCCATCCCCGCCTCCATCGCCGCGCAGATCGCGGCGTCGCTACCCGGCGTCTACGACTTCGCCCCGAGCCAGTCGCCGACCTCGACGATCACCAGCTCGCCGCGCTCACCACTGCCGACGCTGACTCCCGAGCAGCTCGCGCAGGCGCAGTCGCTGGACCCGCGCACCCCCTACGGGCGGATCTTCGACGCCGCCCGCTACCAGATCACCGCCCTGGGCTACGACGAGGAGAAGGTCCGGGCCAAGGCCCTGCAGCGCGCCGCCGCGGTGGCCCGCACCGACATCACGCTCGCCGACCGGGCCCAGTCACGCCAGACGATGCGCGCCCGCGGCGTGCAGACCTACCGGCGGGTCATCCGCCCCTACGCCGGTTCCGCCGGCCCGGTATGCGGGCTGTGCATCGTGGCCTCGGACCGCACCTACTTCATCGAGGACCTGCTGCCGATCCACAACAACTGCCGCTGCGAGGTCGTCCCGGTCGGCTCCGACGCCGACCCCGGACGCACCCTCAACCGCGACGACCTCGACCGGCTCTACGCCGCAGCCGGCTCCACCGGCGGCGGCAAGCTGCAGGGCGGCGCGCTCAAGAAGGTGCGGGTGCAGGTGAGCGAACACGGCGAGCTGGGACCGGTCCTGGTCAACGCCGCACACAAGCGCCGCGGCATCGCCGAAGTCGCCGCGGCCACCACACCGGACCGGGAGACCCAAGCCCGCGCGCAGCTGGCCAGCTACGAACAGGTCGGCCTGCCCAGCCTGCTCGCCCGCGAAGCCGCCGGCGAGGACGTCACCGAGGCGCTGCGCTGGCAGGACAACAAGATCCGGGCTCTGCGCCGAGAACTCGGCCTGTGACGAAGCGAGAGGGACGCGGCGTGAGCGAGGACGACGAGAACACCACCGTCGGCGAGAAGATCGAGGCCGAACTGCACGAACAGATTCAGTCCATCGTGGCGGGCAACGAACCGTCGATGGTCCTCAAGTGGGTCTGCCTGGTGGAGACGATGGACGCCGACGGTGTGCGCGGACTCTGGACGATGACCAGCCCCGACGTGCAGGCGTGGGACACCGCCGGGCTGCTGCAGCACGGCCTGCACCTGCAGCAGATGGCCGTCCTGGCCCACGCCATCCAGGCCGGGTCTGAGGAGTAAAGCCAGCGAGACGGCGATATCCCCCGGGAACCCGGGGTGAACACGCCGTCTCTGCCCGCCAGCGTAGCGCCAGGTTGTGACCTTCCCGGACCGGGGTCGGTGCGACGACGGTTACTAACCCGTTGCCGTCCGGCCCCGCACACCCCCTCCGCGATCCGCCCCTGTCCCCATGGTTTCGACATCAGCGAGGGAGGTGAGCCGGATGGCGTCCAGCGCGCACGGCACCCTGACGGCTAACCAGGTCACCACCATCACCGTCACGCCCGGCCCGGACGGCATCGAGGTGATCAACCGGTCCATGAGCGGGGCGATCTGGGTGCGCCTGGACGGCCGCGACCCCGTGCCCGAGGCGCCCGGGACGTTCGTGGTGCTCGGCTCGCGCAGCTTCTCCCCGCTCAAGTACGGCGCGGTCCTGAACGTGCGGCTGTTCGCCAGCGAAGCCAAGGCGTACTCGATCGAGGCCATCTGATGGCCGGCCGGCACATCCTGCCCGGCAGCACCTTCGGTGGCGGCGGCAGCGGCGGCGGGGTACCGATCGTCGAGACCGAGATCGGCCGGTGGCGCGGAACCTGGCAGCCCTCACCCACCGACGGGCTCGGCGCCTACGACACCGCCGACCTGGTCGTCTACGACGGCAGCACCTATCGGGCCAACAGCACCCCACCGGCCGGCACCGCGCCGGCATCGTCCACCGCCTGGAGCGTCCTGGCCGCCGGCGGCGCCCCCGGACCGGCCGGCCCGCCGGGCGTTCCCGGCCCCGCCGGCGCTACCGGCGCCACCGGACCTGCCGGACCTGCCGGGCCGGCTGGTCCCGCCGGCCCGGCAGGCAGCGGAACCGGCTCGGGGTCGGCGCTGATCCGCTACGACCAGGCCGCGGCAGCCGCCGTCTGGACCATCACCCACGCGCTGAGCACCTTCCCCGACGTGCTGGTCCTGGACGCCACCGGCCAGCAGCTGTGCGCCGAACTGCACTACCCCGATGACCAGAAGGTCGTGATCGTGCACGGCCAGCCCTACACCGGCACCGCATACCTGCGCAGTTAAGGGAGGGCCGCCATGCCCATCAAGTTCACACAGGTCACCGACCACGCCAACCAGCGCATCACCAGCGTCGGGTCGCCCACCCTGGACACCGACGCCGCGAACAAGCTCTACGTCGACAACGTCGCGCAAGGACTGACCTGGAAGTACGCGGCCCGCGCCGCGTCGACCGGCAACATCACCCTGTCCGCTCCGGGCGCCACCATCGACGGCGTCACCCTGGCCAACAACGACCGGGTGCTGCTGATCGCGCAGTCGACCGCCAGCGAGAACGGCATCTACGTCTTCCACGGCGCGAGCAGCGCACTGACCCGCGCCGGCGACGCCGACACCAGCGCCAAGCTGACCCCCGGCACCGCCCTGAGCGTCACCGAGGGCAGCGTCAACGGCGACAAGACCTACGTGCTGGTCACCGACGCCCCGATCACCCTGGGCACCACCGGGCTGTCGTTCTCCCTGATGAACGGCGGCGCCGGGCCGTCCTACACCGCCGGCAACGGCATCAGCACCTCCGGCGGCGTGATCAGCGTCAACGTCGGCTCCGGCGGCGGGCTGATCGTCGGACCCAGCGGGCTGTCCATCGACACCGCCCTGGTCGTGCGCAAGTTCGCCGCCAACGTCGGCGACGGCGCCAGCACCACCATCACCGTCAACCACCAGCTCGGCACCCGCGACGTCACCGTCGAGCTGTACACCAACGCCGCACCCTTCGACACCGTCTACGCCGAGGTCACCCGCCCCGACATCAACAACGTGCAGCTCACCTTCGGCGCCGCCCCCGCCAACGCCGCCTACCGGGTCATCGTGCGCGGCTGACCAGCCAGCACACGCCAGCACCCGTCGTCTAGGAGGGGGAGTTCATCGTGCCGGTCTTCGGCTCACCATTCCGGCTGACCTACCGCGGCACGTGGTCGGCGTCGACCAGCTACACCTTCAACGACGTCGTCACCTACCAGGGCACCAGCTACGTCGCCACCGGCGCCGGCACCAACAACACCCCCAGCACCTCCAGCGCGTTCTGGGGCGTGCTCGCCCTGCGCGGCACCGACGGACCCGCCGGCGCCACCGGAGCGACCGGCAGCACCGGGCCCGCCGGCGCCGACGG
>JACCDR011546579.1_pt1 | contig 20320 bp, 23 predicted proteins | sample 7446431 | NCBI WGS metagenome assembly JACCDR01 (sample SAMN15323443, study PRJNA562643) | freshwater metagenome | isolation source: river surface water | place: USA:Blue River Watershed | collected 2017-08-17 | reverse complement strand
GGTTCCCTCAAGGACTCCGGCCGCGTCGGCGGACGTGCCCGCCGTGAAGGCGGCTGGCAGGGCCAGATCGTCTGGCCGGGAGTCGGAGCCGCCGACCTCGCGCCTGTACCCGGCCCTCCGCGCGCTCCGGCGCACTACGCCGCGTACGAGTTCAACAAGGCTGGCAACCACGACTGGCTGCGCAACTCTTACAACGGCGACCCCGGCTATGTCGACGTCATCAAGGACTTCCTGCGGGGGACGCCGTGAGCCAGCCCTTCACCTGTGACGACCTGGTGCAGGGGGCCGCCAAACACCCCCTGGCGATCACTGATGTTGTCGCCGTCCTCGGCACCACCGACTCGGGCACGCCATGGCTGTTCCAGCACTACTGCTACGCCACCGTCGAAGGCACCTCTTCCACCGCGGCCGTCCTCGGCTACGGCGGAGGCTGGTCCGGCGGCAACGAGCACAACACGCTCAACTTCCCCCGGCTGTCGCTCGTGCTCTACGCCGATCCGCTGCGCGACGTGAACAAGAACATCACCGAACCCGGCGAGGTCTACCGCCGGATCATGAACGCTTTCATGGTCATCGACCGGCACCTGCACCGTCCCCAGGGCGGCGTCCAGATGTGGGGCGACATCCGCACCCTGTCGTGCGTGCGCACCGCCGAACCCAACCTCTACCCCGTGCCCAGCGGCGAGGGCGTCCTACGCGCCCAGACGTTCTACGCCATCGAGCAGGGCTGAACGAAAGGCACCGTCCTTGAAGGTTCTCGTCAAGGTTCCGCTCAACCCGTTCTCGGGATACGGCAATGACGGGATCGGTATTGTCCGAGCCCTGTTGCGCGCCGGCCTCGACGTGTACCTGGACCCCACCTTTGTCTCGCCGCCGCTGCCGGACGACGTTGCCTATCTGCTGACGAAGCGGTTGGAGGCGCCGTTCGATCTGCTGATCCATCACGTCGACCCGGCGCAGATGGGCATCAGCCCCGAGGCCCGCCGTGCCGCGAAGATCGCCGTCGGCTGGACCATGTGGGAATACACGACCCTCGATAACTGCAAGGGCCGTACCGGGCTGAAGAAGCGTCTGAAGACTTACGACATGGTTTTGGGCTACGACGGCATCACCGCGGCAGCGCTCAAGCCCTACACCACCACCACCGCCAAGCTCGGTGTACTTCAGGGCGGCTTCTGGCCCGAGCAGTGGACCCCCGTCACCCGCGACTGGCACAGCAAACGGTTCGGGTTCTGCATGGTCGGCCAGCTCCATGAACGCAAGGACCCCTTTTGCGCCATCCAGGCGTTCAAGGAACTCAAGGACGAGCATCCTGAGGAGTTCGAGCCGGCCGAGCTGCATTTGAAGACGAACGTGCCGGGCCTGCACATCGCGATGCAGGAGTGGGTGCCGAAGCTGCGGGTGCACTACGCGACGTGGCCGACCGAGGTGCTGCGTGATTTCTACGCCGCTCAGCACGTGCTTGTCGCACCGAGCAGGGGGGAAGGCAAAAATGTTCCGGCCCTGGAGATGATGTCGACCGGTGGCGCCGTCATCGCCACCAACTGGGGCGGCCACACGCAATGGCTCTCGGAGTCCTACGCCTACCCGCTGCACTACACCCTCGTGCCGGTCGCACCGTCCACACCGGAGTGCATGAACGCTCGCGCGTCCAAGGAACACCTGAAGATGCTGATGCTGCACACGTTCCGCAACCGGGACGAGGTCGCCCGCAAGGCCAAGCATGCTTCGGACCTCATCCCCGCCATGTGCAACTGGGACTCCGTCATGGACCGCTTCTTCGCCAAGGTCGCCGAGGCGAACCCGCAGCACGGCCCCATGCTTCTCGCGCAGTATCGACGTTCGGCGGAGAAGCGCAAGGAAGTCGAATATGCCTGATGTGGATGTGCGCTGCCCCGTCGGGCCTCGGCGGCTTTTCACGAAGCTCAAGCTGGGGGAGGAGTTCGGCGCTGTTGTCTTGCCGGACAACCTCATGGAATTCACCTGTTCGGACTGCGCCCGCCGGATCAGTCGTGAGCCGCGCTATCGCGACCGTGGCTTCCGGGTCCGGGTTTTCCACCGCTTCAACCTTGTTGGCGAACTGATCGACACCACCGTCCAAGAAGTGTGGGAGGGAGGCCCCTGTCTTCAGGGGCGGTGACCAGCACTCAATCCGATTAGTCACACGACGTCGATCAGCCGTCCGAAAAGGGTGTGTGTCGCTGTGACTTCCAAGGTTGTTGAGGGCTTTTCGCTCACTCACGCCGCGATCCTCGACGGCACCACCGGTGCGGAGGAAGTTGACGGCGACATTTACGGCGTGCGTTCCGGCACGCTGGCCGTCGATACCGGTAACTACGACAACACCGGTGATGATTTCGTTCTCTCGACCTGGACGTGGTTCAACTTCGCCACGCTGACGGTGCAGGCGGGCTATGTTCCGTTCGACACGATCGCCCTGCTGAGCGGCTCCTCGATCACCAGTTCCGGCTCCGGGGCGAGTGATTACTACAGCCTTCCGCTGTGGGAGGAGACGTCGCTCAACACGTCGCCGAAGCCGGTTCTGTTGCGCGTTCCGGCCCGCGACAAAGACGGCATCGTCCGGAACCTCGACTTCGTCCTGTACCGGGTCCAGTTCGGCCCGATGTCGTTCGACGGCCCCTCGTACAAGAGCGGTCTGCTCCTCAACTACACCGGCCGCGCGGTCATGTCCGACAAGGACGAGACCGGCGCTCTGCTGCCGCGTAAGGCCATCGGTCGCCTCATCAACCGCCCTGCGGTCTGACACACCACATAAACCGTAAACGCCCAGGAGCCCATGGAGGCGGTAGTGGCGATTCAGGAAATCGACGCCCTCGATCCGGCGAACAATGTGCTCACGCTGAGCACCGGGACCCGGGTCGAGGTCAAACCTTTGCGGACCCGCGAATTCTTCAAATTCTTGCGGATCATCACCCGCGGCGCGCGACCAGCGATGGTGGACCTGTCGCTGTTCAACCTCGGCGAAGACGTCGACATCTCCGAATTTACCGGCAAGCTCCTCGGCACGATGCTGCTGTCGATCCCGGAGGCCGAGGACGAAGCGGTTGATTTTATCAACGCCATGGTGCAGCCTGTCGGTCTGATCGAACGCCCCCGGGGGTTGAAGCTCAGTAAGCTCGACAATGAGCGGAACATGGAGCTGTGGACCCGCGTCTACACCGACCTGGACAATCCTGAGTTGGATGACACCGTCAGCATCATCGAGACGGTGGTGAAGGCGGAAGCGGCGGACATCCAGGCACTGGGAAAACGCCTAGTGGCCATGTTCAAGATGGCGCAGAAGGCGGGTCAGCTCAAGCCGTCCCACGATTCGACAACCCAGGATCGGAACTCCTCGGCGGATTATCCCGAGCGTTCGACCTCCTTGCGTTTGAATACGGATGGGACGACGACTACATCCGGGGGCTCACTCTTCGTCGACTCCGGCAGTGCGTCGCCGCAATACGCGAACGTCGCTACCTTGACCGTTGGAACCGAGACCAGTGGCTGACCTGGCAGACCCGCACGATCTGCACCTATGTGGCGGCAACCGTGCCGGTTGAGAGCGCTGGAGCGACGAACCCTCTCCTGGAATCGGCGCAGCGGATCGGAATGAGCGCCGATGAAGCAGAAGCGCACGCAGAAAAGGCCGAACAGAAAACCAACTCGCTCGAAGCGTTCATGGCGACGTTCGGCAGCCCCGCGCGCTGGGGCGGCGCTAGCTAACGCGGGAGGAAACGACGATGGCTGAAGTCCAGAAGGTCATCTATCAGATCGTCGTTTCCACCGCCGGAATGTCCGAGGCGGTCGCTAAGGCCCGCGCCGAAATGGCCGCGCTGCGCGCCGAGGAAGACAAGGCCGCAAAGGCTTCCGGAAAGGCCGCAGACGAGGCCGCCGACCGCCACCGCAAGGCAGCCAAGCGGCGTATCGATGACCTGAAGGACATCCGGAAGCAGGCCGAAAAGGCCGCCGACGCCCTCAAGGATCTGAACAAGATCCAGCAGAAGGCGCAGCAGGCCACCTCCGGCGGCGCAGGCCCGAGCAGCGGCCCCGCCGGGGTGAACTACACCAGCCAGCTCGGCGTCATCATCACCGAACTCGCCGCCATCCGCGCCGCGATCGAGAAGCAGAAGACCGCCGCAGCCTCCGGCAGCAAGGGCAGGGTCGACCGCCGCGTCGATGACGTGGACGAGGCGCGCAGCCTCGCCGAGGCCGAGCAGAACCGGCGCATCAACAAGGGCCGCATCCTCGACCCGGTCGCCGCCTACGTCAAGGCGCAGGAGGAGTACCGCAAGCGCGAGGAGGCGGAGTACAAGCGGCTCAACCGGGGCCGGATCCTCGACCCGCTGGAGGCGTACACCAAGGCGCAGGCGGAATACCGCAAGCGCGAAGAGGCCGAACACCGGCGCATCAACCGCGGTCGCGTCCACGACCCCGACGAGGCGTACGGCAAGGCGGGCGCCGAGGTCGACGAGCACGAGCAGAACCGCATCGCCGAACGCGAGCGGCTCATCCGCGAGTTCGGCGCGCAGATGGCGCGCGTGATGCGCCAGCAGCAGGAGGAACTGCGCCGCGCCAACCCCGGGCGTATCCACGACCAGCAAGAGGCCGAACGACGGGCCTACCGCGAGGCTGAGGACCGCATCGAGGCCGAGCAGCGCCGGCGGGAGCAGGAGGTTCGGCGGGCCAACCCTGGCCGCCTGCATGACGAGGCTGAAGCTGAGCGCCGCGCCTACCGCGAGGCTGAGGACCGCGAGCAGCGCGCGATCCTGGATGCCAACCGGGGTCGGCTGCACGACGTCGCAGAAGCAGAACGTCGCGCCTACCGCGAGGCTGAGGATCGCGCCGAGCAGATGGAGCGCGATGCCGAGCGCCTCGGCCGGCTGGAGGCCGCCGCATACCGGGAGGAGGATCGGCGCCAGGAGCGCCTGCGGCAGCTCCGCGAACGCGAGGAGCGCGAACTCGAACGGGTCCCGCGCGGCATGGTCGACCGGATCCGCCGCGGTCAGGCTCTGATCCGCCGCGACTTCGGCACCTACCGCGATGAACGCAACGAGCGGCAGGCCGGCCGCGACTCGCTGCTGGAGCAGCGCCGGCATGAGAACCGCGAGCGCGAGGCGGAGTTCCTCCTGCGACTCAACGAACTCATCCGCGAGGGCAGCCGCTCCGTCCCAGGCTTCCAGCGCCGCGTCCCCGCCAACCAGGACATCGCCGACATCAACCCGAACCGCATGTCGGCGGAGGACTTCGACCGGGAGTCCCGGGCGATGCGCGAGCACCTGCTCGCCGAACGCGAGTCCATCATTTCCGCGCACCAGTTCGGCCGGGCCCGCTCGCACAACAGCCGGATCATCCGCGACGCCGTCCGAGACCTGCGCGTGCTCAACACCGAGACGCGACGCCTCGGGCGCGAGGAACGCGAGACCGACACCCTCGGCACCCGCCGCGAGCGCGGGCGCAACTTCCTGCGCACCGCAGGCACCAACCTGATGGACCTGAACGACAGCATCGTCAATCAGGGCAGCGGCCGGATGAGCCGCATGCAGATCATCATCGCCGCGGTCATCACCCTGCTCATCGTCTTGATCCCGCTGATCGCCACCGCGACAGCGGCTCTCGGCGCCCTGGTGTCCGCCGCAGTTGTCGCCGGCGCGGCCATCGGCGTGTTCGCCCTTGGCGCGATCGGCAACATCACCAAGTTCGTCAAGGCGCTGAAGGAGGCCCGGGAGACCGGCGCCTCCATCCCCGCGCCGATGCTCTCCGCCGCCAATGCCTTCGACCGGCTCCGCGACACCTACAACCGGTTCACCCGCGCCGCAGAGCGTCCCGTCTTCCGTGTTCTCGCCGAGGCGTTCGGCGTCCTGGAGCGGGTCCTGCCCCGCATCATCACCGTCGTCACGTCCGCCTCCGACGGCATCTCCCAGGCGCTGAAGGAACTCGACGGCTCCCTCTCTGGCGATCGGTTCGCCGCCTTCGTCGGTCTGCTCAACCGGATCGGCCCCCGGATGATCTCCACGATCGTCGGCGCGATCCGGGAACTCGTCGCCGGCTTCGGCGAACTCGCCCTGTCCTTCGAGCCGTTCGTGGACTTCTTCATCACCGGTCTGCTCGACATGATGACCGGCTTCAAGGAATGGGCGCGCGAACTCGGCAGCAGCAACGGCTTCTACGAGTTCATGAACTACGCCATCACCCAAGGCCCCGTGGTGATGTCGACCCTGAAGGCCCTCGGCAGCCTCATCATCGACCTCGGCGTGGCCGCCGCACCCGTCGGCGGCTTCCTGATGTTCGTCATCCGCGCGCTCGCCCGGCTCGCCGACGTCGCCACCCGCCTCGGGGTCCTTCGCCCCATCATCGTCGCGCTGCTGTCCTTCGTCGGCCTGCGCGTCGTTCTGCTCATCCTCAACAGCCTCGTGCTGCTGTTCATCAACCTCGGCCGCGCCGCGCTCCTGCTCGCAGCCCGACTGGAAACGCTCTACGCGACCTTCCTCGCCGGACGCGCGGCGACCACCGCAGCACTGGTGACGATGGGCCTGCTCGGCGCGGCGATCCTCGCCGCCGTCGTCGCCTACACCCTGCTGAGCAACAAGTCCGACGAGGCGGCAGCCGCAGCCGAACGGCACCGTGCCGCCGTTCAGCAGCTCGCGCAGGAACTCGACGCTTCTGGCGGAACGGCCAGCGACGAGTTCCGTAAGCAGAAGCTGTCCGACTTCACCACGCAAAAGGTCGAGGTCGAGAAGACCTTCGATGAGAAATACATCCCCGGCGTCAACGGGCCAAAGAGCACCACGGTCCTCGAACAGGCGAAAGCCGCCGGGATCGGTGTCGGTGACCTCGTCGGCGGCGCGGCCGGCGATGATCAGGCGCGCAACCGCTCCATCGCGACCTTCGACAAGAAGATCGAGGCGATGAAGCGTGAGCAGCAGCAGTACGAGAAGATGGGTCCCGGCTACAAGAAGACCGTCAAGGATCTGGACGACCAGATCCGCCAGATGCAGGCCGCTCGCGACTCGTACAAGAACAACACCGCTGGCGCCGCAGACCTGGTGGCCGCGCAGGCTGACCTTGCGGCGGCGACTCGGACGACCGCTGACGGCATGGCTGTTCAGTCGGAAGCTGCGGCTCGGCTGCGGGAGAAGCTCGACGCGTTGCGCAAGACCGACCAGCGCCGCGACGACATCCAGGCCGCCCTCGATGCCCAGAAGAAGGCCCGAGACGCTGCCGAGGAGTACAGCGACGCCCTTCGCGAGCAGACCCGCCTGATCGAGGACAACAAGGAGCGGCAGTACCAGGCCACCCTCCGCGTATCCGACGCGGAGGAGCGCTACACCGATGCCCTTGAGCGGCAGCGACGCGCCACCGAAAACGTGAACCGCGCTCGTGAGCAGGCTGCCCAAAAATTGGAGAAATTGCGGGACCGGCTCCGCGATATCAAGGGCGAAGAGGAAGACAACGCGATTTCCGTCGCGCGGGCTCGCGAGAATTTGCAGAAAGTTCTGAACGACGCCTCGTCCACGGACCTCGATATTCGCGAGGCTCGTCGCCAGTTGGAGCGCGCGGAGAACGCCCAGGTCGACAGCCGCGAGGAAAACGAATGGGAGAGGCTCGACGCCGAACGCGAAATGGCCAAGGGCGTTGAAGGATCCGCCGAGGTCATTGACGCCATCAAGGCCGAGCGCGACGCCAAGAAGGAAGTGGCAGCCGCTGACCACGAGCGTGCCCTCGCCAAGCAGAATCTCCAGCGCACGAACGAGGACGTCAAAGAGTCCGAAGAGGACGCCACGACCCGCGTAAACGACCTGAAGAAGGCCGTCGGCGAAGCGAACACCGAGTTCGCGAAAATGCTGACCATCGCCCAGCTCACCCCCGCCGAGCTGGAGAAGGTCGGCGCTGCGTACGAGACGCTGAACAGCAAGCTCGAAAAGGGACTCAGCCTCAAGGGAATGGACGACCTCGCCGGCCGCACCGGCGAGGCACTGCGGTTCTTCCGCGCCTTCCAGCTCATCGCCGAGAACCCGAGCATGTCCATTGAGGACGCTCTCGGGATCGTGGACAAGGAAATCGGCACGGAGGAGCAGCGCCGAAAGAAGTTCGAACGAATGACCGGCGAGACTTACGCGGAAGGCGGGCCGGTAGAAGGCCCTGGCGGGCCGACCACCGACAGCGTCCCCGCCTTGCTCTCCGCCGGGGAACACGTCTGGACCGCTGCGGAGACGGTCGCTATCGGCGGCCACCGGATGATGGAAGCGCTACGCCGCTCGGCTAAGGCAGGCCGGATCAACCCGCGCAACGTCACCTCGTTCCTGTGGGGCATGCAGCAGCCATTCGCTGAAGGTGGACCCGTCCAGCCGCTCGGGGAAGGCCCCGGGCGCCCGTTCGACGTCGCTCTGCTCACCGCCGCCCTCGACGCCGGCGCCCGCTCGGTGTCGCAACCCACGGCGATGCCGGTATCCGCGGTGTCCGGTCCCGTCATCAACAACAGCCGCAGCCACGGCGGTCTGACCATCGGCGACGTGACGATCAACAACCCGATCCGTGAGCCGGCCGGCGACTCGATGTACCGCACCCTTCGCCGATTCGCGATCGAGTACGAGAACTGAGGCCGCCGTGACCGCACCGCATACGACAGACGAGTGGTGGGACATCGACGGGGTGTCCCTGCACCGCCCCGGCTGGAACGTCTCTACCCTCGGCGGCCGGTTCAACGTGCCGCCGCTGCGCGGCAACGACCAGACCTTCGCCTACGTCCCCGGCGAGGAGTGGCGGGAGAAGCTGCCCGCCTCGCGCAACATCACCCTGAACATGTGGACCCAGGGCGTCGACAGCACGACCGGCGCCTACGACGTCGACCAGCGTCGCAAGTGGAACGACAACTGGCGGTTCCTGACCAACCTGTTCTGGACCCCGGACCGGCAGATCCTCGTCACCCGCCGCTGGCTGCTCAGCGACGGCAACGACGCCCCGTACATCCAGACCGCCGAGGCCCTCGCGCAGTACGTCGGCGGGCTCGAACCGAGCATGACCGGGCGGACCCGTTCGACGTTCGCCGTGGAGTTGAAGCTGCACGACCCGTTCTTCTACGGCGCCCAGACCGACACCCAGGTCAACGTCGGCAGCACGGTCACCATCCACAACCCCGGGGACGCTGTTGCCGCATACCGGAACCTGTACGTCTTCCTCGTCGGCCCGCTGACGAATCCGGTGCTGCGCAACAACACCCCGAACCCCGACGTGTGGGTGAAGTACGCCGGCTCCATCACCGCCGGGCAGGTGATCCGCCTCGACATCGAGAAGTTCACCGCCTTTGCCGCTGACCCGGAGTTCACCGTCCCCGAGAGCCCCAACGACCCGCCGCCCATGAACCGGCTCGGGTACATCTCCCACTCCGGCAGCCCCACCTACATGGGTCTGCTCAAGAAGAACAACAGCCTGACCCTCACCGCCGACTCCGGTACCGGGCACGCCATCGTGCGGTTCCGGCCGCCCTACCTGTAACCGGAGCCGGCCATGACCGTCCTCGTCGACACCCTGGAGTTCTGGCACCCGGACCGGAACATCAGCCTGCCGGCCGACTACTTCGACTGGAGCGCCGTCGTGCGCGGCTCCTCCGCCGACCGGCTGTTCCGGATCAAGAACATGTCCGCGATGTACGACGCGGTCTCGGTCGCCGTCACCTTGCAGACGCTGAACCTCGCCGAGGTCGACCTGACCGCCGACCTCCAGCACTTCCTGTCGGTCGACGGCGCGCGGTTCTCCGCCTCCGTCAACCTCGGCACCCTCGCCGCCGGAGCGACCAGCGCACCCGTACACCTGCGCCGCGTCGTCGCGCCGACCGCCGATGTCGGAGCCGCCGACTTCCAGATCCTCGCCCACGCCGAATCCTGGGCCTGAAAGGCAAAACATGGCGATCACCGCGAACCCGTTCCTGCAAAGCTTCAAGAGCATGGGCCTGGGCCGGTTCGACTTCAGCGACAACTCCCAGCCGCTCAAGGCGATGCTGACCAACCTCTCCTTCTCCCCGGACGACAACCAGGAATGGAAGTCGGACATCTCCGGTGAGGTCTCCGGCGCCGGCTACACCGCGGGCGGCATGACCCTCACCGGCCTGTCGTGGCTGCCTGACCTGACCAACCGGTGGGTCGTGCTCAAGTGCGACCCGTTCTCGTGGCAGGACATCACCATCAGCGCCAACCGGCTGGTCGTCTACCGCTGGACGGGTAACGCCTCCACCAGCCCTCTGCTGTCCTGGCCCGACTTCGGCACCACCGTCTCCAAGTCCGGGCAGGACTTCCCGATCACCTTCTCCGACGGCGTCTACCGGTTCCAGGTGGGCTGATGACCCTACGGCTCAACACCTTTACCGGAGGCAGCGACGAGACAGCCATCTCGACGGCCAACTCCGGCGGGACGTCCGGGGACCCGTTCGACGCCGTCACCACAACCGGCGCCGGCGCGATCGCCTTCGATGACGCCCCGGTCTCCGCCGGCTACGCCGCGCGGTTCACCACCTCGAACTCTTACGCGGACGAGGCGACCCTCACCTGGGATCTCGACGCCGGGAACCGGGTCGGCGGCCGGGCCGAGTTTCGCCTGTCCGCTCTGCCGCAGCAGCCGGACGAGAACGATCCCGACCCGCACGTGTTCATCCCGTTGCTGACGATCAACCTCGACTACTACTTCGTCCAGCTCGTCGTCGGCGTCAACGGCAACCTGCTCGTGATGACCGGCGGCAGTCTCTACCTGCCGTTCCAGTACGAGATCCCGATCAACACCTGGATGCGGGTCGAGTGGGACATCACCACCAACGGACCGGTCGACGTCGCCGTCCGGCTCTTTGGCAACCGCACCACCAGCACGCCCGTGGAGACCCAGTCCGGGCAGGACTCGACCTACCCCGACCTGCCGACCACCTCGGTCGCCTTCGGCCAGACCCTCTACTCGCCGCTGCCGCTGGCCACGACCTACTGGCTCGACAACCTCGCCGTCAACCACACCGGCTTCCCCGGCCCGTACCAGGACGTCAACAGCGCGGACATCCCTGTCGCGATCGGTGTCGGTGTCGCCCCGCCGCCGGACTTCGAGTACCACATCCCCGTTTCCGTCGGCGTCGGTGTCGCCCCCGTGCCGAAGCTCATCGTCGCCTCGGTGACCATCGTCGGGCCGATCAACGACTCCCACACCCCGGCTCGGCTGCCCTTCTTCGACCTCGTCGCCGTCACCGAACAGACCGATCTCGTCGCCGAACTCCAGTACGACGTCGACCCCGGCTTCGGCGATCCGGTCTCGTTGTTCGGTACCGTGCCCGGCAACCAGACGCCCGCCCGTGTGCTGCTGCGCGCCATCGAGATGCTCGAAGACGAGACCTGGTACTACGCCCGCGCCCGTCTGGTGCTCGGCGATGAGACCACCGACTGGTCATCCACCATCGTGTTCAAGGTCAACACGGAGGATGGCGACGCCATGATCGGCGGCACCTGGGACGTCGTCACCGACACCGTGCCCTTCCCGCACCTGTGGTTCGCCTACCCCGCCCGCGGCAAGGTCGGCGACAGTGTCGACGCCGTCGGCGCAGGCTTCGGCACCACCGCCGTGGCAGCCATCGGCACCACCGACGCCCCCTCGAACACCCTCACCACCGTCGCGCCGACCGACAACGCCTACACCGCCGACCGGCTCATCGACGCCATCAGCGGCACCGTTGACCCCGGCCACCAGCGCGTCGCCTTCACCGTCCCCGACGTCCCGTCCCCCGGCGGATCACTCGTCGTGAAAGGCGAATGGTCGTGAACAAGTCCAACGGCATCTTCTTCCAGGTCTTCGAGATCCCGCCGCTGGCCAACGTCGGCTGGGAGATCCGCGTGATCTCCTCCCAGAGCTGGCGCACCGTGCAGCCACACAAGATCACCATGTACGGGAAAGCGCACAAGCCCTTCTCCGCGCTCACACCCGTCATGGTCATCCCGAAGTTCATCTCCGCGTCCATGCAGCAGACCATCTCCGACGTCGGCGCCGGATCAGTCACCCTCGACATGGACATGGACATGTGGAAGACCACCCTGCCCGACGGGCGGGCCGCACTGTCCATCCTGGACTACGAGCACCTGTGGCAGGTCTACGAGAACGGCACGCTGCGCTTCGAGTTCCTCGGCCAGGACGTCTCGGAGGAGTTCGTCACCCCGGACGGCACCCGCGCCATCACCGTCTCCGGCCCGGACGGCGCCGAGGTGCTGAACTGGTTCAGCGTCACCAGCCCGTTCTACCCGGGTAAGGCCCCGGCAGGGCAGCCGGACAAGTACTTCTTCCGCCTCGCCGCCATGGACGCCTGGTCGCGGTTGTTCTACTTCGGCAACAACAACGGGTTCATCACCTGGGTCGACCTGACCTTCTACAGCAACGTCGACTCCGCCGGGAAGCAGTGGTCGGACAACCCGCCCCCGAAGCCGAAGATCGACATGATCGAGTCGACCCTGTCCTCGGACATCAACTTCTTCTTCGGCGAGGCAACCCTCACCGACACCGCCAAAGGGCTCCTCGCCGGCATGTGCGTCGCGTTCGAGCACATGACCTCCCCGCAGGTGACCGTCGTCGGGCACACCGACTCCGTCGGCTCGCACGCCTTCAACCAGACGCTCTCGGAGCAGCGCGCCCGCAACGCCGCCAACTACATCCGGGAGAAAGTCCCGCAGGTCGTCCTCACCGTCTCCGGCAAGGGCGAGACCCAACCGATCGCGACCAACAGCACCGCGTTCGGTCGTGAGAAGAACCGCCGTGTCGTCGTCACCTACCCCAAGGGTCCGCCGCCGGTGGAGACCCCGTTCCTGAAGTACGAGGTCGGGCAGACCCTCCTCGAACTCCTCAACGACTGGACCGGGCAGAACCCCGACCAGCCCTCACCGATCCGCGCGGAATGGCGGATGCTGCCCAACATGCGCCTGGCCGTCATCGAAGGCGAGTTCGGCCAGCACCGGGAGGGCGAGGTCGTCTTCTACGAAGGCTCGACCGCGCTGTTCTCCAAAGGCCGCCAGCGCCACCGCAACGACATCCGCAACCACGTCGCCCTCCAGATCAACACCGGCGGCTACGTCATCGCCAGCGACGCGGCCTCGATCGACCGGTGGAACAAGCGCCTCAAGCTTTCCAGGCAGCCGATCGGCAACGAGACCTACCTCGCCAAGATCGCCCAGACGATGCTCGACATCGACAAGGACGAGACGGGGGAGTGGACCATCAAGGTCGCCCCGTACGCCGCTGGCCGGCGTGTCTTCCAGGACTACGACCTCGGCGACTGGATCGGCGTCTCCCGGCACAACTTCAACCGGTCGAACTTCATCGAAGCCTTCCGCGTCATGGGCATCACCATGCAGGTCTCCGGCAACAACGAGGTCGACCTCGAACTGACCCTCCAGTCCGCCCGCCAGTCCGCGCTGCGCAAGCTGCACCAGCGGCTCACCACGCTGATGGACAAGAAGGACGCACCCGAGGTCTACATCCAGGACGAGGAACCGGTCTACGCCCGCATCGGCGACATCTGGACGCCGCTGACCGACCAGACCTACTGAGGAGGACACCGGTGACCGGACCCCGCCGCACGATCAGCCTCTACGACCCGTCGAGGATCAAGGTCCAGTTCCCGCCCCCGCCGGAGAACCCCGACGACACCGCCCTGCGCACCGTCGGCTCGCTCGCCCACCCGGTGTCGATCCTCGTCCCGTCCGGCTGGCGGACCTACCCCGGGCGCAACGAGTTCGTCCGCCAGCTCATGCCCGACGGAACCTGGGCGCCCGTCATCTGGACCCCCGACGTGGAGATGTGATTACCGCCGGATCGAGATTCGCTGAGACCGGAGGCATCTCCTCCACGATCCGGTCGGGGAACGTGACCCGCGCCCGGACTCCGAACCCCTGCCCGCCGAACCCCGGAATGTGAAGCGCTCCGGGCTGCTCAACGGTACGAGTCCATAGCACCTTGCCGTCCTCGTTCCCGCCGACCTGGATCAGCTCGATCGTGAACGGCAGGTCCGAGGGATGCAGGGTGTGAAACGCGAAGGGCAGATCGGCCACCACGATCTAACGATGCGGGAGGCAACAGGATGCGGGTCAACGCGGTCGTCATCAATCTCGACCGCCGGCCTGATCGGCTCGCCGCGATCACCGCTCGCTGGGAGGCCCTCGACACCGGCGTCCCACTGCAACGGTTCCCCGCGATCGACGGCGGCGACGCCGGCTGCCTCGCCAGCCACCTCGCCGTCCTCAGTGGACACGAAGGACCGCTGCTCGTGCTGGAGGACGACGCCGTCTTCGCCGAGCACTTCACCCTCGACCTCACGCCCCCACAGCACTGGGACGTTCTCTGGCTCGGTGGCCAGCACCGGCTGATGCCCCATGCCCACGACCGGACCTGGGTCCGTCCGCGTTACCTCCTGCGCACCCACGCCTACATCGCCCGTGACCCTGGCGCCCTCGCCGAATGCGCCCGCGTCCGGCAGATCCCGCGCGCCGACCCGTACCTGTCGCAGCTGCCCGGCAACCAGTACGCCCTCGCCCGCCCGAGCGTCGGCCAGGCCGCCGACCGTAGCGACATCAGTGGCCGAACGAGGGAAGCTGCGCAGTTCTGGCCCCTGCGACGGTGAGCGCCGTTATCGTCCGCGCGTGAGCAACCTGCCTATGCCCATGACCGAAGAGAAGATCGCCGAACTCGCGCGGCATCTCGTCGGCGATCTCGTCTGGTCCACCCTCGATGTCCCGCCGGAGATGTGGAAGCACGTCTTCATGCCGATCGCCCTCGGCGGCCTCGCGGGCTGGCACGAGGAGGAACTCAAGAGGGTCGTCATCTTCGCAGTCCTCGGCACCCACGAGACCAGTGGCGTCCAGATCAACGGATACCCCTCTTTCATGGAATTCCGTTACGCCCTCGCCGAGGACTTCACCCAAGCGCTGCTGCGCGCCAAGGCGGCCGTTGAAGTGTTGCGGGCACCTGTTTCGATGCCCCCGGGCGACAATTCTCCGTAAGGCGGTAATAGTGGGTAAGAACGGTGGCTTCATGAAGGAGTCAACATGGAGTTCCTACCCGCAATCGCCATGATCGCGCTGATCGGCAAGGTCGTGGACTTCCTCCGCTACGCCAAATCCCGGGACGTCAACGGCGTCTTCACCCAGCTCATCGCCTGGGTGGCCGGCGTTGTCGGCGTCCTGGTCGCCGCCCAGACGACCTTCGCCGCCGCCATTCCGATCGGCGACCGGATGCTCGGCACCTTCAGCCTCTGGGACCAGATCTTCTTCGGCCTTTCCGCTGCCTCGCTCTACTCCACATTCGTGGACACGAAGAAGGCGGTCGACAACACCAACTCCGCCGCGATCCCCACATTGCTCCCCACCGGCCCGAAATACGCTCGGGACAACCGGCCGACGCCGAACAACGATGTGGGGTAATCAGTGACTGAAATCGGCGTCCGCCGCGCGCCGCGACGGCTCAAGCCCGTCGACCCGACCACCTTCCTCCCGGAGATCGAGGCCGCGCTCGCCGCGTTCTCCGCCGACGTCACCTACGCCGTCGAGGTCGCCACCAACGCCGTCACCGCCCTGCGGAAGCGCGCCGTCTACGCGGCACGCCGAGAGATCCGCGCGGCGGAGAAGAAGGCCCACGCCGAGTGCGAGGCGACCCCGGCATTCACCTGCCACGCGATCAGCCCTTGCGGCATCGGGGACTGCAAGTTCGCCGAGGGTGCCCTCGCCCAACGCAACATCCCCGCCCAGCGCGGCAGCGGCAGACGCCCGCAGGCGCCGCACGACACCTACTCGGTCGACGCCGCAGCCGAAGCCCTCGCCTGCGGCCCGTACTCGACCATGCAGGCCACCGCCCGCGACATCGCGTGATACGGCGCGATCTCGGGGATGTCGTGGATTGAGCACAACCCGTTGAGCGGGTAGCCGCAGGGGCACTCCGCGACGTAGAGCGTGTTGCGCTCCTCGTGCACCAATCCTCGGCGCAGCAACGCGCCGAACACCGTGTGATTGAACTGCGAGGCGTCGGCGCCGGTCTTCCCGTGCGCGGCGACGATCATCAGCGCCCGCGCAGTGGCGTGGGGGAGGCGCTCGGTCAGGGAGGTCATGGGCGCAGCCTAGGGCACGGCCCCCGGTAGTAGCGGAAGTCCGCTGCGCCCGGGGAGGTCGCTGTTGCTGCTCGACGTCCGCTCCCTCACGCCTGAGCAACGACAGGCCGCAGCCGACCGAATCCGGGACGCCTTCGACTTCGCCCTACCGGACCTGGAGTGGTTCAACTCCGACCCCTGCGAGCGGCACACCTCCATCGCCGACGGGCAGGCGCAGATCCCACCCTGCCGCCGCTGCGGCATCAACTTCCGACGCCACCAGCGCATCGGCATCGCCTGGCTCTACCTACGCGGGCGCGGGCTGATCGCCGACCAGATGGGCACCGGCAAGACCGCCACCGCGGCCGGCCTCATGGCCTGCGCGAAGCAGAACGGCGAGTTCGACTCGGGCCGCTTCGTCGTCGTCTGCAAGGCAGCCGCGGTCGGGCAATGGATGCAGGAGATGCACCGCTTCCTGCCCAAGGTCCACGTCGTGTGCGCAACCGGCACCCGCAACCAGCGCATCGAGAAGTACGTCTCCGGCTGGGAGATCCTCGTCATCTCCCAGCAGATGTTCATCAACGACGCCGAGCTGCTCGACCGGGTCCCCATCCGTGGGCTTGTCGTGGACGACGTCGATGCCCTGCGCAACCCGAACAACCGCACCGCCTACCGGCTCAAGCGCCTCGGGCGCGAATGCGAGCGCATCGTCGTGCTCACCGGCACCCCGCTCCAGAAACGCCTCGTGGAACTGCACTCCGTCCTCGAACTCCTCGGCGGCTTCGACACCTTCGGCTCCCTGACCCGCTTCAAGTCCTCCTACATCCGGGAGGAGATGACCCGCATCTACAGCCCGCAGGCCGGGCGGATGATCAACACCCGCAAGACCGTCGGCTATAAGAACCTGGACGACTTCATCCGCAAGCTGCGCCCGTTCGCGCTGCGGCGCACCCCGGCAGACATCACCGACGCCGACCTGCCCGCGATCAGCCCGCACACCGTCTGGCTCGACCTGCACCCCGCCCAACGCGACCGCTACGCCGAACTGCGCCGCGGCGTCCTGCGGATCATCCGCGAGGAGGGCACCTCGGTCCGGCAGGCCACCGCCGTCGCGCGTTTCACCTACGGACAGGCGATCTGCGCCGGCCTGTCCACCCTCGGCGACCCCGACGGCCCCGGCACCTCCGTCAAGCTCGACTGGATCGAGGAGAAGCTCGTCGACGGCGACCTCTCCGAGGAGAAGGTCGTCATCTTCGGCAGGTTCACCAACACCATCGAGAGCCTCCAGCGGCGCCTCGACCGCCATGGCATCGGCCACGTCACCATCTGGGGCCGCGAGCCCGACAAGACCGAGCGACTACGCCGGCAGAACCAGTTCTGGGACGACCCGAACTGCCGCATCCTGCTCGGCACCGAGGCGATCGAACAGTCCCTGAACCTTCAGGTCTCCCGCCACCTCATCAACATCGACCAACTGATCAACCCCGCCCGGATGCAGCAAATGGCCGGACGCATCCGCCGTTTCGGCTCCGCCTACCGCACCGTCTACGTCCACAACCTCCTCGCCCTCGGCACCCAGGAGGAGGGGATCCTCGAACTCCTGCAACGCGAGCAGGCCCTCGCCGACCACGTCTGGGGCGAGAGCAACGACTTGTTCGAGGCCCTGCACCCGTTGGCCCTGCTTGAATTGATCGGGCGTCCCCGATCTCCACTGCCGGTATCCCGGTAGAAGGACCATGAGTGAGTTTCTTCCGCGCAAGGGCGACAAGGTACTTCTTCACCCCGCCATGGTCACGAATCCTCGTCGTCGTATCGAGGTGGGCAAAGCAGGCTGGGAGTTCTTCAGTGTGGACGGTGAGTTTGACGTCACTCGTATCACCTCGGGAATGCCTGTCTTCCTGACAGCCGAAGTCGACGCACCCGAAGTCGTGGTTTTCCTTTCAACGGAAATCGTCCAATCGGGGAAGTAGAAGCATGAGCGAAGAACAGCTGATGACCACGACGCTGCCGTGCCAGGTCCACATCGCTCGGCACATCCCGAACAGCCACGTCAACCACCGTCATCACATCTGGCCGCTCGGCTACGACGGACCCGACGTGCCGGAGAACATCGTCGTCGTCTGCCCGACCGGGCACGCCAACATCCACAAGCTGCTCGATCTCTTCATCCGCACCAGCGGCGAGATCGGCTACAACACCCTGAAGGCGTGGTCGGTCCAGGAACGCCACTACGCCAAACTCGGCTGGGAACGTATCTGCCGGCAGGCGCTATGACCCCCGAGCAGCTCATCACCGAACACATGGGCCTGGCCCACGCGCTCGCCCAGCAGGTCTGGCGCACGGCGCCGCACGCGCTCGAACTGGACGAGCTGCGGGCGATCGCCAACCTCGCGCTCGTCGCCACCGCCCAACGGTGGGAGCCATACTGCGTCGTGCCCGAGACGCTCGTTCTAACTGCTGATTTGCAATGGGTGTCCGCTGACTCACTAGTTGTCGGTCAAGAGTTGGTGGGTTTCGATGAGTACCCGTCCGCTGCCAGGACAGATCGGCGTTTTCGTTCGTCGGTGTTGACATCTGTGGGTCGAAAGGTGGCTCCCTGCCTGCGTGTCGTGTTTGAGGACGGACGGGAACTTACATGCACCGAGGACCATTTGCTCCTAACTACTCGCCGGTACAACGTCGAGAAGATGAAGCAGTACCGGAGCAAACACACCTGGTATGAAGCTGCTGACCTACGTCCGGGGCATCGGGTAATCGCGCCGTTGCGGACTTGGGCCCGGGATGAATCTTTCGAGGCGGGGTGGCTAGCTGGGATTATTGATGGCGAGGGAACCTTCGGGAAGGACGAACGACGAACGATTTCGTCGGGAGCGCACGGCGCTCAATACCTGAGCATTTCGCAGAACCCGGGATCGGTTCTAGAAGAGATGCAACGAGTCCTGGCCGGCATGGGCATCAACTTCACGTTGCGCCTGCCCGATCGGAATAGCCGCGTCCTGCGTGCGGTCATCGGTGCAAGACGCGATTCAATTGAACTGATTGGTCGGCTTCGTCCCGTTCGGTTCGATGCTCGGCGCCTCTGGGAGGGGGCGTCGATCTACTCGCGGCGGTCGGTTAACAGTGTCGCAATTCGGTCGATTGAGTCGATTGGTCTTGCTGAGGTAGTCGTTCTGGGGACTTCAACGAAGACATTTTTGGCGAACGGACTCGCGGTGCACAACTGCGCCGAGAAGGGTCACGACCCCAGCCGGTTGGAGTTCTTCAAACCGTTCCTCGTCCGCCGCTGCTACGGCGCCCTGATCGACGCCAGTCGCCAGGCGGACTGGGCGACCCGATCCCTGCGCACCCGCGCGAAGCAGATCTACGAGGCCACCGAAGGCGCCCGCAACCTCACCTACGAAGAGATCGCCGAACGCTCAGGGCTGACGGTCAAAGAGGTCCGCACCACCCGCCTCGGCATGTCCCAGCGGCCGGTGTCGTTCGAGGCCGAGGAGGTCGAGCCCGCGGGGGGCTCCGACGTCGAGTCCTCGTTGGGTGCCAAGAACATCCTGTCGGCGACGGTGGAGGCCATCCGCACCCTGCCGCTGGAGCAGCAGGCGGTCATCGCCATGCGCTATCACCAGGGTCTCCAGCTCCAGGAGGTCGCCGCACGGCTGGGCGTCACCGAGTCGCGGGCCTCGACGCTGCACACCGAGGCGATCATCGCCGTCCACGACTTCATGCGCCTGATTGCGCACCCCGAGACGAAACCGCAGGCCCCGCCGACGGATGAGGAGGGAAGACCAGTGCTCACTGCGCAGGAAAAAGCGCTCGGACGCGAGTTCAAGAAGGTACAGGAACAGGCGCTCGCCCGCGCACACGAAGAAGATCCGGCAACTTATACCGTTCTTCCGGTGCTGGCCGTATTGCGGCACGGTTGCCCGGCCCGCCGCGGGGTATCCACGGGGATAGAACTGCGCGATCGATACGTGTACTCGCCTCCGGACGAGGCGCGCGAGATCCCCGCCGGGAAGTTCGCGTTCACCTATCGCCGAGGCCGGTGCCGCTTCTGCGGACAGACCGCACGCGCTACCGAGGGCCGATTGATATTGGGCTTCCCACAACAACGGAAACCCGATTCAGGAGATGAAGATGGCTAACAAGCCCGCCCCCGACACCACCTGGGGCGCCAACGAGCAGGTGAAAGCCGAATGGGCCGCGACCCACGGTGAGTCTGCTCGTAAGGCGACCGAG
>JACCDR010467792.1_pt1 | contig 20321 bp, 22 predicted proteins | sample 7446431 | NCBI WGS metagenome assembly JACCDR01 (sample SAMN15323443, study PRJNA562643) | freshwater metagenome | isolation source: river surface water | place: USA:Blue River Watershed | collected 2017-08-17 | reverse complement strand
GTGGTCCCCTTAAAAACCGAGACTAGTTTGAATGATTGTGATCCTTAATCTCTTCTCGGGTCTTCTCGATCCATCGAGCAGCCGCCTCCTGACCTCCGAGTCCGAACGCCAGTCCGAACGCAATAGAGAGGGCTACGATACCTCCTGTGAAAAGAGCGTTGATGAAACCGACAGCGATGTTAAGTTGCACGAGAGCGGCGAGGATAGCAAAGATCCAGATCGCCCACTTCGTAACAGTACCGAGGAAGTTTGCTGAAGCAACTCCGGTTGCCTTTGCAGAGCTTCGAACGATCCTTGAAAGTACGTCAGCAATGACAACAGAAACAAGGAGAATAAGAACTGCAACAATAACTCGCGGCAAGTAGAGGAGAACTACTTCCTGAAGGAAGATGTTTACCTGGTTGAGACCGAGCACTTCAAGTGAGGCAACAAGGAACGCAACGATGATAAACCACTTAACGAGGCCACCGAGAAACGCACCTGAGTCGAGTGAAAGTCCCGCTCGCTTTACTACCGCACCAAAACCTGCCTGCTCGAGAGCGTGATCCAGTTTAATCGCCTTAACGAGGTGCGAGATAACCTTGCCAACAAGCGCACCAACAATCCAGCCGACGATAAATATAACAATCGCCCAGAAAAGGCTAGGAATAATAGATACCACTCCTGACCAAATACCCTGGAAAGAACCATTTACGGTGTTTCCTAATGTTTGCAACATAGTAATGAAATTAAAGATTTACTAAATAATGTACGAGGTGAGGCAAGGGACCGCATCGACCTTGGTGTACCCTTTAATTATAGCAATTAAAAATAACGAAAGAGCAATATATGTGGATAAAAAACCGCTCTATTAGAACGCAAAATCGCCCTTTAGGGCGATTTCTTACTTCTTCGGGAGACCTATTTTGTCGAGAAGTATCCTATGAGGGAAATCAAATATGTCCCGAATAAGCTTATCGTTCATGCTTACTCGGTATGAAAAGTCAGATGTGGAGAGAACCGTGTAGCGTATATCCTTTCCCATATCAGATTCGATAGACCGTATAGCTTTTTCCATTGATCCAGAATTAATCCCATCCCCCACCACAAACATATCGAGACGCACTTCGGTATTTTGAATAAAGACACCGGATACAAGCACTGCCTTTATTTTGCCAGCTCTTCCCAATCTTTTGATCATCGACTTATATTCAACAGAGTGTGTCTTTACGAGAAATTCGGTAAGAGGCTCAATGAACTGAAATTTTGTATCAAGAACCCAAGCCTTAACTTTCATTTTTTTCTCGACTGTTTTCTTACCCTTCTTTAAAGTAACCACCTTTGAAAGCTTCGTCTGTTTTACGAGACCTATTTTCTTCATGAACGCAGCCTCGTTCTCAATCTCTCTTGGTTTAGAGCCTGTCTTTCCTACAATATAATCTGCATCAAATACACCTTCTGTATTAAAAAGGAATAATCGCATCATCTTTACTCGTAACGCCGATCCGAAAAGCTGTGAAAGAGTGTCCATGGGGAAATAAGGATTTTGATAAAGGGGTGCAGTGCAGTATACCAAAGCTATAAGGCAAAACAAAAACCACCTTTCGGTGGTTTTTGAAATACGAGTTGTATTATTTAAGCTCAACCTTGTCACAGATGATTTTCTGCTGAAAATCTCCGCGACCCCGCCTCGCGCCGTCGCGCTCCGGCCGAAAGGTTGCTTACTTAAGCTCAACCTTTCCTCCTGCTGCCTCAATGTCCTTCTTGAGCTTCTCTGCATCCTCCTTCTTAACACCCTCCTTGATAACCTTTGGAGCTGCGTCTACAAGGTCCTTAGCCTCCTTGAGTCCGAGACCAAGAGCTTCCTTAACTACCTTGATAACGTTGATCTTTGATGCACCTCCGTCCTTGAGCTCAACCGTGAAGGTTGACTTCTCCTCTGCTGCTGGGCCTGCCGCTGCTGCTGGAGCTGCGACCGCTGCTGCTGAGACTCCGAACTTTCCTTCGAGGAATTTCACGAGCTCGTGGAGATCGAGAACTGACATAGACTCGAGAGAATCTACGATTGCCTTAAACTTTGCTGGGGTTTCCATAATAATGAATTAAATAATTGTAATTTATGCTGCTGGTGTTCCTTTCTTCTTTGCGATCTCTGACGTCGCCATAACAAAACCCTGGATAGGAGAATTGAAGAGGTTGACGATCTGAGCGTAAAGAGTCTTCTTGTCTGGGATCGAAGAGTAGGCAATAACGTCAGCCTTAGTGATGAACTTTCCTTCGAAAATTCCTCCGAGGATTACGAGCTTGTCTTTATTCTTCTTAAGGAATGATCCGACTTCGCGGGCGGTAGTGAGATTGTCAGCGCTGTATGCGACTGCGACCTCTGCTCCCATCTCAGGCATTGTTCCCTCAATCTTGGTAGATACGAGAGCGCGACCCATGAGCGTCTTCTTGGCAACGATGAATCCGACGCCAGCGGCTTTGAAACCCTTTCGCATCGCATTTCCTTCGTTTACCTTGAGACCTTTAAATCCCACAAAGACGACTCCCTTTGAGCCTTTGAAGACTGTTTCGAGCTCATTTATGAGCTCCTTCTTCTTGTCTTTGGTAAGTGGCATGTAGTGTACTTACTTCTAATAAATAAAAGGCCACCGATAAGGGTGGATGGAGTTGAAGCTAGCAAAAGCTAGTTTCGACCTCAGTAGGAGTGCCTCTTTCGAGGATTATAGCCTTATATTGGGGCTACCTACTTTCTCCGGCCTTTCGGAATAGATATTACAGGAATGGGTAGGTTTTGCAAATTCTCTTTTTAAAGGTAACCCTAAGTAAAAGCGGGGCGCCCGAAGGGTGCCCCGCTTTTAATTTACCTACTCAATATATTCTGAACATTCCGAATCAGATCTTGCGACTCAAAACGTGCCGAAAGCTGTTTCTTCCAGTTCGGGTCTTTGATACTAATATGAGGATCGATACCCCTACCCTCAACCGGCTCACCGTCCTCTCGAATGGTAATGCTATGAACAAGAAGAAGTAGATATTTTTCTTTTGGATCTACTGTTGTCTCGAGTGGAAACGTATTTTCAACTGTCCCCCAACCTCTTGTTGTATCACCAATAACTGTACCGAGCTTAAATCTTTTAAACGCTGCTGTGGTTACCTCCGCAGTCGACTGGGTCATGTTATCTGTAAGAACTGCAATTTCTTTGTAGCGGGAAAGCTCAGGAAAGTACTGCTGATTAGTTCTTTGCACGTTGTAGTCACCTTGATGAAAGAGATCGAAAGCATACTGATTCGGGCCCATAAATAGTCCGAGGAAACTCTGTGCGAAATCGAGAGCCCCTCCCAAATTTCCTCGAAGATCTATAATCATGCTATCAAGCCCCGGCGTTGAGGTGGCAGAATATACGGTTCGTCCGAATTCCAAAAGCGTCGTCGGAGATATTCTGTCTATTTTTATATACAGACTCTTTCCCATCACATTTGTAGAAGCGGTCGGCTCTATCTTTGCCTCATCATATAGATCCTTAGTGTTTGGATTAGCCAAAACTTCTTTCGCATAATCCGCCTTCTCGAGCTCTACCTTTGCCTCAGGCGAGGGATCGTTCTTTAACTCTTCCACTTTAGCCTCATAAGCGACCTTCACCTCTTCTTCTGTAGCGCCTTTTTCGAGACCAAGATCTTTATAAAGATCTTTGTCGGGATCGACATTTGCAACATCCTCTCGAAAAGCGGTCTCTTGTGTCTGAGAGAGAAGTCCATTTCTACCGAAAGGCTCAAGATTGTACAAAGCTACATTCATTACATTGAGGGCAAGCGCTTTTTTTGCGTCGCTTGAAGTAGCGCTTTCAAATGCTATAGCAAGCATTGTGGCTATTCCCTGCCTATCTCTGGTCGGAAGTATCGGCGTCGTAAGTGCATTCTGCGCTTTCTGAAGTGAAAGCTGGAAATGAGGAGCGAGACCTTCGGCAGTGGTCGATGCCCAGTAATTCTTCTGAATAACGTCGTAGCCCTCCATAACAAACCGCACATATACATCTTTTTCCTCGGGTGTTTTGTACTCAATTGCAACCGGCGATCCACTCACAGCAACGTACCCGACCACTCCAAGAACCGCGATTACAACCAAAATTAAGACTTTTAATGCCCCTTTTCTCCCTAAAGATAATTTCATGAGTACATTATAAATTTAGATATACATTCCAACAACGCAGAGTAAAACAAAAACTCCGCCTTGGCGAAGCTTTTATTATTCTATTGCCATGTTCATGCGGAAATCCACATAGTTTCGAAAAGAGACTGCCTTGTTATCGCAAAATTTTCATTCTCTATGATTAGAAGAGTGTTGTCCCATCGAGGTGAAATAAATACGACGAATTTTCGAGTGATTATTTCTGTGAACGGAAGCTTTCTATGAGGAGCCAGTACTTTAGACTGTCTATTCTCTTTAGCATCCTTGGCAATTATTTGCCGAGCATAGGGAGAATCCATAATAAGCTGTCGGCTTTTTATTCCCGCTTCTTTCTTTCTTTTGATAATTTCATCGAGAATATACTTCTCTTTAACGAAATCAAGAAAGGACGTACCGTCCGTTATTATCGAATACTCCTTTTCCGGAAGTTCAAATATCATGTCCCAAATCCTCTTGAACCCAAGGGGTCCGTAGAGAAAGTAGGTACGAGGCTTCTCATATACCGCATGCTGTTTAGCCTCCAGTTCTTCAAGTGAATCCTCAAAATCGGAGAGCTTCTCCCTCGCCCGAGCTAGAACTGCTTTTGGCGGAGCAGCCAAATAATACGTTTTCTTATTACGCTTTGTCATCACCAAAGCACACGAATCAACAAGCTCGTTTAATAGATAATAAATTGACGTTCTTGGCACTTTCGATCGATTCCCTATTTCCTGCACTGTTGCTTCACCAAGCTCTAGCGCCGCCAAATACACACGGGCACCGAGTTCAGAAAATCCCAAATTCCGTAGTATATCCGCAAGTTTCTTGTCTGTAGCCATTATTTTTATATATATTTTGTCGAAAAATTAGACATAATTTATTGTAGCAGAACCCTCAAAAGAATACTATTGACCTCAGAAAACGATGAGCGATCTAAGTTTGAAGCAATCTATTGATGTTCTAATCATAGACAAACATTTGTTCTCCGCACTAATAACAATCAAAGGAAAGTTAGTTCAATGACAACCCTAGCCTCCCCTGTCCAGATGATTCCCCTCCTCCCGACCGATAAGCTGTCGCTTAAAAATGACGGTGATCTCGAGGTGTTCTTCATTGGCGTTGGCTCTGCCGCCGCCAAGAAGCACAACAACCTTAACCTACTCATCATCAAAGGCGACACGCACGTCATGGTCGATTTCGGCTTTACTGCAAATCGAGCACTCGAACAAACAGCACGCTTAAATGTGGGTGACATCAGTACATTTCTCATCACTCATTCGCACGCCGATCACATTGGCGGACTTGAGACAGCGGCTCTTGAGAATCGATATGTTGGCCGAGCCTTCCAGAAAAAGCCAAAACTCAAGATGATTGTCACCGAGGCCTATCAAGAAGTTCTCTGGGACCGTTCTTTGCGTGGCGGACTTGAATGGAACGAGGAAGAAGAAACGACTCATCGCCGCCTCGACTTTACGGACTATTTCGATCCGATTCGTCCCACATGGATTAAGAGCTTCCCCCGCGAAGCATTCGAAGTCGATATCGGTGACATTCACATCGAACTATTCCGCACAAAGCATGTTCCGGATAACGCGATTGGCTGGCAGGCGTCGTTTACGAGCTTCGGTCTTTTCATCGATGGACATGTGTTCATCTCCATGGATACTAGGTTCGACGCTGAACTTATCGAAGAATACGCGCATCGCTCGAGCATCATGTTCCACGATGTGCAGTTCTTTCCGAAAGCGGTGCACGCTCCCCTCGCCGATCTGAAAACCCTGCCTCCCGAAGTTAAGGCAAAAATGCACCTTATGCATTACGCTGACAACTATGTAGATCAGGACATTTCTGATTTCGCGGGCTGGGCACAACAAGGCGTCCGCTATGTATTTGCCAAATCATAACAAAATCCCCGCGTTCGCGCGGGGATTTTTAACTATGTAGAGAAAGCTACTGCATTATCCTCTCAGCCACCACATCTATTGTTACAGGGAATTCATCATCAACATTCGCAATAAACGAAAGGTTAGGTATAACGAGATTGAAATCTGATCGCTTGATTTTAGTTGTAGCTTTTCCATTTACAGAATCCTCAGTTGCCGTAAGGACTACATTGAAAGTGGCCGGTTTTGTTACTCCTGAAATCGTAAGATCCCCTACAACGTCAAATGTCGCCATTTTTCCAAGTTCTATTGTGGGATTCGGCGAAGTTGGCATGAAGGTAATAAATTCATTCTCGATTTTATTTGATTTAAGAATGAGATTTACCATCGCCCTATTCCTGTTCTCATTATCAGTAATAAATGTTTTTGCATTAATAACTAATCCTCCGAATTCGATCTTGCCATCTTTAAGAGCGATATCGCCTCCAATCTCAGTAGTTGTACCGACAACAAGTTTCGGTTTTTGATTGAGAAGCTCATTCATCTCAAAGGTAACAAGTGATTTCGCTTGAGAGATTTTGTAGACACTGGAAGTTGCACTGCCAGCTGGAAGCTTTCCGGAAACTTCATTTATATCTTGGCTAGGTGGAGTCACCGGACGTGTTGCATATGCATATGCAACAAATCCCAGAATCGCAATCACCACTATCGTTATAATTGTTTTTTTCATAGGCATTTATTCTATCAATCGTTAAAACTCTTGGGTAGAGCCATCCTTTATTACGATGAATTGTATTCCTAAAGGCGAAAGAATCTTTTCAGGCAACATGTGCACGGGACCAAGCCTGTCCCCCAGGAGCATTCCTTCGTGCACAGGAAAAGCAATTTTAGGCTTCATCTTTTTTGCGTAATCGATACACTCAACAAGTGTCGCCCACGGCCCCGCCACAGGCAGTGCAAGTATATCGACAGGTTTCTTCGGATCACAGAATGAATCGCCAGGATAAAACAGTCTTTCTCCAATGAAATAACCCGTATTCTCAACAGCTTTAACGCCAGGATATACAGCCCAATGATCTACTCCAAAACCTTCGATCTTTAATCCTTTTATACTTGCGCTTTGTCCCCCACCTACGACAGAAAACTTTATGCCTTCTTTGCCTAGGATTTCTCCAACTCCTTTATTAGTAATCACTTCTGCTCCCGGATTATTCACTAAAACTTTTTTAAGTGAATCCACGTGGAGATGGTCAGCGTGCTCATGCGTAATGAGAATAGCGTCAATACCCGTGAGAATATTCTGACCGGTTGAGTATGCGCCTGGGTCAGTTAGCACAACCACACCTTTCTCCTCGATGAGGAGACAGCAATGACCAATCTTTGTTATTTTCATATCAATCTATGTATTATTCACCAACCGCAGCCGTATTATCCGCCCTATCTTTATTTTGTATATAGCCTGCAACATAAAGAGTACACATACTCACCATAATGATAAGGGTAAATCCGAACGCAAATTTGAAGAAGACTTTATCAAACATGCCCACATAATATCACTTCCCTTAAAACACGACTATATCTGTGACATCATAAGCTTTTCTCTTATTGTGTCCACGTTAACTCCTGGTGGTAGGGATATAAGTACCGTATCAGTTGTTACAGGTAGAAATGGCGCATCGATTCTCTCGATCATATTTCCCAGCGGGTTCTTTATGTTAACTTTGTCACCGTAATTAAGCCTCATAGTCGATAGTGATATCCGCAACACACCCTTGGGAGCGATAAGTGTATCTACAGGAACTATAAATTTTGATCCGCCCGTCTCTATCGTAAAACCTCCAAGATTTAATTCATGTGAATCAAGATTTTGGATTGTTAGATACTCTGGTTCCGCACGTACTAGAATGCGAGGAGAGACTATTTTTACCAATACTTTCGAGACAGCATTAACCCCTCCAGCCGATGTATTGAGAAGTACTATATATTCTCCTGGGAATTCATACACATGAGAAATAAATTGACCGTTCTCCTTAGTTCCATCCCCCATCGACCAGGCATACATCAAACGAGCTGTGACCGGCATGTTCTTTACACTTTTTATTTTAGCTTCGAAAGAAAGCGGCACACCAACAAATCCTAATCGAGATCGTCCAAGTGTCACCACGAGTTCAGGTTCCTCATAGGACACTGTAGCGACCGACTGACTGGAATGAGCTGAATATGATGCTGAGTTTTGAATTTCATTTGTTACATCACTTTGAGATTCCGACTGCTCTACTGCCACAGAAGACTGCAAAGCAACGGTTACAGACCCGGGTGTGGGAGATGCTGCGATCCATCCACCATCTGTTTTTCTTTGTAATGAGTTTCCATCACCGGCGGCTCCTAGAGAAATATCGTATGTAATTGTATCAGTAGTTATATCTGTAGAATCTTTCAGAGAGACCGTCTCCCCTGCATTTCCTAAAGAGAACGCACTGTCGAAAAGAAGTCCTGAGAAGTTTGGATTATCGGCCATAAACTTTTCCGACGAATCGGAAACTACAGCATAACCACCAGCGGGTATTACCGGACTTCCGATTGCTACTATCTTATGCCCAACATTTGCTTCAAAAAATTTCCATGTTGATAGATCGATTGATTCGATAGAATCGTTCCAGACTTCTACCCACTCCCTACCCGTGTCAGTGCCACCAACGTCATACATCACTTCATTTATAACAACCGCAGCATTTACAAAACCCGGCAAACACAAAGTAAGCGCCACCAAAACACCATACAAGATTCTCATTTATTTTTTGTTTATCTAGTAATGAAAAACCACCTCTCCAAAGAAGTGGTTTTAGTTTTAATATTTTTCTTCACTCCACTAGTTTACAGACTCGAGATAAACTTCCGATAAATTAATAGGTTATCTGATCAACAACAAGTCCTTGTGTATCGTAGAGAGTAATCGTTTCTCGTCGGCTTGCCCACATCTCGGTTTTTTTACCCAAGAAAACTCTCCACTGACTTGAAGAAAAATTAGAAAGATTTTTACTCCTCGCAACACACGATGAGTAATTCTGTCTTTCCCTTATAAATGCCTTGCAATGAGAGGATTGTTCATCAAATCGTTCTTTGTTTGAAACCTCAGGATTCTCACATCTACTAAGGGTCGAGAGGTAGTCATAGCACTGACTCGTAACAGTACGAATATCTTTATCTTGGGTTATGATCGGACAAGCGGCAGAGAGTCGTGGTTCGAAAGGATAGTTTTTAAGAAAACCAAGACATATATTTTCTCGAAAACTCGTCGGTATAGAAAAAGAAAACTGAGTAAATGGCCCTCCTGTAGTTACGATAGCCCTGTCACTATTTTTGAGGACTATTGGACCAATAACATACGAGCCCGAGGGATCGACAAATTCTGTCCCTTGTCCGATAGTGGCAGTGTCAGGAGAAGGATAAAAATAACTATTATTACTCTGCTCGACCGGCCTATCTCCTTTTCCGTTCTCGAGTCTCCAACCGGTTATAGAAACAGGCTCACCTGAATTTCGTATCTCTACATACTCTTCTATTGGCTGGATGGTATAAGACGCACTTCCAGAAGACAAAGTTACTTTGCCTGCGTACGGAGATCTTTTTGTATCCTGAGAACCCGAATACTGATAAGGGTCTGAAGTTGTATATGATTGTCCTCCGAAATCCAAGAGAGGATTTGTCCCCACTCCTGTAGTAGGTATTCCAGGCGAAGGTAAAGTAAAACTCCCAAACGTTCCCTTTCCTACGAAAGATCTAGAGAGAAGTGCGAGCACTAAAAATATAGCGCAGATACCCAACGCCAGCATCACAAGAGCTTTGATAATTCCTTGTTCATTCGAGCCTTCAATTCGTTTCATATACATATTATACACAATACAAAAGCCGCCCTTGCGGGCGGCTTTTGCCTTCAAACGCTTGCGCGTTCTAGAGGATAACCGGTATTAGAATACCGATGATGACCTCCACTCGGTCTTACCAGCCATGAAGGTGGTAGCCTGAGCAGTAGTAGGAGCAGTGTCAGTCGACCAGTTGATCGAGCTGATAGCTACCTTGAAGTTCTGAGCAGTGTTGAGGAGAGCACCTGCAGTTGTCCTATTCTCGAACGTGAACGTTACAGGAATAGTAACTGATGCGCCTTCGTCAAGCTTGAACGAATCAGTTGAGAGAAGACCAGAAGTTACAACTCCGCTACCTGATGAAGGCTGCTGGAAGCTGGTCGATGAAGCTACGAGAACCGTAGCTGCAGCGTCGTTCTGGTACATCTGGACACCGAAGGTCGATGAAGCTGACTGCGTACCGAATCGGATAGCATCACCAAGAGCGGTAACCTTAACGTTGAACGTTACTGATGCCGTAGTGGTTGAGATATCTGCGTTGGTGTTCGTCGTCTTCGAGATCGTAGGGGTACCTACGAGAGAAGCCTGGATACCAGCGTTTCGAACGTACATGATTTCACCTGAAGCAGAACCTGACTCGGTGATTGAATCGCCGTTTGAGTTCTCTGAAGTGATGTCTGCAGTGTCGATGTCAGCTGAGATCTGAGATACCGTGCCGTTTGCGCTTCGGATATCAACCTTGACCCAAAGAGTCTTGGTCGTGTCCTTTGCAACAGTTACGTCGACATCAGAGAAGGTAGCTGTACCGTTTACTACACTTGCGCTGTCGAGCTCAGTTGAGCCGTCGTAGAGGTAAACAGTCGAAGATGCGATCGCACCTCCGGTGCCTGCCTTAACAACATCAACTGCGATGTCAGTGACGAGGACGTTATCCTTCTCGGCCTTGAGGTCGAAAGAGAGAACGTTAACCTTGTCGAGTTCGTTGTTGGTTGAACCCTGATCTGCGACAATGTCCTGCGCCTTTGGAGACGAGCCATTAGTAGAGATCCTGAGTGTTGCTGAATCAGCGAGGTCTCCATCAATGTTGATTGACTTAGAAACATCGGTAGCATTTACAGGAGAGTACTGATCAATACCAGCACCGTCTACACCTCGAACGCCGTTAGCTGCAAGTCGAACGGTTCGATCAGTTGAAAGATCCGTTGAGTCGATAGAAGGCTTAACGTCAACCTTGATGTGGATGGTCTTGGTCTCGTTTCGAGGGACAACAAGAGAGAATCCTGCGAGGGTGATGTAGTACCTTGAACCGTCCTTGATCACAGTGTTTGAGTTGAGATCTGCCTGAGCAAGAACTCGGCCGCCTTCAGTTACGTAGACGGTGTCGTAGATCTTGTTGTAGATCGCAGTGCTATCACCGAGATCGAGCTTAACTCGCTGGATAGAGATGTCAGAGTTCTTAGCCTCTGCTTCAAAGCCGAGGATAGAAACCATCTTGTCTCCTTCGTATACAGTCGATGCTACACCAGAGTTTGTCTGGTCAACAGCGAGAGTACCTTCAACGCCAGAGTTTACAACTGGAGTACCAGTAGTAGTCGTGGTCGTAGTAGTCGTCGTGGTGTTCGTTGCTACAGTGCTAAGAGAAGCCCTGGTGAGAGGACCTACGTAGCCAGTTGCAGGAATGCCCTTTGACGCCTGATATGCCATAACAGCTGACTTCGTGATTGAACCGAAGTATCCCGTTGCTGGTGATACGCCGATCGCATTCTGAAGAGCAGTTACGTCTGCACCTGATGAACCTACAGTGAGGTCTCGAGTGAACGAAACTGAAGCTGTAGAGGTAACAGCTGCCTTAGCTGCTGCTGCCTTGTCAGGAGAGATGATACCGAGGCTGATAAAGAGATCAATAAGCTGAGACGAGGTCATAGACTGCGCCTGAGCGGTTGAAGCTCCGATTGCTCCGAAGATTGAGAGAGCGAGGGCAAAACCCACGACTGCTGCTACAACCTTAGAAGAAGTTTTGATTTGCATGTTTGTGTGTACTTCTAGTAAAGATGGAACTTAAAAGAAAGGCTTTTGACTTGTAATAATGCTTTCTTCGTTCCGACTAATGAATAATCTCGTTTTTTTATCAAGCAATATTTCGACCACTTGAAAAAGAAACGGTGGACTGCCCCGCTCTTTCGAACGAAGCACTTTCCGACTATTCTCGGGTGATTATCCCGAGCTACTTATATTCGAAGTGCAGTTCGTGTTCTGCAGTCTTTCAAAAACAAATAGCTCGAGATAACTTTCCCTAAGAGTAGTTCAATGAGAGATGTAGTTTGTCTGATTGTCTGTAGACCGTCTGGAAAATACGCAGAAAATTTCTGAGGTGATAAATTCGCTATTCGGTTTTCAAGGACCGAGATCGCTGAAGGTTGGAAATTGCCGTAACCCAATAAGTATATAAGTTTACGCCCTGAGGTGCAAAATTATTTAATGTGGATAACAGAAACGAGGCTTTTTAAGCCTTACTTCCTTGGGTATTAGCCACCCCCTAATACTAGCGCAAAAACAGGCTAAAAGCAAGCCTATTCTATATATGTATATAGGAGGCACTTTTGCCCCTATATTTAGGGCTTTTAAAGAGAAAACCGCCTTTGGGCGGTTTTCTCTAGGTTACGCAAGAGAATATGTGCTCCACCGCCTCTCCCCTTCTTTTCGGAGAAGTCCTGAGGAAACCATGGCAAGTAGCTCTCTTTGAATAGTCTTCTCGCTACAGCCTTTAATGCTATCGGCAAAGTCCTTTATAGAAAGACCGCTCTTTTTGGCTAAAAGTTTAAGGATTATAGACCTTCTATCATCTTTCGAGTCGGACGATTTGAGAGCCTTTTCTTTGATGTCCTTTATAGGGAAAAATTCTTGTTTGATTTGCGCTGGAGGAATCGCAGATTTCATCTCTTGCTGGGGAACATGTCCTTTATAGGAAACTGTCTCTGGGATTGGAGTTGGAGTCGAGATTTTTGGTTGTGCAGAAGATGCATCTGTCTTCCCTTCAATTTGGAAGAATCCTGGATCAAGGATTACAGTCTCTTCGTTTGCCTTTTTGTTCTCATCTTTCTCGATGATTGAAACAAGGTTTGTAAACTCTCGAGAAAGTATCTGGAAATTCATCTCAGATATAAGGCCGGCATGATAAGCAACGCTTGAAAGAGAAACAATCTGGAGAGAGAGTGCTCGATATTCCTTCAAGAGGTCTCGCCTCTCGGAAAGAGAGACGGTGTTAAATGCAATATTCATCTCCATAAGCCCGAGCCCACACTCTCGAATCTTCCACTTGAGAGGTTCGTTGTCTTTAATGAAATTGGTAATCATGTATACCGCCGTAACGAGCTTTTCCGTCTTCTTATAGATGAAGGCGAAATGATGATTTCGATTGAAAAGAGAAAGAGATGAGAGTCCCTCTGCCTGAGGGCGAGTTTCGACTGGTTTATTCTCGTTTTGGTTTGTCCCTTCCATATGCTTGTAAAATAAGGTTATTCTTGATGTCTTTAATAAGTATGTCCTTTACTAACGGTTTTTGAGAGGACGTTGTTTGTCCTATAACAATATGTCTTTTATAGACTTTTGTCAAGCTATGCGTCCATTATAAACCAGTCGTAAAAGACGTAAAGGTCGAAAAGTGCTGTCCGAAATGAAAGGTGTAGTATGTAAAGGTCTCACATGCGTAAAACTTCACTCCACTTTGTTACCGAATAGTCATTACTCTAGCCCTTAGATTCCCCCACTTTTGTAGCTCGAAACCGTATTAAAATCTCAATACCACACGAACACGCATGATATAATTACCTGCAATTATGGCGAAAAAGAAAAAGGTTGAAATAGAAGAAGTTCCTAAGGAGACCAAAAGAAAGGTAAAGGAGGAAAAGAAGGGTTTTATAAGTAATCTCTCTGACGAGACAGTTCAAGGTATTCTTGCGGTTGTTTATTTTGTGCTCGCTATTTTTACCGTAATAGCAATCTGGGGTGGCGGACCGGTCGGTCACTACACATATCAAGGTCTCTACTATCTCCTTGGTGTTGGGTACTATCTCCTCTCACTTATATTCATCGTACTCGGCCTCTCCTCCCTTCGAAACTTCCACAATCATTTTGAATCCACCAAACTCTATGGAGCAGGGCTTTTCCTCGTCTCAGTTCTCGGCATAATCCACATCGTCTCAGGTGGTCTTGAAAACGAAGGAGGGTTTATCGGAAAGTGGATCTCGTATCCATTTGTTCGACTTTTTAACGACACGATGTCACTTATCATATTTGCTGCGGGTATCATCGTTGCAATCCTCATCGCGTTCAATAAAGAGCTCGCACTTAAGTCTCTCTTTTCATTTGATAAAGAAGAGGTCGAAGAAGATGAAACAGATGAAGATGAAGACGTTGATATTCAGCTTTCCCTCCCCGTAGAAGAACCTTCAAAGAAGAAAGAAGAACCGAAACCAGAAAAAGCTAAAGACGACAAAAAATCAAAACCGATCAAGCTCACCGCCGCCGAAGAAGAAGGCGACTTTATCAAGCCCTCAAAAGAATCAGACAAAGAATATACCCCTCCTCCAATCTCGCTTCTTGAACGAGATAAAGGAAAGCCAGTCGTAGGAGACATCAAGGCAAATGCAAATCTTATAAAAAGGACCCTTGCGAACTTCGGTATCGACGTTGAAATGGATGAAGTCTCTATCGGACCGTCGGTCACTCGATACGCTCTTAAACCAGCAGAGGGAGTTAAACTCGCCCGAATCGTAGGCCTTCAGGACAACCTTGCCTATGCACTCGCTGCCCCATCGATTCGAATTGAAGCACCTATCCCAGGAAAGTCCCTCGTCGGTATCGAAATCCCAAATACCACCAAGACCATGATCGGTCTCGGCTCCCTCTTCTCAGCTGAAGAATTCCAAACATCTGAAAAACCACTCCTCGTAGGTCTCGGAAAAGGCATTTCCGGCAAATCTCACTTCCAAAACGTAGCTAAAATGCCCCACCTTCTCATTGCAGGAGCCACTGGTTCTGGTAAATCTGTGACAATTCACGCTCTTATTGTGTCACTTCTCTATCGATGCTCACCGGAGAAGCTTAAATTCATCATGATCGACCCAAAGCGAGTGGAGCTTACTTTGTACAACAAGATCCCCCACCTCCTCACCCCGGTCATTACAGACGCAAAGAAAGCTATCCTTGCCCTCAAATGGGCGGCGAAAGAAATGGATAGGCGCTATAACATTCTTCAAGAACACGGCGTTCGCGATATAGATTCGTATCACAAGAATATATATGAGCCTTCTCTCAAGAAAATAAAGGTTAAGAAAGACGGCGAAGAAGCAGAAATCATCAAAGGTCCTGACGCTATGCCGTATATCGTCATAATCATCGACGAGCTCGCCGATATTATGCAGACCTACCCTCGTGAACTTGAAGCTGGTATCGTTCGCCTCGCTCAGATGTCCCGAGCGGTCGGAATCCATCTCATGCTCTCGACCCAACGACCGTCAGTTAATGTCATCACCGGTCTTATTAAGGCAAACATCCCTGCCCGCCTAGCCCTTCAAGTGGCGTCACAAATCGACTCTCGAACGATTCTCGACCAACCAGGCGCAGAAAAGCTCCTCGGACAAGGAGATATGCTCTATTTAGGCGGCGAAATGTCAAAACCTACCCGTATCCAATGTGCATATATATCTGAAACGGAAGTTAAGAAAGTGGTTAAATTCCTCATCGACAGTCATATGGATGAACTTACTGATGAGATTAACCTCACCGACCCCGCGCAGGTTAATGACAATGCAATCTTCTCTGCAACACTCGATGATGTAGGTGAAGGAGGTGAGGACGATGACGATATGTACGAGGAAGCTAAACGAGTGGTCATGGAAGCTGGAAAAGGGTCAACTTCATATATTCAACGAAAACTTCGCGTCGGATATTCTCGAGCAGCTCGACTTATGGATCTCCTCGAAGAACGAGGTGTTATCGGTGCAGCAGATGGCTCTAAACCTCGACCGGTGATCATTGGTGGTGGTGCTCCAGCAGCTTCTACAGGCGATACAACTCCAGAAGAAAACGAAAATTTATAAATCCTTTAGCCCTCGTAAGGTAACCTAACGAAAGAACATGACCGACCGCCTGAAAGTAAAACGACTCTTAAAGATATGGGCTACCGTAGGTGTCATCCTCATTATTCTTGGCTATGGAATGTTCCAAGCCAAGAATCTGATTGCGGGGCCGGAGATTGAAATCTCCTCCCCTACTAACGGAGCGCTCGTCGGTGAATCCCTTATCGAGATACAAGGCACCGCAAAGCATATTTCGTTTTTTACGCTAAACGGCGATAAAATTTACACAAATGAGGCCGGTGTGTTCAAAGAAAAAATCCTTCTTTCTTACGGTTATAATGTAATAACCTTAGAAGCAAAGGATCGATTCGGTCGGACGGTCACAGAAAGGCTCGAATTAATCTATAAATAACAACCACATGGCAAAAAAAGAAAAGAAAGCTGCGGCAGAACATACAGGAGAGGAAACGGCGGTCAAAGACGTTTCAAAGGAACGAGCCAATATCGAGGACACCCTTGCGGCAATCAAGACCAAGTTTGGTGATGAGGCTATTATGAAGCTTGGTGATAAACCAAAGGTGAATGTTAACGCTATTCCGACAGGTTCAATCGGACTTGATGCAGCCTTAAGCATTGGTGGAGTTCCGCGAGGAAGGATTATTGAGATCTTTGGCCCTGAATCGTCGGGTAAGACCACCCTCTCCCTCCACATTATCGCAGAAGCTCAAAAGACCGGCGGTATTTGTGCATTCATCGACGCAGAACACGCAATGGATCCTGAATACGCAAAAAGAATTGGCGTAAAGACTGACGAGCTTCTCATTTCTCAACCAGACACCGGCGAACAGGCCCTCGAAATCGTTGAGTCTTTGGTGCGCTCGGGTAAGCTTGATGTTATTGTTGTCGACTCTGTTGCAGCACTTACTCCAAAAGATGAAATTGAGGGCGACATGGGTGCCCAGCATATGGGTAAACAAGCACGACTCATGTCTCAGGCATTGCGAAAACTCACTGCAATTACCGCAAAGTCTAAAACTGTCGTTATTTTCATCAACCAGATTCGAATGCAGATTGGTGTGATGTTCGGAAATCCAGAAACCACTCCAGGAGGCAAGGCCCTCAAATTCTATACATCAGTGAGGCTCGATATTCGCCGTATTGCTCAGATAAAGAAAGGTGAAGAGATCGTTGGAGGTCGATGTCGCGTAAAGGTGGTAAAGAACAAAGTGGGCGCACCGTTCAAGCAGACAGAATTTGATCTCATGTATAACGAAGGTATTTCACGTGAGGGTGAGATTATTGCGCTCGGTGAAGTATACGGAATCATCGCAAAGTCAGGTGCTTCATACTCATATTCTCCAGAAGGTGGCGAGAAGCTCCCTCTCGGACGTGGATATGATGCAACCCGACAGTTCCTCAAGGAGAATACTAAGATTACAGCTGAGATTCTCAAGAAGATAAGGGAGAAGTTGAAGGAGATTTAAATAATTCGGGAAGCCTCAGTACACAAGGGTTCTCGCTAAACCAAAAACCCCGACAATATCGGGGTTTTTGGCACTCGGTTCATCGTTTCGAAAGATCAACTATCCATCACATTAGCTTATGAGTGATAAAGGAATCCTAAATCATTACCCCGTAGACAATTCCCCTGCCATAAGCTAGTATAAGCCTCTATTAAGCCACATTTAGAAAACAAAGCCTATGGCAATGCTTGAATATAATGAAATAACAGTTCGCAAATACATAGTGGTCGACGGTGCGCCTTACGAAGTGATTGAAAACCACATAGCCCGTACCCAGCAGCGAAAGCCTCAGAATCAGACGAAGGTGAAGAACCTCCTCACTGGTCGAATGTCGAATATGACGTTTCATGCAGCCGACAAGGTCGCAGAAGCTGAGATTGATACTCGAGAAGCGAAGTATCTCTACACCTCGAAGGGTGAGTTCTGGTTCTGCGAGGCAAACAACCCTGCGAAACGATTCAAGATCCCTGCTGATGTACTCGGCAAACAGGCCCTCTTCCTCCAGGCAAACAGCATCTATGACACCCTTGTGTTCGTAGACCCTGAGAGCGAGACCGGCGAAGGAACCATCTTCGGCGTTAAGCTCGATCCGACCGTAGACCTCAAGGTCGTCGAAGCTCCCCCTGGTATCAAGGGAGATACTGCTCGCGGTGGCAACAAGAACGTTGTCGTCGAGGGCGGTGCGGTTGTATCCGCTCCCCTCTTCGTAAACGTTGGCGACGTCATCCGAGTGAATACTGAGACAGGCGAATACCGAGAACGAGTATAAATAAAAAGAACGGCGAGACTCTAGTCTCGCCGTTTTAATTTAATCTCCTCCGAAACCTCCTTGTGCCATCTTCACGGGGAAATCCATTTGATATACACCCTTCCACCCTTTCTCTTTGAGCATGACTTCTCCTGCATTGAAATGCACCTTCCAACCCTGCGACGGATCCACTAGAGTCAGAGTGTCAAATGTCTCATATTGACGCTTAAACATCTCGCGTTCAGTTGTATCGCAGGGATTATCTCGTTGAGTACCCAGAACTCGCCACGCCTGCGTGACCAACGAGTCATATGCTAGTTTTTTAGCGCCCTCCCTATCAAGCCCTAGAAACGCAACAAGCGTCAGACCGCTCGCTTTATAAAAGACCTTCACCGCCTGCGCCCAATGGACAAGGTCGATCATAAAATAAAACCATCCAAATAGACAAAGGCCGATCGCGGAATAATGGGCAATTTTCAAAGGCCCACGACTCGACCCCCAGACGACTTCTCCGATGGTCAGGGCGATCGCAAAGAAGAAAAAGATGCGCTGATTAATATCTCGAATGCGAAACGATGGAGCTCTGTCCGCCGCATTAGGCGAAGTATGAGGCTTCCATTGAGACCACATCCACTCAGGGATCAACCCTAGACGAAATAGGCGCAACACGTCTATGACATTTGGATTAACATTAACATTCATCCGACTATTCCTTTCAAAAGGTTCCTGTTGGGAGAAAATCGGCTTCAGACCGCCCCATATCGGTTTCAGGCCGATAGAGGTTTTAGTTTCTCAGAAAGCTCGGAACCAGAGCACTTCTAAAGCCAGATTACCCGGTTGAGATGCAAAGTCAACAAAAACTGCTTTAGGCTCCATTAAAAAAACCGCACATGATCTGCGCGGTTTTTTATTTATATACCCTGTTCCGTTTCCTGAATTGCGGTCTCATTCTTCTCCGCAACTACAGCCATCGAAGCTCCCACGATACCATTGAGGATTGTAAGGATGAGGAAAATAATAGAAAGAATAAGTCCTACTCTTGCCTTACCACGAGCAGTCGAAGAAAGTCCCATAGACGAGAAGACGATTCCGCAAACTGTTACTGGCAATCCAATTATTGGTAAAAGCCAAGCGAGAATGCTTACTAAACCAAGTATAAATCCAACCTTCGCCCTCTTTGCTCCTTTATCAACCACAACAGCTGCTACTGGCTCCATAACATTTATATTTAACTTATATGTACTAATTATCTCCCACATTTACTCTAGGGGCAACAAAAAGCCGCCCTTACGGGCGGCCCTTTTGTTTTATTTATCGAGCGACGAACGGGAGGAGTCCCATGAATCGTGCGCGCTTTACTGCCTCTGCGAGCTTTCGCTGATACGTCGCTGAGACGTCAGTTCGCTTCTTGCTGAGGATTCGAGCGTGAGGATTCAAGAACTTCTTCAAGATCTCCGTGTCTTTGTAGTCCACGTGCTTGATGTCGTTTTGCTTGAAGAAACACTGTTTAGCCATAGTAATGAATTAATTTTTTAGAATGGAATATCTTCTGGATTAATGTCTTCTGACGGATAATCGATTGTATCTACTGCATCCTTTTTAGCTGAAGATCCCTTTGAAGGAGCTGCTGCAGGGGCTGATGAAGCGCCTGATGCAGGTCCACCAGAACCTCCTGCCTTTGGTCCAAATTGGACAGATTCTGCGACGATTTCGGTTCGGTACTTTTTCTCGCCCGTAGCCTTATCGTCCCATGACCTCGTCTGGATTCTTCCTTCAATGTATACCTGCTGTCCCTTTTTGAGGTACTGAGCGGATGTTTCAGCCTGTCGGCCAAAGACCACCACATTGTGAAAGTCCGAAGACTCCTGCTTTGCACCGTTCTTGTCTTTCCATACGCGGTTTGTCGCGAGTGAAAGAGACGTTACTTGGATGCCCGAAGGAAGAGACTTAAGCTCTGGATCCCTCGTAAGATTGCCTATGATTAAGGCCTTGTTTAGATACATATCGTTTAATTACTACCTAATAAATTGGAACCGAGTTTGGTACCAGTTTATCAGATTTCCGCTTAGACAACGAG
>JACCDR010076426.1_pt1 | contig 20322 bp, 41 predicted proteins | sample 7446431 | NCBI WGS metagenome assembly JACCDR01 (sample SAMN15323443, study PRJNA562643) | freshwater metagenome | isolation source: river surface water | place: USA:Blue River Watershed | collected 2017-08-17 | reverse complement strand
TCGTGTCCAGATTCCGCAGCTCGCGATGATGAACACCGCGGCCGACGCCGAACAACAGCGCGAGATTGACCGCCTGAAGAAGAAGGTGGGCTGACGTGGCGACGCCGATGACGCCGGAAGAGCGCGCGCTGGTGAGCGGGTACTTGTCGGGGAAGCTTCCGCCTGAGGCGGCTCTGGAGGAGAGCATGCTGCCGCGCAACTCGCTGGGCCAGCCGGTGCGTCCGCTGGACATCGGCGCCAGCGAAGGGGCTCCAGGATGGCAACTGCGCTCCGCCTCTGGCCAGCCTCTGGGGCCCGTGGGGGACGCGGCGGTCTCATCTGCAGCGCCGGCGCCGGTTGCCGCGCCGCCAATCAACCAGTCTGTTGCGCCAGCGGCGCCGCCACTGGTGAGCTCTGCTGCGGTTCCGCTTGCTGGTCCGGCTGGGCCGGCGGCGCTTTCCGGTACTACTGGCGCGCCCCCAACCGCTGGCGTTCGCGTTGGTACTACAGTGCCGACCGGTCCGACAGACATTCAGGCACTTGCGCGCGCCGGAGCTTCTCGCATCCCTGGTACAGGCGGAGGCGCATCTGCGGTCGGAGGGCCGCCAGGGTGGCTCCAAAAGGAGATGGCTCGCACTGATGGTGAACCCAGCCTCGACGCTGGTCTGAACCCCCATCGCGTCGGGCTCGTCGTCAAACCGGAGCTCCCGGACGAAACAGCGGCGCTCGACCAGTCGCTATCTGAGGGGTTCGCGGCTCAGCGGCAACAGGGCGAGGCCGAGATTACCCGAGCCGAGCAGACCGCGGACCGCGCGGTGACGGCGGCGGACGAGCAGGCGGGTGTGGATGCTGCGATGGCGCAACGGGAGCTCGACCGACAATCGCAGCTCCAGAAGATGGACGCGCATTTCCAGGAGCTGTCCGACGAGCTCGCGAACCAGGATATCCGGGCGCCGAGTGTGTTCGGCGAGACCGTGGGCGATCAGATCCTGAACCGCATCGCCCTCTTCATCGGCACGATTGGCTCCGGGGTCTCTGGGCAGCCGAATCTCGTCTGGGACAAGCTCAACAAGGACGTGGAGCGCTCGATTGCGGCCGACAAGGAAACGCGCCAGCTCAAGCGGGAGCAGCTAGGCGATCAGGCGAAGATGATCGACATGGTTCGCGCGCGGTTCCAGGACGAGCGTGTCATCGACGCGACGCTACGGGAGGCGAAGTACCGGAAGATCGCGGCCGAGCTCGGCCGCTTTGCCGAGTACGCGAAGACGCCGGAGCGAAAGGCGGCGCTCGAATCGCTCATGGCCCAGGCGGATGGGGCGATCACGCAGGCGGCGATTCAGCGTCGCCAGGCGGCGGATGCGTCGGTGCTTCAGGAGCGGGCGATTCGGGCTCGAGCCGCGGCGAGGCCGGACCCGTTGGCTCAGATGGTGAAGCGCTCGGGCCAGCTGGCGACGCTGGCGGAGAATCAGCGGAAGATTGAGGGTAAGCCGGCGGCAGGCGAACTCGTTCCCGTTCCACTGTGGGGCGCTCAGGTACCGAAGGAACTCGGTAAGGAGGCGGTTCAGGCTTCGATTTCGTACCGCCAGATCCACGACGAGCTCTCGAAGTACGAGAAGCGTAGCCCTGGCGCGAGCGGTACCGATGCTGCGCAGAACCGCATCACCATCCTGCTCAAGAAGAACGCAGGACAAGGCTTCAGTTCCGACAAGGACATGGATCTTCTCTCGTCGCAGATTCCAGATCCAAGCAACCCGAACTTCACCAGCCGCATGGCTGAGCTCAAGACCGCGATCGCGAACCAAGAAACCTCGTACAAGCAGGGTATTGGCGCAGCCGGTACGTTCAATCCCAAGACGGAGCAGCGCTAATGGCGACCGTCGAGCTCATTGATGAGTACGGCAACCCGCGCGTCATCGACGAAAGCGAGATGGGAGCCGCGCTCGATGCGGGCTGGCGCGAACCCACACCGGAGGAGCTTCAGGCGAAGGCCGAGGCGGAGCAGTACGGCACCTTGGGCGAATCGCTCAAGGGCGTCGGCGAGCGCGCGCTGTCCGGTGCCACAGTCGGCCTCTCTGACGTGGCGCTATCCGAAGCGTTTGGCGACGAGTACCGGGCGGCACGGGAGGCGCGCGGCCGGCAGCTGGGCGCGATCGGAACCGGGGCGGAGATCGCGGGGGCCGTCGCTCCAGCCCTGCTCACGTTCGGCGAGTCGGCACCGCTGTCGGCGGCAGGGATCGCGCGGGGCGTTTCTGCTCCGGCGCGGGCGGTCATGGCTGCCGGGCGGGTGGGAGAGGGCCTGGCGGGCGCCGCGGTGCGCGGGGCGGGAATCACCGGACGGGGCATCATCGGCCGCGGCGTGCTGAGCGGCGCCGAACTCGCGGCCGGCGGGGCAATCGAGGGCGGCCTGTACGGTGCCGGGCAGGCGCTGTCGGAGGCGGCCCTGGCACCTGGCGGGAACTACGACGAGCTGGCGTCGAAAATGATCGCCGGTGGGCTCACGGGGGCGGAGTTCGGGGCGATCGGTGGAGGCCTGCTTGGGTTCACGGGCGGCGCGCTCACCCGATCAATCGAGAAGGGTGCGAACCGTCTCGTGGGCAAGGGTGGGCTGAAGCGGATGCTGGAGCAAGAGGCCGACAATGCCACCATTCGCGCACTCGGGGCGGTGACGCCCAGCGAGGCGTCCGCGAAGGGCGAGGCGGGGCTGTCTCGGATGGCGCGCGAGGTACGTGACGCGACGCTCGAGGACGGAACGCGCGTGTTTGCTCCAGGTGCGTCCAAAGAGGAGATTTACGACCGGGTCGTGAAGGGTCGGAAGGAGACCGGCGTGAAGCTGGGCGAGCTCCGGCGTGAGGTGAACGACGCGATCGAGACGACCGGCGGCAGATACCGACCGGAGCTACGCGGTTTCTTCGACGACGTGGACGCGATGGTGGCGGAGGCTCGAATGGGGCCGCGAGCGCTTGCCTCCCGAGCCGAATCGGCGGCCGAGCAAGTCGCGCCGCTGCGGCAGTTGTGGGAGTCGGGCGGGGCGACGCTCGAGGCAGTCACGGCGTATCGGCGGAAGCTTGACGAGGTGATTCGTCCGCCCACCAAGAAGGCCGGGATCCGGGTGGCTCCTGAGAACATGGCGCAGCTCGAGCGGGTGAGGGCGGGGCTCGAGGCTCGAATCGAGGCGGCTACCGATCGGGCGGTGAAGCGGTTGCTACCGGACCGCGCGGGAGAATACGCGGCGCTCAAGTCGCGGTATGGGGCGCTGTCCGATGCGGCTCAGCTCGGGAAGCGCGAGGCGGGACGGGAGATTGCCCGGAACCGGTTTTCGCCGTTCGAGACTGGGTCGGCTCTGGCGGGCGCTCTCGGTACGCTGGCGACCGGAAACCCGGCGGCGATCATCGGTGGCGGCGCGCTCGCTGGGGCCCGGTACCTATGGCGCTCCCGCGGCGAGTCGGCGCTGGCGGTGATTGCGGACAGGGTGGCGCGGTCGGATGCGAAAATCTCGGCCGCGGTCGCGAAGCTGTTTCGTGTCGGGGCGGACGCGCGACGTGGCGCTACCGGTGCGCTCGCGGCGAACGAGGTCGAGGAAAAGGGTCGTGTCGCGCGGGTGCTCAAGCAACGCAAGGAAGGCGCACAGGCACAGGCGGCGGCGTATCGAAAGCGGCTCGAAAAGATCAGCCGCTACACGCCCGAGGCTGACCCCGACATGGCCACCCTGACGAGTGCGGCACCGCAGGCGGCGATCGCTGCCGCTTCGAGGCAGGCTCGGGCTCGGGACTACCTGCTGCGGACGGCACCCTCTGACTTGCTGGATCCGAACCCGGCGCGAACTGGGCCGAATCGTGTGCTGCTCGAGCAGTGGGCGCGTCGGCTCGAGATGGTGGACGATCCGGCCGGGACCGTATCGAAGCACCTGGCGAACGGAACGCTCACGCGCGAGCACGTGGAAACGCTGCGGCTCGTGGACCCGCCACTGTACGCCGCAGTCGTGGACAAGATTCAGGACCGATTGGTGAACAGCAAGACCCAGCCGCCGTACCAGCAACGGGTGCGCCTAGGGCTACTGTTCGGGATCGTGACGGACAAGAGCATGCGACCTGAGCAGATCGCGGCGACGCAGTCCTGGTACCAGGAGCGCCGTGCGGCACAGCAGGCAACGCAACAAGGGCCCGCCGGCGCTGGACCTGCTACGACTGACATGGCCTCTGGGTTCCAGTCCGAATCGCAACGCATCGAATCGGGCCAGGCGCCCGCGTAGGAGACAGACATGCCCGCACAGAACAAGACCAACACAAGCCCGAACTGGCGCGTCATCCGCAATGCTGGGGTGACGCTGTCCACGACGCTGAACCTTCTCACGCTGCGAGGCGGACCCACGGACGGGTGCGGGAATCGCAAGTCCTATCCGGTGCGCGCGATCGTGTGCAACGCGGTGGCTGGCACGGGTGTGCTGCGGGTTCGGAAGGCTGGGTCCTTCGCGACTACCGCGAGCGCCACGGAGATTCTCACGCTCGCCAACGGGGTCGAATACCCGGGGCAGTTCGCGAAAATCATCGGCGGCAGCACCAGCTCGCAGTTCAGCGAGATCACGCTGTACTGGTGACCCATGGGCCTCCGCACCGGAATCAGCATCAACAGAGGCCTCGGCATCGGTTCGGGCGGCATCGCGCCGGCCGGCGGTGGGGGCGGCATCCCCGTCGGTACCGACCTCCTAACCTTCACCGAAGGCGCTTTCTCTCGCATCGGCGAGGGCAGCTACCTCGCGGCGGACATGCAAACCGCCGCCTGGTTTGCAACGGACGTTCCACGCACAGGATCTCGCGGGTGGCTGTTCGAGCGCGCCTTCACCAATCACGCGAAAACCGCGGTCGAGGTCGGGGCCTCGTGGACCGCGGCCAACGGAGCGGGCGTTGGCAAAGTCGCCGGTTCTACCAGCCCAGGCTCGGCTCCCGACGGCTCGACGCCTGCGGTAATGACCTACGGTTCCGCTACCAATTCGCGCCTGACGCAGACGATTGGCACCGGAATCACCGACAACATTCCGATCACGCTCACCGGTTTCTTCCGTGGCGCGTTGCCAGCACGCGGCAATCAGCCCGCCATCAACGCCAGCATCGACGCCACGGTCACGATCCCGAACGGGACCTGGGCGCGACACGTCAAGGTTGGCGTATCCGGAACGGCAATCAGCGATGTCGTCTTCTTCGACAACGACATCGCGACCGTCCAAGTGGTCGACTCGTTCGCTTGCTGCTGCAACGAAGGCACGTACCCGATGACGCCGACCCGCTCTCTCGCAGCGGCGTTCACGAGCTTCCCGGACAATCTCACGTTTCTGTCTGCACAGGTCCCGCTTGCACTACGCGAGGCCGCGTGGACGATCGTCGTAACGCCAGAGTGGGCTCCCGCTGATCTCGTGTCCGGAGACCAGCGCTGGATTCTATCGTTCGGTGGTGCCAATGACGGGCTTCGATTCCGCCACACCGGGACGGACGTGCGGCTCGAAGCGGTGGTGGGCGGGTCGGTGGTAGCGAGCAGCAACGCCGTTGCAGGCTCGACGCGCGAGGTCGCTCTCACGCTCGCAATCAATCCTGTCGCGGCGACGCTGACCGTGAACGGCTCGGCGGGTTCAGCCGGTACGCCTTGGGCTTGGCCCGGTGGTGTGCAGTTGCGAGTGGGCGGAGTGCTCGGACTGACGAGCGAGTTCGACGGGTACATCCAGGTTCCGGAGGCAGCGTGACCATCGCCATTACTGCCCGCACATCGCTACCGCTTGGCACTCGCCCGCCCGGAACGAAGCTGAGCACGCCGCTTTCCAACCCCGCGATCATGGTGCTCGGGGACTCGATCGGATATGGGACCGGCGACCCAAGCGGCAACTCATTCCGCACGTATCTGCACACGCTGCTCACGGCTGCGGGCCTGTCCCCGACGTGGATCGGTCCGCAGGTGTCCGGCACGGCACCGGCCGATCATACCCGCTCAGTCGTCGGGCGTACGACGGTGGATCACTCGGCGGATATCGCGACGATCATTGGTGGAGGCGGCTCGTACCATCCGACGCTGATCCTTGTGTTCATCGGCACAAACGACGCGAACGACGCGACGTTGACCACCAACTTCGCGACCAACTATGAAGCGCTGATGAGTTCGTGTCACTCGCTAGAGCCAAGCGCGCGCTTCGTGGCGGTGTTGCTTCCGACGGGTGGAGACGCCAATCGACGCACGCGAATCAACACGATCAACGGCGTGCTTCCGACCTCGATCGCGACGCTTCAGGGGTCGGGTCTCCTGATCGCAACGGCGGACTGCCGGGTACTCTCGTTCGGACAGGATATGCTGCGCTCTGAGACGCCGAGCTACCTGCACCCGAACGCGGACGGTTTCGCCAAACTGGCCGACGCTCTATATCCGGCGGTGATGAATGCTTGCGGGCTCGATGCGCAGTGGTGACCGCTGACGCCCGCCGTGATCAACGACCGGATTCCGCTGATTCCTTGGGTATGAGCTGATTTCAAATGCAAGCTTCTGCTACACTTCCGGTAAAATGAAAGCCCCCACCATGTCCGACCTAGCTCTGACCTTCGTCACCCTGCTGCTGACACCCGCATGCACCGACACCTTCGAGCCCGCATGCAGCCCCGACCAGCTCGTCGCAATCGACCGCGCGTACGAGGCGGAGATGGTCCAATACTGCCGCGGTGCGTTCTACCAGTGCCCGGAGCGTGGGCGCATCGAGGCGAAATACGCGGCCGAGCGGGAGGCTTGGGTCAGGTGCGATCCGGTGGATGAGCCGGGGATGAGCACGGGGAGTGGGAAGACTGAAGGAGACCCGCGATGAACAAGCCTGAAGACATCGTCCGTTTCGAGCCCGGTGCGACTGCGGACCTGACGAACCCGCTCGACCCGGTTGGTTGGATCCTGTTCGGTGACCGCTGGCCCGGGATGTGCGCGAAGCCTTCGTCTCCAAGCAAAGGCGGAACCCTGACGGTCACGAGCATCGACCACGAGTCCGGAGCCATCACGGTGGACAAGTGACCCCCCGAACAGCCTCCAGTCTCGTCGGCCCCGTCATCGAAGCCCTGGCCCCACTCTGCTCGAGCTGCCCCGGCATCGCCGAGGACGTGGTCCAAATCGTCGCGCGCGCGGTCGAGATGGCCGTCCGTTCCGGCAAGGCGTCGGATCCGGACGTGTGGGCGCGGGCGATGATTGCGGCGTCGAGCGAGTTTCAGGTGCGGAAGAAAGTGGATGCTTGGATTGGACTGGAGCCGTTGAGGAAGTGATGAGCTTCGAGCCACCCATCGGCTTCGGCCCGCAACCTCGAATCCCGCGGGTGGAGCCGTCGCCGGATCGCATGAAGAAATGCTCCACGCCCGGCTGTGGATGGTGGCCAATCACGAGCTACCAGCGCGACAAGAACAACCCGGACCTGCATCGGAACCAGTGCAAGGCGTGTCGGCAGGAGCGTCGCTCGCAGTTGCGGAAAGGGGCGCGTCGGCTGAGGCCGTGGCAGCTCCGTAGGTGTCACGTGCGATGACCTTCATCTTCCTCCCCGGCTCCGACGAATCCGCGAACGATCGCTTGGCGCGGTTCCACGAGGAGTTTCTGGCTGCGGGCCCCGTTGGGTGGGTCGAGCGGGAGGCGGACTTCCGCTGGCTCATGTCGCACTACCTGCCGCCGGCTCCGTGGAAGCAGAAGGGCACGACCTGCGCGCTCTACCAGGGCGCTTGTCTCATGGCTGTCGGTGCGCAACTGCGTCGACCTGTCCCGCCGCGGGAGGCGCCACCGAAGGCGTACGCGATCACGACCTGGGTCAAGTTCTCGTTCTCGGGCGAGCAGTGGATTCCGATCGCGAAGCTGAAGAGCGGCGCGGAGGAAATCACCCGGGGGGACCTCTTGTACTGGAGCAACACCACGTCGGGCGAGGACGGGCACATCGGCTGCGTACTGACCGGCGAGGGCTTCACGTGGGCCACTGCCGAAGGGGGCGGGGGGCTACCGAAGGGCACCTGCAAGCTCAGCGACGGCACGAAGGACATTCTTCTCAGCCACGGGCGGCACTTGCGCGGAGTCGTGCGGCCGAACCTGATGAAGTCGGTGATTCTGCCGCGGCCGCGCAACGAAATGCCCACCAACCCCGACGGATTCCTCGAGCTCCACCGCGGCAGCAAGGGGCCTCGCGTCGGCCAGTGGCAAATCGAGCTGCTTCGGCTCGGCTACCAACTGCCCAAGTTCGGGGCCGACTCGGACTTCGGAGCCGAGACGGAAGCGGCTACGCGGGCGTTTCAGATCAAGAACACGATTCCGAATACGGGCGTGGTGGACCGAAGAACGTGGGAAACCGCGAGGGCACTGGAGAAGTGAGGAATGGAATGGCTTCTAGCGGCGATATACTTGTTCCAGGCGTCCCCCGAGCTCCAGACGGCGGGAAAGATCGCCGACGTAATCGGTGGCCTTGGTCCCACTGGTTTGCTCGGCGTGGCCCTGTACTTCCTGGCGAAGGAAATCCGCCGGCTGCAACAGGAGCTCAAGACCACGAACGAGGCCCTGGACAACCTTCAGCAGAAGCGCGTCGAGGAAGCCCAGGCCTCAGCGGACGTGATGCTGGCGTTCCTCCGTCGAGCGAATCCGAGCGGGACGAACGAGACACGGACCGGGTAGCGTGCCCGATTCCGGATGAAGACTGGGACGAGACGACCGACATCATCGAGACCATGATCGAGAGCGAGCCGGTTAGGGCTTGCGAGGCTTTGCGGCAGAAGATTCGGAAGCTCACTCCGGTGGATGGGGTGCGGAAGGTGGATCCGAGGCGGGAGCGGGAGTGAGGGCGACTTCGATCAGAATCTCTTCCGTGTGACAGACGATGCATGCATCCCCGCCGCCGCCCGCTTGCGGCTCGCAGGTTCGAGCGCAACCGCACTCGTCGTCGCGCATGAAGTCCGCCCCAAAAGCACCATCGCGCGCGAGCTCCACCCATGACGCGAGCGCCTCCCGCATCGCATCCCGCTCCGCCGTCCGTTCGGCGAGGACTCTCGCCAGTTCGTCGTTCATGCGCGTCGCGCCTCCAGAAGTAGCGGCAGTTCGAGTGCCCAAAGCCCATCGTCCCGCTCCACCCATTGACCGATCCCGATACTCTCCCGCGCTGGATTCTCGACTTCGACGAAACGGCCAGACTCATGACCAGGCGGGCCGTCGAACACAATCTGAATGAACCCGCCGGCGTTGGCCTCTCGCATCTTGCGCTCATGTTCCTTCGCCTCCGCCAACTCGCGTTCAAGGGATTCGATGCGCTGGTGGGCGGTGTCGCGTTCGGATAGCAGCCGCTCGCATTCGTCGGCGAGCGTTGTAAGCAGGCGAGCCACCAAAGAGTGATCGCCACCGCCGCGCCAACGCGCGCATTCTCGCGCCTCCGCAATCGCTGCCGTGATGGGGTCGTCAGTCATGCTCGCTCCGTTCCCAGGCCGTATGCTTGGCCTCTTCTAATTCGGCTCGCAACCGCTCGACCTCATCCGCCAATTCCGCCAAAATCGAAGGCGCGGCGGCGATGAGGGCGGCGTCTCCGGGCTCGGGCCAATACTCGGCGAACGCCTGGTTACGCTTGGCGCACTTCGCGAGCTTGAACGGGTGGAAGACATAGAACCCGTCCACGATACCGAGTCCGTTTTCTCCTGGCGCCGGTACCTTGTTCTCCGCGTACAGCTCCCAGAAGTCATCGTTTTCCTCAACGTACCAAGCGCCGCGATGCTCGGCCTCCGCCAACAGCTTCCGCGTCCGCTCAACGATGTCGGTCATGTCCCACCTCCACCGGCGCGCTTGATGGCGGATTCGAGCCGATCCGCTGCTGTGCTAATTCCGACCGCGAAGCAGTCCAGCGATGCCGCCTCGACAATATCGGCCGGATCGTCGCCAACACGGATCTCGCCAGCTTCGTCGTGAAGACTGGCGGATTGAGCGCGCAGCCATTCGACGATAGCCAGGCGGTCGGCGGTAACCAACTCTATGGTCGCCGGTAACGGATCCGAATCTTCGGTAATGCGGTACGCCACATCCCTCGCCGCTCTCAAGTCACCCATCGCCGCCGCCTTTCGATTCGTCAACTGGGAAGCCGGGCAATGCTCGGATCCGCGCAGCGACAAGTGACGCGAACCAGCGATGTTCCGGTCCGTGGTGCGCCGCTTCGTCCTGGCATTCGCGCTCTGCTTGACGCAACGCCTTCGCCCGTTCGTCAGCCCGGATGGCGGCGTCGCGCTCGCGTACCTCATTCAGGAACGGTGACGACGCTCGCATCCAGCGGTCAGCAAACTGTCCCGCCGTCTCAATCGCGTCGGTCATGGCTTCGGGTCCTGGCGTAACGCGCCACCGGCTGGTCGTCTGCGCAGACCACCTCCCAGCCGTGCTCAGACTCCTGTGCCTTCCACGGGAGACCGGGCGCCTCCGCCAACAGCTTCCGCGTCCGCTCAACGATGTCGGTCACAGTTCGCCTCCACCGGCGCGCTTGATGGCGGCTTCGAGACGATCCGGAATGGCCAGCAAGTCGTCGGTATCGCAGCCGTCTCGGTCGATGTACTCGCGCAGCCACTCGACGATGGCCAGGCGGTCGGCGGTCACGGCTTCAACCTGAACTTCAACCGCGCGGCTCTCGTGATTCGGACCCGCGTATCGGCGGTAGTCAGCCAACGCCGCTACGAGGTCCATAGCCGTTCTCAAGTCACCCATCGCCGCCGCCTTTCGATTCGATCAAGTTCGCTGCTTGCAGAAACCAGTAGCTCCGTTCCGCCCAGGCCTTTCCCGGGTGCTTTCGCTGGTCCGTTTGCGCTGCCTGAGCCTTGTCCTCACTGGCCTTGTTTCGCAGTTCCGCCGCCGCCCACGCAATCGCCCTCGCCCGTTCGTCAGCCCGAATGGCGGCGTCGCGCTGTGCAACGTTGGCAGCAAGAGCTACGGCGTCGTGCGGCTGTTCGATCACGATTCTGTCGGAGAATTGTTCCGCCGTCTCAATCGTGTCGGTCATGGTTTCGGGTCCTCGGTCATCAGGGCTCGTCCCTTCTCCAACTCTGAGAACAGTTTCTCACTCGGCGTCCTCCCGATTCGATAGCACGTGTTCAGCGCCTGGAACGCAATCGCAGCCTCTCGCCAGCGTGCTGTCAGCGCCTCCGCCTTCTCGCGCCGAGAGCGTTCGGAGGCGAGCTCCTGTTTCGCTTTCAGTTCGTTCGCGGCGGCTTGTGCGACGTACTTCTCAGCTCGGGCTAGGCTACCGTTTTGGCGACCGATTTCCGATTCTAGCTGACGCACCCGTTCGCGCTGTCCGCATCCGCACTCGCATTGCTTCTCGTTACTCATCGCCGTTGTCCTTTTGCTGAATAGCCTCGCCGTTCAGGTCGCTTTTCAATGCTGAAGCGCAGTCTAAAAGCGTCATGGCTTCCGCGTGCAGAATGTCAGCCTGGGCGCGCAGATCGGCAGCCTTGCGCTGACGTAGATGGGCCTCGTTTTCCCAGCGCCGGATTCGCTCCTCGCGTGTCATCGCCTCTTTCCTTTCGCCTTCAGCTTGCGGGATTCGCGCTGGATGCGGGCCTCGACCACCAGTGCACCTACCGCGACACCGTTGGCGCACGCGATTGATCCCTTCAGTTGCAGCGCCCGGGAATGCTTGTACAACATACGAACGGCTGCCTTGAGCCCGGACACGAAGGCGCAGCGCTCGGAGGGGGTCACGGTTTCACCTTCGTTCTTGGACTGAACGCGAACGCCACCTGAAGCACCGACTTCACCAGCTGAACCGCGCCCAGTTGGCGCTTGAAGCCGTCGATGTGTCCGCTGCGCCAGCCGAGCGAAGGCTTTTGCAGTAGCTCGATCGGGTCGGTGCTCTTCGCGTACTTGGTGCCAGCCTGGTGCGAGATGACGAAGTCGTAGCTACCGGTCTCGGTGTTGCCGCCCACGTTGGCGATCGCGACGGTGGCTAGGTCACGCTTGCGATCTGCATCGCCTCGTGGCCACAGTTCGATGCGTACGACAATCACCGCTCCCTCGTTTTCACCATCACGCCATCGGCTGGGGGGACGGGTGCGCGTAGCGCTGGTGACAGCGTCGACAGGTCCGGATTCGCCGCTGCGTAGTCGTTGGCGTCGGCGGGTTCCGATTTGCCGTCGCCCATGCTCGGATAGCTCACAGCCAGCAGTCGTTTCGCCTCTTCGCTGGCCGGCGCCATGATGCTCTCGCAGCGCGCCTGATGCCGCTTCCAGGCGTTGTTGGCGGCCTTCTGCGCTTCGCGCTCGGATTTGCGGATGGCGGTCAGGATGCGGCCAGCTTCGTAGTGGGGATTATTGCTCATGGTCGTGCTCCTCAGAACGGGTAATCGTCCTCTGCTTCGGTTCCGTTGCCGGCCGTGTCGTCGTCGTAGCTGTACGAGCTCGACGCCGGTTCTGTAGCGGCCGGCTTCGCGTCGCGCGGGTAGATTTCCGGCTTGTGCTGCGGCGGCTTCGCGGTCACGTGCTCGTGGTTGCGCTCGCCGCTCCAGACTGCCGTCGGGTTCTGTTCTCTCCACGTAATCCAGAACGAGAGCGCCTTCGCGCGCTTGGCGTCCTTGTCTGCCCACTTTCCGCCACCGTTCGCGCTTTCCAGGCTGCGGTTGTGCCAGAAGCGAAGCGATTCGAGATCGCATTCGCTCGCGTACATGACGCCCCCGGCGCGCATGATTGCAGAGTCGTACTTGGGACTCTTGGCGGGCTGCGGCGGGCCGATTTTCTCCATCGCGGCGCGGATTCCGGTGGAGTTGTCCCAGAGCAGACCGAGAGCGACGGAGGCGGGAAGCGAGCAGAACTCGGAGCGGTTCATGCGGCCTCCGTCTCGCCGCCCAGTTCCTCCGGCGCATACAAGCCGAGTGCTGCACCGGGAAATTCCTGACGCACGGCGCGCACCTTGACGGTCTTGGCAAGCATGGCCTGTGGGTCCTTTTCCCATGGCACGCGGTCATCCTTGCCTTGTGGCGGTGGGCGCGTGCGCGGATTCTCTGGACACAGACCCGCCTGCTTGGCCTGATCCAGCGTGTACGTGTAGCGCGTTGCCTTCGGGTTGCGCCTGTTCTTGATCTCGACGGTGCAGCTCTCGGCCGTGCTCTCGATGACCTGCATGTACTCGCAGTTGGGATCCGCCTGGCCACGAGCGGCGATGAGATGGGCGCTCATCACGATTCGGTTGCCAACCACGTAGAAGCAGTCGAGCGCCATGAGGGCAGAGAGACCGATCTCGCGACCTCGGAGAACGGCGGCCATGACGGCCTCCTTGTTCGGAAACTTGCCGAACAGGCGACTGTTGAACATTGCAGTGGCCAGGGTGTCGACCTGACCGAGACTGCGCGGCTCGAGCTCCAGCGCGTAGCTGACTGGCGAGCGCACGATCTCCGTGATCGGCTTCGCCCTCACCTTCGGTTCCTCGACCGCCTCGACCTTCACTTGCTTCGTCTCTGACACTGGTTCCTCCGTCTTTCCCGTCGCCTTGTCGAACTCCGCCACGATGTCGTCGGCCATCGCGTCCAGCGCATCGCCGGCTAGCGCTGCCATCTCGGACGCATCCGGCTCGCTCTCGAATTCCGCGTCCGTCCAGTCCGCTGTCGGCTCTGCGATCGGCTGCGTCATGCGCTGCTTGAGCGCCTCCTCGTAGTCGACCGGCGCATCCGTCACGAGCGTGACAAGCTTTCGCGCCAGCATCACCTGCTCACGGCAATCGAGCATTGAACGCTCGAAAGCCTTGAGCTTCGCTTCCGGTTCGACATCGAGCAGGACGCGATACGCCTCGTAGATCGCATCGATGTTTCCGTACTGCGAAAGCAGCTCAGCGCCGCGTTTGAGCCCGACGCCCTTGGCTCCCGGCACGTTGTCGGCGGTGTCACCCATGATGGCGAGCAGGTCTCGGAGTTGCGCAGGCGGTACGCCGAACTTGGCCTCGACCTCGGCGGATCCCATGCGCGCACCGGTCTTGGTGGATAGCACGGTCACGCCTTCGGCCACGAGCTGAAGCATGTCCTTGTCGGCGCTTGCGATCGTGACCGTCAGCGGTGGGTTGCGGTTGCGCGCCCAGGCAACAGCGCCCGCGATGATGTCATCTGCCTCGTAGCCTTTGGCGCCCCAGATTGGAAAGCCGTCCTTGGCCAGGCGTTCCTTGATGCGGGCGAACATGTCGACGACGGCTGGCTCCAGCGCGTCACGTTGCGCTTTGTACGATGGGGCAATCTGCTTTCGCAGGTACGGAGGCGAATCGACGCAGATCGCGACGTGGGGAACGTCTTGGGTGAGCCCAGCGACCTGCTCCAGCGTGCGCTTGTACGCCTCGTTGATCGGCTTGTCGGCCGTGGCGTGATAGTTCATGTGAAAAAGATGGGACACGTCCACGAGTAGCAATTCCATTTCCTGTCCTTCCAGCGCCTTCGCGCGAGTCTGTTCGATGTACGCGAGCACGTCGGCTGCGTGGGCGGGGTTGCGGAGTTTCATGGCAACAATCCCGCCCTCTTGAGCGGCCCAACCAACTTCCACGCGATGTCGTCATCGCTCATGTGTGACTTGGCTTCCGCCGTGTCTAGAACCAGTTCAACCAACTGCCGAATCTTCCCGATGTCGGCGACGCGCTTCTTTCGAGCAGGGCGCTCCAGTTTCTGGAGACGGTTCAGAACCTCGTGTTTGAACTTGTCGTGAGGCGGTTCGGACTCGTCCTCGGCATCATATTCGATGTCACAGATCGCGCACTGGACCATGATCGACATCACCCCACCCTCCCCATCGCCGGAGCCGGAATGGTCGTACACTCCGCATCCACCACCGCCACAACGCTCCCCAGCGCCGCAATCTCGATGTCGCGCGTCAGTGCCACCGTCGCGCCAATCAGCTCGTCGCGCAGCTCCCAGTCCCGATTCGTGTCCAGATGCGCGTCGAGTTTGGACAGGACGCGCTGGAGGTGGATGGCTTCGGAGAGGGTCATTCGCCTGCGTCCTCTGCTAGTTGGGCGGCCCAGTCGAGGAGGCCGCGGGCATGACGCACATCTACTTTGGGCCAATCGTTGAATCTCGGCGTTAGCCACATGTCATCGATCGGCTGCATCCCAAGCATCCTGCATGCGCGTTCCGCGTACTTCTCGACCTCGTCCGCGTGGACGCTCCCGGCTGCCGCCCAGATCGCTCCACGAATGCAACGGGCTGTGCACCTCGGATCGAAAACGGTCGCGCCACCTCGCCATGCAGTCCCCTTCGCCAGCGTTCCCAACAACGGTTTCGCCGCCCTCAGAATCTCACTCGGTTTCATTCCTCGCCTCCCTCTCCGTCGCGCAGTCTTTCCAGCTCGCTCTGTCGCGCTCGCTTCGTCCAGTCCGCAAGCGCTGCGTCCTCCGTGTCTCCCGTGCCTAGAACCTTGGTCGGCTCCTCGTGACAGAGCGCGCACTCGGCTTCGTAGTAGGTACCAACGTCGGTCGGACACTCGTACGTCTGAACGTCGACGCTTGAGCCGCACGTGGGGCAGTCGGGTGGAGCCGCCTGCAACAAGACCTCTCGACTCGCCTTCACGGCTTCGGTCCTTTCGTGGATTCGAGCAAGTCGGCGGCTATCCTGAATCCGGTTTCGTTCGCGCGCGCGACCTCAGCTCGACCGTCGGCGTCGTCACGTTGCGTCGTGCACTGTGCTTCTTTTGCCGCGTCTCGTTCGCGCTCCTCGGCTTCGATTCGCCACCGTTGCTGTGCCGCCCGTAGTTCGGCGACGCACTTGGCGCGCTCTGCTTCGGCAATGCACAGTCCACACGTCGCGTGCAGGTAGGTTCCGTGTTTGCATGATTCGACGCCGTTACCGTGTCTGGGCATCACTTCCCTCCAATCCCATCCGCCGCCACCGTCACCCGACTCACGGCTTCGGGCCTTTCGGGGATTCGAGGAGGTCGGCACACTCGCGCAGATACCAAGCTCTGTTGAGCAGCCGTGAGCAGTCCGAGTCAGCGATGCCGAGGGCCTCACTGTTCTCTTCGGCCTTATCCGCCTCCGCCCGCAGTTCGGCAACGCACTTGGCGCGTTCGGATGCGCGGATGGCGACCTCGATCTGCGCGTACATGTCAGCTCCAGCAGCAGCCATCACTTCCCTCCAATCCCAACCGCCGCCTTCTGAGAGGTGGGCGGGGTCACGGGAGCAACCCTGCCGCTCGTAGATGCGGCGCAATGTCCGCGGCCATGACACCCGAATCGACGCCACGGGTCGGGATGCTTCGCGCGTCGAGTTGCTCCAGAACGATGTCGATCAGGCGCCGAATCTTCCCCAGGTCAGCAACCTTGCGCTTACTGTTCGGCTTGAGCTTTTCAGTGGTGCCAGGTCTGTCCGCGGACAGTTGCGGCTTCAGTACGCCGACGATGTAGTCGAGCGCCGTTTGCTCGTACTCGGATGGCGCGGTCACGATGAGCCTGCACTCACCAGGCCTGATGAACTCCAGTTCGGCGCGCCAGGACTTGTGACCGTTCATACGCAGGGAAGCGTCAAGCAACTCACGAACGCGAGTCAGTTCCGCCTCCAGCTTCTCGGCCGTCTTCACGCCGCCCTCGAATCGCACCCAAGCGAACGCGAAAGGGTATTTCCGCAGCTGCACTCGCCGACGAGTAGATCGTCAGCCCCGCCCTCCCCACCAAACCGCCACTCCCGCCGATTCGCCAGGTCGCTGAAGAGCTGGACGCGGCCGCAGACGGTGCAGGTGCACGACTCGGGCTGTTCGTGGTCGCTCATTTGGGCCCCGCTCACTTGGACCCCACAGCAGATTCGTCCATTGCCGCGCGGGCTTCGCGAATCTCGGCAGCCGTACACTTGACCTCGAAGGTGAACTTGGCGTTGTGCGGCGCGCCGGGACCGACGAACAGGCAGTCAACGAACGGCTTGAGCGCGGCACGGAGTCGCGACCGGTGTCCTGCGCATTCGCCCCAGGCCTGGCACCATTCCGCAGTGGCTCCAGCCAGTTCTTCCGTGTAGCGCGCGAGGCGGGTCTGCACCTTTTGAACCGCTGCCCAGTAATCGGCGTCCTGGGCATCCAAGTCACTGAGTTCATCGACACATGACTTGGCGAATTCCTCGCCGTCCGTGGATATCTGTCGCAGTCGGCGAATCTCTTCTGCCATGCGCTCGTAAGCCGCTCCCGCGCCAGCAAGTCCGAGTTCACCAGCAACCTGTTCCGACGCTCGAAGTTCCTCTCGGTATCCGGCTACCAGGTGCCTAAGTTCTGCGAGTTCATTTCCGTACTCATCGCTCATGGCTTCCCTCCAATCCCACCCTCGGACTGCGGATCCCACATGACGCCACCGGTTCCGACGTAGCCGCAGAACAGGCACCGGTGCTGTCCGATGCTGATGAAGTGCCCGCGTGAGTGACTGGCGCCGCACGGGCAAGTCCACCGGCGCGGCACGTAGCCAGCTTCCAGGTCCGCTACCTCGGCGGCCAGAACGTCGGCCGCAACGCCTTCGTTGATGACCGGGTCCGGGTGGTACACGATGCTCACGCCGCCCTCGAATCGCACCCAAGCACCCGCACCCGGCACAGCGTGTTCCCACCCTCGCACGTCGCGAAGTCGAGCCCGTAGTCCGCCTGGTGTCCGTCGAAGCGCAGGTCGTCCCAGTGGTGGATACGGCGGCAGACGGCGCAGTAGACGGAAGTGGCTGGCTGAAGGGTGCGGCGGACGACCTTCGCGAGCGCGGGCTGGTTGATTCCGCAGTGGTGGCGGAAGTAGCTGGGGAGGTAGACGAAGTCGGTGATCACTTGGCACCTCGGTACGTTCCGTCGAGGGCCATTCCGATCTCGCTCTCGTAGCCAAAGTCACCCGGAGCTCCGAACGCTTCGTGAATCACCGGAACGCTTGCCGGGCCTGCGAGTCGTCGCAGGCATCCAACCAGTTCCACCGCTTCACGCAATGCCTCGACCTCAACCTGGTCGAGTACGTCGCGGTGACGCTCGATGATGTCGCGATAGGCTCGCTGACGAGACCAGAGCGCGTGGGCAAGGACGTCGCTCACGCTACCCTCCGCATCTCTTCCCGCTTCTCTGCAATCGCGATCACGAGCTCACGGGTCGCGAAGCTCGGCTTGCCGCTGTGGTGGTCTGCGAGCAGCGCCGCCCGGTTCCAGTCGTCGGCTTCGAGCTTCAGGAGCGTCGAGGCCAGGACCGGGGCGCCTAGGGCGGCGTCGAGGGTGGCGAGGATGCGGAGGGAGGCGTCGTAACGGTTGACGGTTTCAGAGGGTGTCGTTCGAGGCATGTCCAGACAGTAACCCGCAGCTTTGCGGCTGTCAAGTATCAATCGACAGCACGGCTTGACACGGAGCCAACCGGGCTGTATTGTCTCGACATGAGCAACAGGGCAGCGCGGGCGCTACGAGCCCGTTTGACGCCTCCTCCTGGGGAGGTACCCGACACACAGGCAGAACTGGCGGAACGCCTAGGGGTGACCCGCCAGGCGGTCGCAAACTGGCTTTCGGGCCAGTGCCTGCCGTCGAGCAAGAACATGGCAGAGATGGAGCGCCTCTACGGGATCCCGATGTTGGAATGGCTGGAGGAATCGCATGTCGACTCGTAAAAAGCGCCCACCGAAGGCGCCAGTTCCGCCCACCGAGCCGGAACCCGTACGCGAGGGCTTCGTCCGCTGCCCCCCGACGCTCGAGCTCACGCGCGCCCAGATGGCTCCGCTAATCGCCCAGGGTGAGGCTGGGAAGGTTCCGCCGATACGAGCTCGGTTCGTGGCTGAGCAGGCGAAGGGCGGGGAGCTTCGGAGCTTGAAGGAGTGGCGGGCGATGTTGCTGGCGGAAGTGGTGCGGGGGTGAGCCCGCCTATCCCCTGCCGCCAATGCGGCGGTCCGAAGCCAACTGGCTCCCGCTACGCTGCGCGCGTCTACTGCTCCGACGACTGTCGCGAGAAAGCCAAGAACGCGCGCCGTCACGCGAACGAGCCCGCCACTGGCACCGTTGGGCGAAACCAGTGGTCCGAGAAGCAGCACGCCTGCCCGGGGTGCGGTCACGTCGGGATGCTGGTTCGGGTCAACCGAAGCGGGCGCAATCGGTGGCTGTGCCAGTCGTGTGCGGATGCGCCGAAGAACGTCCAATGCGTTACCTGCGAGGGGCTGCCGTGGCGTCGGGAGCGGTTCTGCGCGGGCTGTGGCGAGCCGTACGCACCGGAGCAGGTGGCGCCGCTGGAGGCGCACATTCACACGGTTGGGAACTTGGCGAGGTGGACGTGAGCGAGCACAATTCGCACCGCATCGGCGACCCGGCGCGGAACCTGGCGCATCTGATTGGGGAGGCGATTTCCGAGGATGTGGACGCATGGGAGTGGTTCGCGCCCACTACCGCTGCGCTTCACGTCACTCGGGATGGACAGCGGTTCTCGGTCCTTGTGCAGAGGCTAGACGATGAGTGACAGCACTAGACCAGCCCACTCGTGGCGCAACCGTCCAGCCGTCATCGAACTCAGCGCGGCGCCTTGGCGCACCGTTGCCGACGAGTTCGCGGAGCGTCGGAGGCTGCATGCTGCCAAGCGATTGGGCGCGAAGTCTCTCGCGTATCGGCGCGAGCTCGACCGTGCCAAGTACCAGCGGGAAAAGGCACGTCGTGGCGGCTGACCTCTCCAGTTACCGCGCGTACGGTCGCGGCTACCTGGCCGGGTACGCATACGCTGCTGTCTACCTCGACCTCGCGCTTCGGTGGGAGTCGCTTGCGTTCGATGCGCTCACGCTCGTCGGGGCTTCCGTTCAAGACATCACAGCGATCTTCGACCAGGCTCGCTCGGATACGCGCTTGCAATTTCCCGAAGCTGACGAAGGTTGGCGGCGCGCACTCGCTGCGAAGCGCATCGTAAGGAGCCTCCAGCGTGAAGCCAGAACCAGAGCGTGACATTCTGCACGACATCCGCGCCGAGCTCGGCAAGGACCCGCGCTGCGTTCTATGGCGGCTGTCTCAGGGGCCGGCACGCGCGGGTAACCGAACCTTCCGCGCTGGCATGATCAACGGAGCATCCGATCTCATCGGGCTCACCTGCAACGGTCGCTTTCTCGCGCTCGAGGTCAAGACTGCAACGGGCAGACTCTCTACCGAGCAGGCGCTGTTCCTCCGTGTGGTGAATCGCAACGGTGGGTACGGAGAGGTCGTGCGGTCGGTGCACGATGCGCTCGTGGCACTTGCGCGGGCTGTGGCGGGCGAGCCCAGCACGTTCGTTTAGCCCGATCACGAGCTTGCCTCTTCACACCGATCGGGTGTACCAAAAAGCTACGGCCTCAGTCCCTGGAAGGAGAGGCCGTAGGAGGAACACCCGATGCACTCAGGAGCCTACGACTCCGCTGCCACACCCGTCAATACCATTCAACCGCTGCG
>JACCDR010043407.1_pt1 | contig 20341 bp, 22 predicted proteins | sample 7446431 | NCBI WGS metagenome assembly JACCDR01 (sample SAMN15323443, study PRJNA562643) | freshwater metagenome | isolation source: river surface water | place: USA:Blue River Watershed | collected 2017-08-17 | reverse complement strand
GTATACGCATACTTTGGATTTTGGTAAGGCCAAAAGCCGACCACCCACGAGATTACCTCTTCTTTACTAATACCCAGCTGAGCGGTACCGGTCTTTGATGCTACTTCCACAAAAGGAAAATTGATCGCCTGCGAGGTACCGCTCGTCACTCCTTGGCGCATACCCTCTTTGACGATACGAAAACTATCTGGAGACAGTGGTATGACAGATCGCACGATAGGCGGTGCATCTTTGATATATTGTGGTTGCAAGAGAGTACCGTTGTTTGCTAGAGCAGCTACCGCCATGACGACTTGTATTGGTGACGTCTGAAAACCATACTGACCAATGGCAGTGTTGTATGTATCTCCGACACGCCATATTTCTCCATTAAAGACTTGTTTCTTCCATGCTGGTGTAGGAATAGTACCCGCTTTTTCACCAGAAAAAGCAATGCCAGTTGTGGTTCCAAACCCAAACAATCTCGTATATTTTTCTATATTTTCTATACCAATACCTTTCTGGTCCGCATAGCCACCGCCCACTGCGTAAAAATAGACGTTTGAGGACACGGCAATCGCTTCACGCATATCCACATATCCATGAGCTTTCCAATCCATAAAGATGCTCGGTTTATCAGGGAAAAATGGGTTTGGTATGGAAATAGATCCAGTTGAAAGAATGTTTTTACGTGGATCGATAATGTTTTCTTCGAGCACACCCATAGCCACAAACAATTTGATGACCGAACCTGGTGTATACAAACCGTCAATTGCTCTGTTCAGAAAAGGTTTTCGAGAACTTTGCAACCATTCTGAAATACGCGCCGTATCACTACCGTCAGTCATGACTTGAGAATCATACTCAGGAAAATTGGACAGTGCCACGATCTCACCGTTACGCACATCGACAATAATACCCGCCCCTCCTTTATATCCCGCTCTTTCTGCTATCTCCAGCATCGAAGTGTGCAGTTCTTTTTGCAAACGACTGTCAATAGACAAGGTCACTTGTTGACCTGTTTTTGGAGGCAAGACCAGAGAAGCCGACACCACATCACCCCGCACGTCTTTTTCGATCACTTTTGCACCTTGCTCACCAGACAATAGAGGGTTGAGTATTTGCTCCAAACCATCTTTGGCCACATAATCTTTTTGATAGTAAAAGCCAGAACTATCTTTGGTCGGATATTTAATGTATCCCAAAAAAGTGGAGAGACCTGTCGAAGTAGCATATCGACGCAAAGCAAACTGGTCTGATAGTGCATTTGGCTCATTCCACACCAGAGGTACATTGTTACGGTCGACGATCACTCCTCTGTTTGCAAAAATAATTGTTTTTTCCAAACTATTGTTATTACTCCTCTCTCGAAAAGTTTGTCCTTGAACAATTTGCAGATCCCATAGTCGCCACATAAACAGCAAGAATACACATATCAGGAAAAAAGAGATCGACGTGTAGACACTGTGTGCAATCGGTTTTTCCAGACGACCCTCAAACTGATCTTGGTTAAACTCTGGTAGATTTTGAGAATCAATAAAAATCTCCTCTGGATAGATTTCCACATTTTTAAGACGAAACTTTTTTCGAATATACGTACGAAGATGACTCAACATAATAGTTATGCACGAATACGATCACGTATCGACACCGATGCTATGTATGCTCCTAGGGTGCAGAGCAAAAATATATACATATGCTGGGGCTGAAAATGATAGAGTAGCATGATTAAAAATACAAAAAGCACAATGGGCCAGTAGGTATCAGTGGTGCACAGTAAGGCTATGATGAGAGCAATATACAACCACCACGGCAACAATACAATGGATAGCAAAATAACTATATACAGAAATATCTTCTGGTGTGTACGCATACGCACTATTGTAACACAGCCTTAGAGTATTTTTTCAACCAACACATAGGTACTATTCCATATATTACCCGGAAAACGAATATACACTTCTTTAAAAGCATTTTCACTTTCAGTATCTATATGATACACACTACCGACAATACTTGGATCTATGTGTGGCAGAGCAAAGACATCTCCCCATACAATATCGGTGTCTTTTGGCACATCCACTCTCAGTGTCGCTCCACCCTCTCCACGCACCGTAAAGTGTGTACCTGTCCGCACCGACACGAGCTCTGTTTCTGTACCAGCATTTGAAAACAACGTCACAAACGATTTTGTAGAAGATATGTCACCCACCACTCCCACCGCACCACCAGCAGGTGTGTATACGACAGAACCCAATGCAATACCATGACTGAGTCCTGCATCTAGAGCAAGCGTGTCGTAGGGGGAAATGGGAGGTTTTGAAAGGATGCGAGCAAGGACCAGATCGCGACCACTTTGGCGCCCAAAACTTTCTTTTAAAAGAGTATTTTCTTTAGCCAACGCATCGTATTCAATTTTTTGCAGTTCAAACAAAGCCAGCTTGGATCGTAGATTTTCGTTTTCAGTGGCCAGTGTCTTTTTTGAAGCAAAATAGGACAACGTACCACCCACTTGTTGTACGACGCTTGTACGCACATATAATAATGGTTTCAAAACTGTATACAGCCCGACTCGTAAGGGGCTAGCGAAAAAATACAACAGGACACCCAAGACTGCCGTCCATAGTATGGGATACAAAAAAGAATGCTGTTTTTTATTATTATTTTTTAGGAGGTAAGTCATCTTCGTTTCCTATAAGCACATCTTTGTATAACTCTAGATTTTCCAAGATAATACCCGTCCCTCGACAGACCGCGGTCAATGGATCTGGTGCTACATACACTGGCATTTTTGCATATTCAGACAATAGAGCATCAAGACCTTTGATCAAGGCTCCACCACCAGTCAAATATATACCTCGATGCATGACATCAGAGAGTACTTCAGGAGGTGTAGTTTCGAGGACTTCTTTTGTGGCTTCCACCAAGGTATTGATCGAGCTAGAGATAGCTTCGCGCACATCTGCATCAGTCAGCACCACTTCACGTGGCAAACCTGAAATCAAATCTCGGCCACGAATAGGAGCCTCCACCCCTTCTTCCCCAGAGACGATTGCTCCGATGGATATTTTTACTTGTTCTGCTGTTTTTTCACCGATTAAAATCTTAAACTCATTACGTACATAGGAGATAATATCGTTGTTCAGTTTGTCTCCAGCGATACGTAGATTTTTTGAACGCACCACCCCACCCAGAGAAATGACAGCAATGTCTGAGGTACCACCGCCAATATCAATAATCATAGAGCCCACAGGATCCAATACCGGCAGACGTATACCGATAGCAGCAGCCATGGGCTCTTCGACGATATAGACTTCACTTGCACCTGCATTTCGAGTAGCGTCACGCACTGCACGAATCTCGACGTTGGTGATACCAGAAGGTACCCCCACCACCACCCGTGGACCAAGCAGTTTTTTGTTATCTTTTTGAGCTTTGTTCAACAGATACGTGATCATTTCTTCGGTCACTTCAAAATCAGAGATCACCCCGTCGACCAAAGGTCGTACCGCCACGATGTGAGTCGGTGTACGACCGAGCATCATTTTTGCATCACTTCCCACCGCCACCACCCTGCCCGTCTTTTGATTGACAGCCACAACAGATGGTTCGTTGATCACAATCCCGCGTCCACGTACATATACCAGTGTATTTGCTGTACCAAGATCAATACCGATGTCGTTTGAAAGTAGTCTTTTGATATCTTTGATATTCTTCATCTCTATCATTGTATCTTGAGAGTGACATATGCTCTAGTTGACAATAATACAAAAACATATTAACCTGTACTTCGGACATACGTCACCTCCGCCTCCTTCAGGGAGATGGCGTAAACCCTTCAAACATGCCCTCTTTTCCCCCTCACTGCGTGACCACATGCAGTGAGGGCTTTTTTTATATCTTGAACTCTATTACATCACCGTCTTTGACTACGTACTCTTTTCCCTCCGTGCGTACCAGCCCTTTCTCCCGAGCCACGGCATATGAGCCACAAGCGAGCAAATCACTACTAGCCACCACTTCAGCTCTGATAAACTTATCTTTAAAGTCTGTATGGATAGCCATACCAGCCACAGGTGCAGTGGAACCGATTTCAACAGTCCACGCTCTTGTCTCGTCTTCGCCTGTGGTGAAATAGGTCATGAGACCCAAGAGTTTGTAACTTTCTTTGATTAAAAGATCGATACCATCATCTTTTCCCCCCAGCTCAGTACGAAACAGTTCCTTTTCCTCTCCTTCTAGGTCTTTCAACTCATGTTCGATACCAGCATCGACAAATACATAGCGTGATCCAGTTTTTTTGAAAAAATCAAGCAATGCTACAAAGCGAGCATCTGCTGTCTCGTCCAAGTTTACTCCACCTGCTTTTTTGTTGAGGGCATACATCATTTTCTTTGCAGTGAGGAGATGTAACCCTTTGAGCAAGAGTGACTCCTCGGGAGAAAGTGATACAGACGAAGCCAACTGTCCAGCATGTAGTGCATCGAGCACTTTTCGCAACAGCGCCTCCTCGGTTATAGCGTTTTTATCTCCCCGTTTTACGTCACGTGAGAGGTTTCCGATTCTTTTTTCTACCGTTTGGGTATCAGCCAAGATCAACTCAAGATTGATTACTTCGATATCAGACAGAGGATTGACTTTGTTGTCGACATGAATAATGTTGCTGTCTTCAAAAATACGTACCACTTGCACGATAGCATCCACCTCACGGATGTGTTGCAAAAAAGTATTACCGAGCCCTTCTCCAGCCGAGGCTCCTTTGACCAGGCCTGCAATATCCACAAACTCCACCACCGCTGGAATAGTTTTTTTGGAAGCAGAGAGTGTAGAGAGCAAACCTAAGCGTTCGTCCGGTACTGGCACAATGCCGACCGATGGATCGATCGTACAAAACGGATAGTTTTCAGCAGGTACCGACTTTTTTGTGAGAGCATTAAAAAGCGTAGACTTTCCTACGTTTGGCAGACCGACGATACCGATGGATAGATTCATGCCACATACTATAACCGAAAAAGAGTCTTTTGCCCACTTTTGACAACATATACATATATATGGTTATCTTATGCTAGACATGCCCACACCAATTGTGATTTATGGGTACCCAAGTATCCGTGGAATAATATACGCAAACAACACAAGACATCCTTTCTCTGGACAGAAAAAATTTAACGAAATACTGTTGAGACTTGGGGTACAGGAAAGCAGTATCTCGATCATCACAGCACATACTGAACAGCATGGTTGTGGTATCCTTTCGGTTTCTGCAGAAGATACCAAGATACTTGAACTACAATATTCTCAACAGTTGCCAGCACCTTCGTTACGACGTTAGGTGTTTTCTTTTTTACATCAAACCCTTGAGCTCTTTTTCGTAGCGTTTGACTACTTCCATCGTAGCCGCCATTTGTTCTTTACCATTTTTCATTTCTGCTTCTACCTCTTTGGCGATTTTAGTAAACAAATCTGGATTTTTTTCCACCATAGCAAATATTTTATCCTGCTCGGCCTGAGGTACACCCTTCATCTGACTGGCTAACATTTTTTTCATTAAAAAAGTTTTGATAGACATATGGAGTATCATAATCTTTTTACGTATATACGCAAGTAGCATACATACACGGCATAGCATGGTGTTTTTGCAATATATATGGTTAAATAGCCCGAGACACATGAGACCCGACTTTAACATCACACCTAAAGGCAAAATCGTTTTGAAAAAATCTGAGGGTGAACCCATAAACCCACAAGCTCCGGATGTCAAAGACGGAGTCACGGTACTCACACTGATGATCAAAAACAGAGGGCCGTACGGTGATGCTGTGCGGTATTTATTACAACAAGCCTTCAATCTGGGAAGGCTATATGAACAAAAAGTTTCTTCTGCAAAAAAATCGACCTAAGCACCTGTATGGGTGTTTTCTTTTTTACATCAAACCCTTGAGCTCTTTTTCGTAGCGTTTGACTACTTCCATCGTAGCCGCCATTTGTTCTTTACCATTTTTTATTTCTGCTTCTACCTCTTTGGCGATTTTTGTAAACAAATCTAGATTTTTTTCCACCATACCAAATATTTTATCCTGCTCGGCCTGAGGTACACCCTTCATCTGACTGGCTAACATTTTTTTCATTAAAAAAGTTTTGATAGACATATGGAGTATCATAATCTTTTTACGTATATATATACGTAAAGGGATAGTTGTTTATTTTGATTTTTTATGGTTTAATCTCAATCGGACAAGATATGAAAATTGCTTTTTTTATGAGAGGTAACGATGTTGTTATCGATATCATTCCGGATGTGAAAGACATCACATCTGATGAATACGAAACTGAATGTGTGTCCCAAGGAAACACTTTTGTTGGTTTTGTAGACACCGCAAACGGTAGCTTGTCTAGACAACAACGAACCCTACTCGAAGTAATAGAGTTGGGTATCCTAAACGAAGGCAACGGAAACTTGTGGCACGGAACAATCTCTTATTTATTACGAGAAGCATTTACGCAAGGTGTACAATACCAACCAAAGATGTATTCCTTGAAAGAAAATCTTGACACTGACTCACTAGAACTTTTTACCCTATTAGGAAAAAAGATCGAAGAATTAGGTCTTGACGTTAGGTCTTACAACGCCCTCAACAGAGCAAATGTGTTGACTGTCGGACAGATCATTGTTAAAGAGGATAGTGTTCGTCGACCAAATGGAATCATGAGTATACCAAACCTAGGCAGAAGATCTCGTGATAATATTGCATCAGCACTCCATCAATTAGGACTTACGTATGATATGCAAATTGCCTACCATGAAAATAAAGTAAGACTTGTTACTGCTGATAAAAAAATAATTGAAAAACTTTCTGATCTAACAAAAGAAAGTTGAGCGCATCACCCCCTTGGGGTGTTTTCTTTTGTCTACACCGACAAAAGTATGCTATACTAGCTCTGAATATGAAGAAGAAACAGAAACGCTACGCGCTTGCTATCTCAGCTATCCTTCTCCTGACCATCTTCGGTCGAGTACTCTACTACCAGCTCGATTGGTCTGTACTTGCAGACTTGTCTTTTTATTTGGACATGGCCAACCCATCCATGCGTATCGTCAAAATCAAACCAGGCATGCGCCAAGAAGAAGTCGTGGCCACCATCAGCAAAAAACTTGGTTGGACTGACACAGAAAAAAAAGAATTTGAAAATGCTCATATAGCTTTTGGTAAAGAGTCTCTTGAAGGCTATTATTTTCCAAAAAGCTATGTCATTCATAAAGACGAAGATCCCTTATCGGTCACCGAAACCATCATTGATGAATTCCAAAAACAAACAAAAGATATCAAAAAATCGAAATCCACTACCATTGTCAACGAAGAGACAGCACTAAAGATTGCTTCCATGATCGAGCGTGAGGCGGCGGGGAAACATGATATGAAGCTCATCTCTGGCATCATCTGGAATCGTATTTTTGCCGGTATGAGACTACAAATAGATGCCACCTTACAATATGCCAAGGGTAACGAAACAGAGGGATGGTGGCAAATCGTCGAACCAGAAGATAAAAAAATAGATTCTGCTTACAACACATACAAATACAACACCCTTCCCCCTACCCCGATCGCCAGCCCAAGCCTAGCCGCTATCGAAGCCGCCTATAACCCTCAGAAAACAAAGTGTATGTATTATATTCACGACAAACGTCGTCGAATACACTGCTCTACTACATACGAAGAACACAAAAAAAATATTGAGAAATATTACTAAAGATTTATCTGTATTTTTCTAACACTTCTTCCCCCAGCTCCCCCTTTTTATACACAAACGGTTCTTTATTTTTCTTGGCTTCTAGGATGGGAGACACATATGACCATTCGGCCAAAATCTCTTGTGGTGAGACAAACATGTCTTTGTTACCCGCAGCCGCCTCGGACAAAACCTTACTGTACGCATACAAAGGATCTGCATCTCGAATAGAAAAGACATCGATAGTACCGTCTTTCCAAGTCACTTCGATGGCGGTCTTGTCTTCCCCCAACGCCTTACCAGCAGACAATCGAAACGTCGTACCTTTCCACTCTCGCATATCTAAGAAAAGATCGAGGCTGAAAAAAGTTTCAGTATAGGAATCTCCGGATACATTTGGCTCAAACCGATACCCTTCGTATTGACCAAAACGCATTCCCGCAATATCAGCTTCTGTCGGAGTGACAATACTAGATATGACTCTGGCTCGTTCTGTGACTACCGGGCCAGGCAACGCCGCGACACACGCCAGCACTTCAAGCATGTGGTTTTGCCCCACATCGAGCAAAGCTCCGAGAGTGTCGTACAAAGACCCACGTCCGTTGATAGTTTTTTGCTCGTATAATTGTATATGCACTTTTTCTATATGCGCACTATTCCACTTTTGTGCTGTATATAAAGCATCTTTTTGTTTCAAAAAATCTGCCAATTTTTCTTTGGCCAAATAATGATCAATGCGAAAGATTTGTTCTTCTCTAAAGATAGTAAGTAGTAAACGCTCCAGATCCTGAGCACTACGTATATCATGACCAAATGGCTTTTCTAAGAGTATTCGAGACCAACCAGCTTCTCCTCCGCACGGAATAGACAGGCCAGAGGCAGAGAGATGAGTCACAATATCAGTATAATATTGAGGAGGGACGGCCATGTAAAACAATTTATTACTACACCCTCCGTATAGGTTATCCAAAAAAACCAGCTGAATAGCCAAACGTTTGTAAGAAGCCACGTCAGCAAAATCTCCAGCTACATAGGTTATTTTTTCAAGAAAAGACGAGTCAAACTTGTCACCAAACAATGGTTTTAAAATACCCTCTACATATGTCCGTATCTCATGATCTGAAAAAGGTCGACGAGAAAAACCGACCACCCGATCTCTATCAGAAAAATGCCCTTGCATATACAGCTCATACAAAGCAGGCAGTATTTTTTCTCGCACCAAATCACCGGTCATACCGAACAAGACAAATGTTGTGGACTCTTTCATATACCTATCATAGCACAGACCGTCGGTATGGAAATATCACGATGAGAAGCGTGGTAACGTACCACATCTCTTTCAATCAATAGGAGTTGTGGTGTTTCGTGAGGTATACCAAAATAGTGGGTAATTTTTTCTGACAATGCTGGATGGTCTTGTACTGTCACTACATACACTGGCAGATGAGTATATAAACGCTCACACGCTTCCAACACATCTCTGCTTTGCCCACAATCGCGTGAATGTTTCAAGATGATATACGGCACTGTACTACGAGTCATCTCACTGAGTGTCTGAGGACGGATATAGTGTTCCATACAAGTAGATTATACTCGGCTTACCTTTTCAACAACCAGAGCACCAGTTACACCTCCCACAAGACAGAATAGATACGCACCATACAATACCCCGAGTGAAAAAGGAGCTTGGTCAATAACACCCAAAATACACACGGCCAACCACGACACGAGAGAAATCGCTCCACAAGCAAATGCTTTTCGACGCATCGTTGTTTCTTTTTCTGCTACCAAGAAATTAGGACGTATGAGGTGTGGCCAAATATGATAATTGAGCACAAAACCATTGATCAATAATACAAACATGACGGTCATTTTGACTTGAAATTTGGCTGATTGTATATAGCCAAACGGATCAGACAACATGATAGCTATACCAGAAAACACAATACCAACCAAAGCGTACCACACCACCTTTGAGAGTATGTCGAGTGTGCTTAGTTCGGTGCGATTAAATGCTTTATCCTTGCTGTAAAAATTGAATAATATATCAGATACCAAAGCACTACCCATACCAACCACCACAGACAACACATGTGCAATGGTGGATATTGTTTTAATCTGTATAAAAAAATCTTGCATATTATAATTGTTTTAATGTAGCAATGACTGCTGGATATATATGTTCATCTACCACTTTTTCATATCCAGCCTTAGTCAAATGAATACGATCGTTTTGAGCATATGTATTACTCAAGGCCAAAGATGGATAGAAAAAAGGTACAAGTTCTATATCATATGTATCAGCCACATCATGATATATATCATTGTACTCACCTCGTAAAGGTACATCTATTTCTAATAAGATAATGCGAGCTTGTGTTTGTCGCTGTAATGTTTCAACGAGAGTAATGATGTTTTTTCGTGTCTCAGTCACTGGTATTTTACGCAAAATATCGTTACCCCCAATACCAATAATAACAACATCTGGCTTGGCTTGCACGACATCACTGACCCGAGCGATAGCATCGCGTGTCGTATTGCCACTCACCCCTTTGTTGAGTACCCGCACTGAGAGTGGAGGGGTTTTTTGTAAACGGTTTTGTAGGAGCGCTGGGTAGTTATCGGCAGGACCGACTCCATACCCTTCGGTCAAACTATCCCCAAAAGCGACCAGTGTCACTGGACGTGTCGGCAAGGTGCCAGTATCTCGTAAGAACAAAAAACCACCGAGTGCAATGAGACAAACCAGTATCACCAATAATACATACCGCATGTTATACATAATACCAGTATAACAAAAAACACCTCTGCAGGTGTTTTTTGTGTGGATTATAGAAGATACATGAAATTATTGTGCTGCAGTCGGAGTAGCTGACACAAGATTGAGAGTGATCTCTACTTCATCTTTGATCACTTTGTCACCAAGATTTTTGAAGAATGATTTTGAACCATATTTGACGTTGTAATCTGCTCGATTGAAGGTCAATTTACCTGAGACACGCACGACACCGTCGGTCAGGGTGATGGTGACTGGAAACGTGATAGATTTCTTGACTCCTCTCAATGTAAAGTCACCTGTAGCATTGTAGAGATCTTTGGTGGTAGTGGTAGAAAGTGAGTTTAATATAAATGTCGCTTCTGGATAAGCTTCGACACCAAAAAAGTCATCTGATTTGAGGTGTTTTTCCAACGTAGCACTACCATCGGCATCAACAATGCTATTCATATCAATGACAAATGCTGCGGTAGGCATGACATCTGGGCCAAAAGTACCTTCGCCACTTTTAAGTTTGACTGTTCCTGTATGAGTTTTGCCAGTCACCATAGAGCCCTTCCAAGCAATAGAGCTTTTCTCTGTATCCACCATGTAACCATTTTGTGGCAACGTCGCAGTAGTGGTGGTGGCTACCGTCGTATCAACAGGAGCCGGTGCTTCTGTTTTTGTATCTCTCATCATATATATACCCAACACTATTAACAGCACGACAGCAAGAACCACGAAAAATGATTTCATAAATAAATTATATTACTTAGTAAAAATCTATTATACACAAAAAGTATAAAAGTCAAAAATATAAAAATATTTTGTATATGTTGATCTTTAACGAATTTCAACACTAGGCAGAACCACTCCTTGCATATCGTGTGGTGCAGATAAGAGATGTTGCGAACTAGTAAACAAAGAGACGAGGGTGCTCTCCAAACCGAAATAGACCGGCGGAGACAGGAACTTTAGCATGATAATGAAAAATACAAGACCAAGGGCTCTGTTGATTGGCATAATAATCAAGAGAGAGGCTTGTTACGCGTGTGGACCAGACACACGGTATGTACTCATACTACCCCTCTCTTTCCTCTAGGCAGGCTCGCATATAAGCGCGTATAGAGAAAAGAAGTGAGGTTCCAATATTTTCTTAAAAAAGAACCCGTCCTGTTTTAGGACGGTATATTGTATCACACTTGACACACAAAAGTCAAGGTCTACTCGGTCGGTCTGCTGACTTCTTTGGTCCAGCGCAGTACCAACACTTTTCCCCTTTTCAAAAATCCACCTCTTTCGAATTTTTTGACAGTCTGCCTTTTTTTGACTTGGTTTTTTGTCACACCAAGTAGTGTACGCAAGGTACTCAACACCTCTTCCACATCAGCCATCTCATCGAGAATCGGTCTCTTTTCACTATCGAGACCATGCGTTCTTATAGCTTCTGCTAATTCGCGCGATTCTTCCAGTAGTTTGCGAGTCATGTACTCCAGTCGGCGAGGACCAGAGACTTCTTCGATTCTGAAAGAAACGTCGTTTATTTCTAACAATGCTGGCACGCACACTCGGACTGCCTTGTTATGGACTTTTTTGGGTATCATTCTGGAGATCAGACTAGCAAAACGTGTACCGAAAGTCTATCTACTGTCTGAGTCGAGCAATACGATCCTCGAGACTTGGATGGGTAGAAAAAAATGAAAACAATCTGGAACCAACAAACGGATTTGCGATAAAGAGATGTGCAGTGGCTTCATTTTTTGGCTCGGCCACAAGGCCGACATGCTTGTGTGTCGCTTCTATTTTTTGCAAAGCAGCAATCAGCGGCTCTCCCGTACCTAACCATTCTTTAGACCGAGCATCAGCCAAATATTCACGAGAGCGAGAAATAGCTAATTGTATGAGTGTAGCAATAAGCGGGGTAACGATCAGCAGAGCTAGACTTTGTACCAGTGTATTATTTTTTCGATCATCTCCTCCACCAAACATATATGCAAACTGGACCAGATATGATACTGCACCAGACAGAGCAGCAGCTACAGAGGAAATCAGGATGTCTTTATTTTTAATATGTCCCAACTCATGAGCTATCACCGCCTTCAATTCATCCCGAGAAAGTGTGGTCAAAAGCGAAGTAGAAACAGCCACTGCACTGTGCTCGGGATTACGTCCAGTCGCAAAAGCATTTGGTACTGGTATATCAATGATATACAGACGAGGCATAGGTAACGATGCTCGGAGACTCATGTCTTGTACCACAGCAAACAAGTCTGGGTGACTTGTCGCAGACACCGGTTGTGCATGGTACATACCCAACACAATCTTGTCTGAAAACCAATACGCACCGATATTCATGACCAATGACAATAACAGAGCAACAAACAAACCATTTTGCCCAGCAATGGCATAACCAATCCAGAGTACAAATCCGGTCAAAAACCCTAACAATAGTGTTGTTTTAATCTGTTCCATATGACATGGTAGTATACCACACAAATCACCAAGCAAAGTATATGGTAATAAATATAGTAGACCTAAGCGGAATTTCTCCTTCGACTCAATCCTTCGCCGTCGCTCAGGATTGGTCTAGTCACCACCTCGCAAAATTTTCTGCTGAAAATTTTTGGCTCCGGTGTTCGAATCCGCCCGAAAAGCCATACCAATGGCTTTTCTTTAGGTGGACCTAAGCGGATTCGAACCGCTGACCTTTCGCTTGCAAAGCGACTGCTCTACCAACTGAGCTATAGGCCCTAAAATGTAATACTATCCTACCAGGACCTGCGCATTTGGTCAATTTATATTATTTTCGCCGTAATGCCAGAGACAGAGTGTGATCGACAAAATGCTTAAACGAAATACCCAGAGTATCCAATGAGTGTTTCAACACAGACTCCTCACCCATATGAGGCTGACTTTTTATATGTACGAGGTACACTCCTCGTTTTGGATGCACAATAAAATCACTCTGTGAATAATCTCGCAAACCCAGACGTGTGTGCATGTGTCGTGCTATACGCTGCATATCTTCTCGGTGTTCCGTCTGTAGTACAGGGTGTGTCACAAAACGATTGCGCCCATCACGCCCACCATGAGTCCACTTACCTTCGGTGTGTGTATAGAGAGATTCGACAGGTGAACACGTATACACAGGTGCATCACGAAAAGCATCGAGCACAACGCAAGAAAACTCTCTACCACTGATATATTCTTCGACCAAGACAGCATCGTGCACCGTCAAAAGACTCTCGAGAGCGATGTATAATTCTGCTTCATCGCGGACATGGTATACCCCAAAAGACGTTCCACCCGATGCTGGCTTGACCAGCATCGGAAAAGGAATAGTGTGTACTATCGAAGGGACGTACTCGGATAGATCATCTGTATCTTTGACATACACAGACAAGGGAGTGCGTATACCCTCTTCATGCGCGATACGCTTGGTCAAGTATATGTTATTTGCCACAGAAGAAGGAAAAGCGTGAGAGCCAGTAAAACGCGTACCATGTCGAGTGAGTATATCTTGCACCTTGCCATTTTGACCATACGCTCCATAGAGCGCATTAAACACCACATCGACGTTTTTTAAGATGCGCTCTGGAGATTTGTTTCTACCGTGCATATGCCACAAACCATCTGGAGAGATAAAAATATCTATCGGCTCATAAGTCGATAATTCTCGTAATACTGTTCCACCAGAAAGGATAGAATGGTCATAGACAGAGGTGGAGCCTCCACGCAGGACGCCAACGTGAGTGTGTGGTGTCAAAAACATGTATACATTATACACCAGAATTTTTTTTGCGAACACGAGTGTGGAAAGAGACGGCAAAACGATGTGCTTCAGTATTAGAAAGGAGAATATCTTTTTCATATTGCATAAAAGGACGTATACCCAAAATCTCTCTGGCCTTATGTTGTTCATTTTTCACCACCGCCACCACAGGAATATCTAGTTTGTGTGATACTAATACTTTTTCCATAGCATTTTTTTGAGCCACCCCGCCGTCTACCACAATAAGGTTGGGCAATGGCCATTCGATATGCGCCAATCGTCTGGTGAGCACTTCAGACAGGGCTTTTGTATCGTTGATTGCTGGATTTTGTATACGAAACTTTCGGTATTGGCTCTTTTGCGCTTCCCCACCAGAAACCACAGTCATCACCCCCACCACATCAGTACCAAACAAATGAGCAATATCATAGCTTTCAATTCGAAAACTCTCATCCACATCTCGCTCTTCTTTGATCAAACTAACATCTTGGATATGTTCAATATTAAAAAGTCTTTTTTTGATTTCTGATGCTTTTTCAAATTCTTGCTTCTTGATACAAGTCGCCATTTCTTTTTGTAGCGCAGTGATCAGTTTTTTCTTGTCGCTTTGGAAAAACAGCTTGATGTGGTCAATGTTTTTTTTGTATTCAGCTGTACTTATTGCACCGACACATACCCCAGGACAAAGACCTATTTGATAATTGAAGCATGGTTTACCTTTTCCTCCTTGACTGAGTGGTACACAGGTATCTCGAAACGGAAAGAGTTTGCGTACGAGACGCAACGCTTCTTTTAATTCTCGAGTACTTGGAAAAGGTCCAAATGTGGTGTCGATGAGATACCCTTGGTCGACACCGGAGAGGGTGTTGTGCAACAGTTCTCTACCTCGAGCGATTAGCACTCGCGGAAAATCTTCTTTGGTAATCACCACAAAGTTGAAGCTTTTATTATCCTTTTCTTTGATATTTGCTTCTGGTTGATATTTTTTGATGAGATGAGCTTCGAGCACTAGCGCCTCAAGGACAGAAGAAGTCTCCATGTAGTCAATAGTGTCAAAACGCTCGAGCATGGCCGCGACGAGCGGACTTCTCGTCTCCAATACCTGAGTAGAAAAATAGCTCCGTACACGACTTCGTAAGGAAGTGGCTTTACCGATGTACAATATAGTCTGGCCACGCTTAAAGAGATAGACGCCAGGCCCTTGTGGTAATGTTTTCAAAATGTGTGATATCTTGTTACCTTTCATGTATGTGTTATTATACTACACGGAGCACACAATGGACGTACTTATCTTTTTTCTGATCGTTTTTATTTTGGCCATCATGATATGGCCAACAAACCACAGGAGGTGATCATGAAAGAGTTCATTTTTTACTGCGTAGTTTTTGTTGTCGGCTGCCTGACGGTGGCCGTACCCTATATACCCGAAGACCTGAAAAAGGAAGCGGGTGTAAAATGAAGATCATAGAGAAAATGACAGAGAAAATAAAAGAAGTTATTTTTTGTGCAATCATAGGTATCGCCTGCACATGTGGAGGCGATGAAGACTAGCTAGACCAATGACACTATCGTCATGGTCTATTTTTTTCTCTGTATACCTTTTAAAGCTTTTTGCAGATATCTACCGGTATGACTTTTTGTATTGTTGGCCACCTCTTCTGGTGTACCTTTGGCCACAAGTTTCCCTCCTCCAGCTCCCCCCTCAGGACCAATGTCGAGAATATAGTCTGCTGATTTGATGAGATCCATGTTGTGTTCGATCACCACCACCGTATTTCCCTTGTCTACCAATTTTTGCAAAATCTCGATGAGTTTACGTACATCTTCATAGTGCAATCCTATGGTCGGTTCATCCAAAAGATATATTGTTTTTTGCAGGTGTGGTCTGTAGAGCTCGCTGGATATTTTGACACGCTGTGCTTCACCACCAGAGAGAGTCGTGGCAGACTGACCGAGCTCGAGATAACCAAGCCCCACTTCGTCCAGAGTTTTCAACCTGTCATAAATAGCAGGAATATCTTCAAAGAAAGTAAGGGCTTCTTCGACGGTCATTTTCAAAATATCGTAAATATTTTTCTTTTTATACGTTACCTCCAGAGTCTCTTTCATAAAACGCTTACCTCGACAGACATCACACGGCACATATACAGTCGGCAAAAAATGCATTTCTACTTCAATCTCACCATTTCCCTGGCATGTCTCACAGCGACCCCCTTTGACATTGAAAGAAAATCTGTTTGCTTTCCAACCCCGAGCTCTAGCTTCAGCCGTCTCCGCAAAGAGATCACGAATAAAAGACCAGGCACCGGTATATGTGGCAGGGTTAGAACGAGGCGTACGACCGATCGGACTCTGGTCGATCAAAATTGCTCGACCCAAATATTCAGTACCAGAAAACGAAGAGCAGTTGTGTATAGCCGCAGAGCGGTATCGTCTGTCGAAGCGTGCTTGCAAGTTTTTATGTACTATCTCATACACAAAAGAGGACTTGCCCGAGCCGGATACACCAGTCACCGCCACAAAACGACCGAGCGGAATATCGACATTGAGATTGGTAATATTGAAAATCTTTCCACCACGTATCTGTATCTCACCTTTTGGATGATCGCGTCTTTTGGTCGGTACCTCTACCACTTTATCTCCTCGTAAATAGTCGAGTGTTAGTGAGCCAGAGGTGTTTTTCTTGGCAGTCAACAAATCTTCGAGATACCCAGAGACTACCACCTGACCACCATGCACACCTGCCCCAGGGCCGATGTCGACAATATAGTCCGAAGCAAAAATTGTATCTTCGTCATGCTCGACCACAATGATCGTGTTGCCGAGGTTTCGCAGATCAAGCAGGGTCTGAATAAGGCGGTCATTGTCTCGAGAGTGGAGCCCGATGGTGGGCTCATCCAAGACATAGAGCGCTCCGACCAATCCAGAACCAAGCTGACTAGCGAGCCTGATACGCTGTGCCTCACCGCCCGAGAGGGTGTGGGCACGGCGGTCGAGGGTCAGGTATTCGATACCGACATTGAGCATAAAGAGGAGTCGAGCGCCAATCTCGCGCAAGACTACTTTTGAAATATTTTTCTCACGCTCTGACAGTTTTACTTTCTCAAAAAAATCATAAGCGTCTTTGATTGATAGATTGGTCAGTTCAACAATGTTTTTACCACCGATGAGCACGTGGAGAGCCTCTGGGCGCAATCGAGCGCCCTTACAAACCGGACATGTTTCGTTACCAAAAAAATGTCGAGTGCCGAGACCATTACATTCTGGGCACGCTCCGTAGGGAGAGTTGAAAGAGAAGAGTCTCGGCTCGACTTCTGGATACGAGTAGCCGTCTTTTGGACAGGATAGTTTTGAAGACATGAAAAACTCTTCTGGTACATAGTCTGGTTTACTCTCTCGAGCAGTATCTCGAAACAAGACCTTGACTTGTCCATCGGACTCAAGCAAAGCCCTCTCCAGTGCTTCACTCAATCGCTCTTCTGCATTTTTCTTGTCGGTTGCAAAATCAAGAAGCGAGATACTATCGACCAAGACATCAATAGTGTGTCGACTAGTTTTTGACAAAACAATCTGTTCACGCAAAGACTTACGCTCGCCGTCGATACGAACCGTCGAAAAACCTTTACCAAGCAAGTCATAGAGAAGCTGGTAATACTCACCTTTGCGCCCCTTGACCACTGGCGCAAACAGTTCGACATACATGGGTAGAGGGATAGCTTTAGTACTCTGTTTTTGTTCTTTTTGCTTGTGGTGAATCTTTTCTAAAATAAAGTTTTTGATTTCTTCGTTGGAAAGCTTGGTGATCTCGTCGCCACACACAAGACAGTGCGGGTGACCAATGCGAGCGTATAAAATACGTAGATAATCGTAAATCTCGGTGATGGTAGCGACTGTGGAACGAGGATTGTTTGATCGAGACTTTTGATCAATAGAAATAGCTGGTGACAGACCGACAATTTCGTCGACATCTGGTTTTTGCATTTGGCGCAAAAACTGCCGAGCATACGAAGAGAGAGACTCGACATATCGGCGCTGACCCTCGGCAAAGATTGTGTCGAAAGCCAAAGAGGATTTACCCGAACCCGAGAGACCAGTAAAAACCACCATAGTGTTACGTGGCATATCTACGGTGATATTTTTGAGATTGTGTGTTCGAGCACCTTTGACCACAATCTTTTCATCTGGATTGTTTATTTTTCGCTTCATGGAAGCTGTTACTATACCATAAAAAAGGCAAAAGAAAAACTGCCACAGAGCAGTTAGAGCTCATACCAGTTGGTATCAACAAAATCCATACTGATATATATTAGGGGAGTATTTTTCCGAGGTTTGCCTTCATCTGACCATGGTTTTAAACAAAGGTACTGTGTTGTCACAGACAGCATGATGAACGGTTTACCTCCATAGCACACTATTGATTGACCCACCTTCGATAATGCATCCAAAATGGCTAGGTTCATTATTTTACGTTGTTCGGTATTTTCTACATCTCTGACTGAAACAATAAGGGCATCAGAAGACATTCTGGCTACTATCTTATATAAAAAAGAAAAACCTCACAAGGAGGCCGAGTCAAGAGATAAATCTGCTGGATTATCAACCATTGAGGGATATTCCTTTTTAAGACTAAAAGAAATAATCAAATCATAGATATGAATTCTTCTGGTATCTTTTGTCTTCTCTGTTGGAATAAGAGAATAATGATATTCAGAAGTCCTAGTGATCTTATAAAAAATACCGTCAATACGTATTGCTATATCAGCAAAAATAATTATTTCAAGAATTATCGCGATTAGACCAGAAAAGGTTTGTGTCGCCTGACTAAAGAGAAAAGGATTCATTCCGACGTGCATTATACACCCCAGAGACATTTTGCAACACTTTACCCTTTTAGTTTTTCTTGTAGAGCTTTGATCTCGTCACGCAGAATAGCCGCTGTTTCAAAGTCGAGAATCTTGACCGCACCATCCATTTGTTTTTCTTTTTGACGAATCAGTTTTTGTGGATCTTTTTCAAACAGTTTTTGGTCGAGCATAAGGAGGGTTTCCAGAGTCTTTTTATGTTCACTTTTCAGCTCTTCAGTAATGTCTTTGATTTTTTTGATGATGGTTTTTGGGGTGATACCATGTTTTTTGTTGTACGCCATCTGCAAGTCTCGCCGACGGTTTGTCTCGTCCATTGCTTTTTGCATCGACTTGGTAACCGTGTCGGCATACAACACCACTTTCCCTTCACTATTGCGTGCGGCGCGACCAATGATCTGAATAAGAGATCGCTCGCTACGCAAAAACCCTTCTTTGTCGGCATCCAAAATACCGATCAGTGTCACTTCGGGCAAGTCGAGGCCTTCTCGCAAGAGATTGACCCCCACCAACACGTCAAACTCTCCTTTGCGCAGGTTCGTCAAAATCTCGATACGTTCGATCGTTTTGATGTCACTATGTAAATATTCAGCTCGTATTCCTTTTTCTTTGAGAAACACACTCAAATCTTCAGCCATTTTTTTGGTGAGTGTCGTCAAAATAACTCTTCCACCTTTTTTGATATGCTTTTCCGCTTCGATGATCGCATCAGCGATCTGTCCTTTGTAACTTCCCTTTTCAGTCACTGGTCGTACAAAAATCTCTGGATCGATAAGGCCTGTCGGGCGGATCACCTGCTCGACGATACCGGGCAATTTTTTCTTTTGCTCTTCTGTTTTACTTTTTTCTATTTCATACTCCCCTGGTGTCGCTGAAGTGTAGATCACCTGACCCACCCGCTCTTCAAACTCGGGAAACTTGAGAGGTCGGTTGTCTTTGGCAGAGGGCAAACGAAAACCAAAGTCTACGAGAGTTTGTTTACGTGATGCATCACCCTCGTACATAGCCCCAAGCTGCGGCACGGTCACATGAGATTCATCGATAACAGTCAAAAAATCTGGCTTTCCATCTGCTGTGTGTGAAAAATATGAAAGCAACGTATCTGGCGCTTCTCCTGGTTTTTTACCAGAAAAGTGTCTGGAGTAGTTTTCAATACCCGGACAACTGCCAATATTCTTCATCATCTCCAAGTCATAACGGGTTCGACGACTGAGCCGCTCGTATTCCAGCACTTTTCCTTCC
>JACCDR011412290.1_pt1 | contig 20345 bp, 17 predicted proteins | sample 7446431 | NCBI WGS metagenome assembly JACCDR01 (sample SAMN15323443, study PRJNA562643) | freshwater metagenome | isolation source: river surface water | place: USA:Blue River Watershed | collected 2017-08-17 | reverse complement strand
GGAATGGCGATTTGGGCAAAATTTAACCCTGATATTCCCCTACAAAATCTTGCAACAAAAGTAGCACAAAGAGGGCTGTATTTGGCTGATGGACAAGCCTATCAGCCACTGAATGCCTGTCGGATGGGATTCGCTTCGATGAATTTACAAGAGCTTGAAACGGCTTTATATATTTTGATAGATACCCTCAAAAAATATTGAGGATTTCTTCATGAAAAATGCAAAAACAGGTGCGGATTCTTGAATATAAAATTCAGAATATCAAGTAATTACATAGCAACTTGCGTACCTAAATAGTTACGTTAATTCAACATTGAAATTCACTTTAGCTCCTAAAGCGTCAAACACTTTTAAAATTGTTTCAAATCTTGCATTTTTAACACTGTTTTCAATTTTAGAAATTTGGGCTTTTTGTACACCAACTAATTCGCCTAATTGTTCCTGTGTCAAGTTGCGTTATTGCCTCACTTGTTATATGCCATTTTATCGAACGATTATCCTCACAACAAGAGCCTCAAAACTATTTTTACTTTTATACGAAAAAAAGTAAAAGATGTGAAAAAATCACTACATTTACATCGTTAAAAAGCTAAAGTTATGCTAATAAGATTTTCAGTTGAGAATTTTTTGTCATTTAGCGATAGACAAAAATTTTCTATGTTACCAGGCAAAGGCAGTTTAAAGGCAGACCATAAAACCTCAAAAATTAATGGTATTTCTGTTTTAAAATCAGCCGTATTATTTGGTGCGAACGCTTCGGGTAAGTCCAATTTGATTAAGGCTATTGATTTTGGAAAAAAATTGGTTTTAAGGGGAAGTAAGCCTGAAAAACCAATAGACTATCAAAAATTCAGACTTGATAAACAATCTAACATAAACGATTCGAGAATTGAATATGAAATACAGCATAAAGGCAAAAATTATGCTTATGGTTTCACATTCAATAACGAACTAATTAAAGAAGAATGGCTTTATGAAATTGGAGCAAAAAAAGAGATTAAAATCTTTGAAAGAAATTTATCAAATAAAGAAATATTTGACCTAGACTATATTATACAAAAACAAAAAAAAGAAGAAGAAAAACAATTTCTTCGTTTTATTGCAAAAGGAACGCCTAATAATCAACTGTTTTTGACTGAAATTAGAACAAGGAAAGTCAAAGAAAATGTTTCTAAAATAGAAGACTTACTGAATATCATAGATTGGTTTCAAAACTCATTAAAAGTTATATTCCCAGATGATAAATATAATGAGGGATTGAAATTTGAACTAAAGCAAGATGAAGAATTGCTTACCACATTTGAAGAATTTTTATCCTATTTCGATACAGGAATTGACGGTGTTTGTCTTGAAAAAATTGATTCAGAAAATATAGATATTCCTAAACCTTTATTGGAGGAAATAAGAGAAGATTTATTAAGTAAAAAATCTGAGAACACCAGAGCTTCTATAATATCAAAAGGGAATACGACTTACTTTTTGTCGGTCAAAAATGACGATATTGTCATTGAAAAATTTATGACAAAGCATAAGGTAAAAAACGCTAACAATCCTGAAAAATTTAACACGAGTGATGAATCAGATGGCACAAATAGAATAATAGACTTCATTCCATTATTGATGGACTTACTAAAAGGAGATAATGTTTTCATCATAGATGAAATGGAAAGAAGTTTGCACCCGAATTTGATTTATGACTTATTAGATTTGTTTTTATCAAAATCAACAGATGTAAACAGTCAACTAATTTTAGCAAGTCACGAATCATCGTTGCTAACTCAAAAACTATTGCGAAAAGATGAAATTTGGTTTGCTGTAAAGGATAATTACGGAGCTTCAAGATTACATTCCCTCGAAGAATACAATGTGCGATTTGATAAAGAAATTCGCAAAGACTACCTATTGGGAAGATTTAAAGCTATTCCGAGAATTGGCAACAGAAATAAACTTACAGTAATTAACAAGTAATTTTTTTGCTATGCCACGAGAAAGAGAAGAATTTTTCAGAGAAAGTAACACTATCGAAAGGGAGAAAATATTTGTATTGGCTTTTGAGGGAAATATAACCGAAGAAAAATACTTTTCTGAATTTAAAAACTCCAACAAGTTTAATGAGGAATTGATTTACTTACATTTATTAAAGCGTAGTGCTGACGACACCAATAGTGCACCCAATCATGTTTTTAGCAAGTTGAAAAAAGAAGCAAAAGACGAATTTAACTTTAAGAAAGGAGATGAACTTTGGATGATTATTGACACTGATAGATGGAAAAACATTCCGAAAATAATTGAAGCTTGTAATGATTTGGAAAATATGTTTGTTGCCGTGAGTAATCCGTGTTTTGAGTTTTGGTTATTACTTCACATCAAAGATATTCAAGAATATGATGCAGAGGAATTGGAATTAATTCTACAAAACAAGAAAACAGGCAACAGAAACTATGTAGAAACAAAAATTGTCGAAATTGTAGGCTCATATAACAAAACAAATCTTAAAACAGAGGATTTTTTACCTCATATTGACAATGCTGTTTCAAGAGCTAAAAATCTTGACCAACCACAAGAAGAATATCCTACAAAATTGGGTTCTCACATTTATAGACTGATAGAAAAATTAAAAAAAGAGGAAACAGAATAAAAAAAACGGCATATAACAAGGTATTGCCAAAAGCGGGGTTGAACAGCTTCGATTGGGCATTTGTGCAAGGTTCAACATTCGTTCTTTGATTGAACTTTTATACTCCCCCCCCCATACCCGAACCGTTTAATGGCTTGTCCAAGCAAGTCAATTCTCAACTCATTTTCAAATACTTCTCGTCTTTCAGTTCCACGTTTACCAATGTGTTTATCAATCATTGTGTCGAGTGAAACGGTTTTGAATTTATCTGTCATGTTATTTACTTCTCAGTTTATTTCCCAAATGGGAAACAAATATTTTATCTAAAAGGTTTGGAAATTGTTGTTGTGTAGGGTTTTGGTAAGGTTGCTACAGATTTGGGTCAGTATTTCGAGTATATACGAAAAGACATCAAAACAAAACACAATCACCTAAAATCCAACAAATTAACAACCCCCAACTAACTTAGCCTCCAATGGTTGTCATAGATTCTGAAACGTGCGAACTGCGGCGTTTTTCAGCTTCAAAGCCATCTTTGGCTCGGTTGGCAAAGGTTTGTTTGAATACTTGGCTGAGTGCTTCGTCGTCGATGCCACTTCTGATTAAATCCCTGATACTTAGCCCACCTTCGTCATACAGGCAGGTTTTGAGTTCGCCTTGGGCGGTCATCCGAATGCGGTTGCAAGTACCACAAAATGTACGAGAAAAGGCGGCGATAATGCCTACCGTTCCTTGATAGCCAGGCACTTGGTAATTGGCGGAAGTTGAAGAAGGGCTATCTGTTATTTTTTGTAAATTAGGATATGCTTCTTGCAAAGTAGCTAAAATACGGCGTTGGTTCCAATGCAAAATGGGGTAATTTGCCCCTGCTCCATTGAAAGGCATTTCTTCAATAAACCGCACGCCAACAGGATAATCTTTGCTGAGCTCGGCAAGGGGAATGAGGTCGTCGGTATTTTTTCCTTCCATCACTACGGCATTGAGTTTGACATGAAAGCCAGCGTCGAGTAAATCAAAAAGGGTTCGATATACTTTGTCGAACTCATTTCGACGAGTAATTTCAAAAAAGCGTTGGGGGTCGAGTGTATCAAGGCTCAGGTTGATGCTCCGAACGCCAATGTCTTTTAGTGCCTGTATGTATTGCCCTGTGAGTACGCCATTGGTGGTGAGGTTAATTTCTTGAAGTCCTGCTATGGCACTTAGTTGGTATAAAAAATCAATAAGATTATGTCTTACAAAGGGTTCGCCTCCTGTGATGCGTACCTTATTGATGCCCATGTTGACCAATACTTTTACGATTCGGAGCATCTCTTCGTAGCTCAAAAGCTTGGTTTTGGGTAAATAATTGATGCCTTCTTCTGGCATACAGTAGAAGCATCGGAGGTTACAACGGTCTGTTACTGCCAGCCTCAAATACGTTATCGGCCGACCGTGGTTGTCGTACAATATTGGTGGTTGATTGGCTGTATTTGAAGATTGGTTTATCACAACATTGCTGATTTCGAGTAAAGAAAAAATTGCTAAAACTTGATAAATGCTTTATCTTGCGTAGAGGCTTTATGCCATAACACTTGCTATGATAGCTGAGTTCAATCTTTTTTCTAACAAAAATACGATACAAAAACGATAATGACTTATACTATTACACTTTTTGGCATCACCAAAGAAATCGTAGGCAAATCATCCATTACCATAGATTTAACTGAACCGACTTCTGTGGCACAGTTGATGACGGAACTCAAACAGAGGTATCCTGCCTTACAAGCCCTCAAATCGCTGGCTGTTGCCGTCAATAGCGAATACGCCGAAGCAGATTTACGCCTACAAACAGGCGACGAAATAGCCCTCATTCCACCCGTGAGCGGAGGCTAGGGTTGTTCCCAAGTGGTCGAATTGGCATATAAAAGTGCCTTGGCTTCGTCAAATTTGTATAAATAAGGTGCTTTGTGGGCACCGCCACCCCATTTTTTATCTAATCTTTGTAAAATACCCAAACTGAGCATTTTTCGTTGAAAATTGGCTCGTAAAAATTTCTTGTTCAGAATCGTCTCAAACAAGCGTTGTAGCTCGTTCATCGTAAAAGTTTCGGGCATGAGGTCAAAAAATGCCAATTTGTGGTCGAGCATCATCCGCAACGATTCCCAAGCTTTTTGAATAATCCGCTCGTGGTCGAAGGCTATTTCTTTAGGCAAATCGTAAATATCGCACCAATAACTCGCTTCGTTTTCGATTTGCGAATTAGGATGAATTTTTGTAAAATCAACCAAAGCGTAATAGCCAATAGACACAAATCTTCTGAGTAAGAAATGTTCAGGGGGCAATTCTACGCCGTTGCTTTCCATGATAAATTTATGGGTATCGCTATACACTCGATTGGATTCGCCGAATACATAAAATTGTTCTAAATATGTACTGGCAATGCCCGTTCTTCGATACAAAATTTGTTGGGCTGCTTGGTCTAAACTTTCATGATTTTTGATAAATCCTCCAGGCAATCCATATAGTTGGGTATTCCCAAAATTAACCAATAGCACCTTCAGTTGGCCTTCGTGAAAACCAAATATTACACAGTCGATGGATACTGCTGGCAGTATTTCTTGTTCTTGGTATAAAAAGTCAGCGTACCTTCCGTTCATTTCTTTAAATATAAATTTTGTTCAAGTTAAAAAAAGAATTGTAATATTAAATTAAATATAGTAATATTGTATCAAAATGATACAATGCTTGTTCAAAAAGCATAAAATTGCCTATTATACTCAACGTTTAATAGTCTTTTTACAAAAAATACGAACAGTTTAGCACGAATAATACTGGAAGGATAGTAGTAATAGTTTAAAGGAAGAGTTATGTTCTGGCTGCTTATTATCAAGCGTATAATTGTGTAAGGCTCAATATGAGAGGGTTTTTTTTTAGAAAACTAAAATTTTACTCCATTTATTGATTATGTATAAATTTAAAACATGGTCAATTTAATAATAAAAGTAAAAATACTCAAATATTCCTGAAAACAAAATCAATCATTTTTCGGTATTTGTGTGTGTTATTTACTAATACTAACAATATATATCTTTGACAATCAAGACTTTAGTTAACAGAAAGACAATTGTAATAAGTTAATAAAGTACATGAATCATTGATAAGACTTATAAGAATTTCCAATAACCCCAATTATTTATTTTTATCTATCCAATTATATGAATACAATGCCTCGCTGTACTTCTGTACAGCGGGGATTATGCCGCAGACTACCGAGTACAAAATAAATATAGATGCAAATGAGCTGATGTGCATAAGCCAAGAAAGCCCAAAGAGAGAAAAACTCATTTGAACGACCGTTAGCCATGCCCAACATGGCAACTTATCGAACCGCTTGTGTACAGTTTACCTATTCATATCAAAGTATTTGCCAAAATAAAAAAGGCTCGAAGCATTTGCTTTGAGCCTTTTTGTTGTGAATATATAATGCCTAAAAATCTTCATCAAGCGAGAATGACATTGATTCTTTTTCTGACATTACGCCTGATTTTTGGTATTCGGCTACACGTTTTTCAAAGAAATTGGTTTTGCCTTGCAAGGAAATCATTTCCATAAAATCGAACGGATTTGTTGCATTGAAGTGTTTCTGGCAGCCCAAAGAAATCAAGAGGCGGTCGGCAACAAACTCGATGTATTGGCACATCAAATTGGCGTTCATCCCAATAAGCGACACCGGAAGGGCATCAGTAACAAATTCTTTCTCGATATTTACAGCATCTAAAATGATTTCATATACCCTTTCTTTCGGAAGTTTGTTGATAATGTGGTCGGTATAAAGCAAGCAAGCAAAGTCGCAATGCAAGCCTTCATCCCTAGAAATCAATTCGTTAGAGAATGATAAACCGGGCATCAAACCACGTTTTTTCAACCAGAAAATCGAGCAGAAGCTACCCGAAAAGAAAATACCTTCTACAGCAGCAAAAGCGATAAGCCGCTCTACAAAACTGTCGCTACCAATCCAGCGTAAAGCCCATTCTGCTTTTTTCTTTACGCAAGGAATCGTATCAATAGCCCTGAACATTTTATCTTTTTCGATAGGATTTTTGATATACGTATCTATCAAAAGCGAATAAGTTTCAGAGTGAATATTTTCTATCATGATTTGGAAGCCATAAAAGCATTTGGCTTCTGCATATTGTACTTCTGATAAGAAATTCACCGCAAGGTTTTCGTTCACAATGCCGTCAGAAGCTGCAAAAAAAGCTAATACATGCGATATAAAATGCTTTTCGTCAGCATTCAAGCGGCTGTCCCAATCGTTGAGGTCTTGCGAAAGGTCTATCTCCTCGGCAGTCCAGAAAGAAGCTTCTGCTTTCTTATAAAACTGCCATATATCGTCGTGTTTAATTGGAAATAGGACAAAGCGATTGGGGTCTTCGTGAAGCAAGGGTTCTGTCATTGCAGTCATGGTATTGTTTAAAAGGATTAATGTAAGCGACAAATTTAACGAACTGAGCCTATCATGGCACATGATTTTTGTTAGTAAAATCCGCCATAGTAAGGTTGGTGCTCGCCTTTAGTATTACAAATTGTTAGCAAAAAATGTTTCCTATGATACTACGAAAAGTTTTTCTCTATGGTCAAAGATAACACAGAAATTGTAAAAAAAACGGTATTCCAAAGATTGTTTTTAAGTTTTTAAAAGCTATCTAATCATCGCAGATTTACCTAGTTGAAAGAGAAAAAAACTATTGATTTTCCCTTTAGTTTTTTTGTATTTTATTAATAAAAACATAGGATAACTTTCTTTACTAGCTTGCGTTGAGGCGATAATTGGCATCAATGCGTAGCCACAACACCGCTCCAATAAGTAATAGCCCACCAATGAGCATTACTGGTAAAAAATATCCATACGTATTGGCCAAATAGCCAAAGGCTACGGTGTTGAGATAAGCCCCCAACAAACCTGCCGAGTTCATTGCTCCGGAGATAGTACCGCTTTGTGTACCGCCAATGTCCATCGATACCGCCCAAGCTACAGGTGCAGTTACGTCCATCGTGGCGAGTCCAATAGACAATAAGGCTACGGCAAGCGTATCGTTTTGGCTCAATGCTGCCGCAATAAGACAAATGCCCGACATTGCCATGCCCAAAAGAGGCATGATTCTTCGTCCCCATTTTTTACCGAAACGTGCCACGGCTTTATCGCTTAAAACGCCACCCAAAAAACACCCAATAGCGCCCAAAATAAACGGAGCAGATGCCATCCATTTCATGTTTTCTTCCGAAATACCCCTACCTGCCTGTAGGTATTTGGGCATCCAGCTTTGAAAGAAATATGCTCCCGAAGCGTAGCAATAATACATCAAGAGTAATAGCCATATATGTTTATCTCTGAGGATGTTCCCAAGTGATTGCTTGGGTGCGTGGTCGTCGAGTTGGCGGTTGTCGAGAATATATTGTAGTTCTTCTGGTTTTATATCCTTGGCCTGTTGGGGGTCTTCTTTGTACCACTTATACCAAAAGGCTATCCACAGCAAGCCCATAAATCCTAGTACATAAAAGGAGGTTTGCCAACCATAGTGTTGTTGTATCGGAATCACCAAAATAGGCGTAAGTCCTGCACCAATGCGAGAAGCAGCCCAAATCAACGCTTGTGCTCGCCCTCGCTCGAAAGCTGGAAACCACTTGCTGAGTGCGATAGAGATGTTCGGATAAGCACCTGCTTCGCCTACACCAAAACAAAAACGTACCAACAAAAGCATGACAAATCCCGTTGAAAAACCCGTTAATGCCGTAAAAACCGACCACCATAACACCACCCGAATGAGTAATTTTTTAGCCCCAAGTTTATCGCCCAATAGCCCTGCTGGCACTTCAAATAAGCCATAAGCAAGGGTAAATGTGCCTAATATCCATCCCCACTGAACGGTAGAGATATGCAGGTCGGTAGCAATACGCTCGCCAGCCGCCGAAATGGCTATGCGGTCGAGAAAAGTAATGGTTGACAAAAGCGATAAAACCAATAATACTTGATGCCTTTTTTTCATAGAAATTTAGTTATAAAGGCTTGCAAGTTAGTCAAAATCTTTTGATTACAGGAAAGTTTCAAAGCTATTGGGGTGTTTGTAGGGCTTTTTTTACTAAAGAAAACAAGCCATATACCGATACGATAATCAGTAAAATAAAGGCAAATTGCGTGCTATTTCCTTGGCTTGGATGTTGGATGAGCGTTTTGATAGCCTGTGCTTGTGTGCCAAGCCAAATCGAAAGTAAGGTGCGTGGGAGCATGCCGATGAAACCTGCTACAACAAAATTTTGTAGGCGTACTTTGGCACAAGAAAGTAATACGTTGCTTACCGCAAAGGGCAGTACAGGCGAAAGACGAGCAAAAATAATGATTTTAAATTCTTGCTTTTGTAAGTTGGCAATGAGCTGTTGTACTCGTGGCTTGTGTTGCCATAAGGCCATAAAACGCCCGCCATCAATTTTTTCGGCAACTGTAAAACCGATAATCGAAGCAATACCATACGTGATAGCCACAGGTAAAATGGCTTGCCAGCCTAAAAAATAGCCACTCAACAAGGCTACAAAAGTGGTAGGTGTTAGGGCAAATGCCATACTCAAACAGGCAAACAGAAACACCAAAACCCAAGGAAGCAAAGCCCATGTTTGAATCTCTTTTTCATGAAAAATCACCCAATAGGTAATAGACGAACTTGCCATCAATGGCATGATACCTAAAAAAAAGGTATAAATAATGGAAAAGGTATTTTTCTTGAAAAAATCAAACATGATAAAACGTACTTACAGCTTAGGGTGTTGTTTTAGAGTTAAGTTTTTGTTTGTTAGTATTTTATATTTTTTGATAAACGTTTATTCGATTTAAAACTCATCAAACTTCAAAGGTAATAAATCTCCGATACAGGCTGTCATGATAATTTGATTATCAGCCCCAAGCATTAAAAGTCGGATAGGAGATTTTTGTCGTACTTCGTATTCGAGCATGGCTTGGCGACAAGCACCACAAGGCGGTACGCCCCTAAAGTCATCGCCTTTGCCAGGGCGAGCAATGACAGCAATAGCCTTAATGATTTTATCAGGATGGTTTGCTCCTACCCAAAAAATAGCCGATTGCTCGGCACATGAACCCGACGGGAATGCGGCGTTTTCTTGGTTGTTGGCCGTGATAATACTGCCATCATCCAATAATATAGCAGCACCCACATGAAACTGAGAGTAAGGGGCATACGATTGGTAAGTAGCTTTACGGGCTGCTTGTAGCAGGGCTTGTTCTTGAGGCTGTAGCTCCGAAGCTGAGTCGAAGGCTTTCAAAGAAATGGTAAGCGTAAGATTTTTCATAACTTTAGCCGTTGTTGAAATAGGGGAATTTTATAACGCTTGAAAAGGCTTAAAAGTTCAGATATTTTTTTACTAAAGCCTATCATCAAAAATTTGGCATCCTTTTATTTCTTCTTTTATCCATAAAGATAGTATATTTGGCCCGTCATTCAGCATTAATCTGTATGATAGCGTATGAGTTTAACTTCTAAATTTACCAAAAACTGTCTAGCAAACATAGCCAATAGGTTTGCCTAGAAGGTTTTTGCGGTCATTTCATGAAAAAACATTTTACCTTTCGATGGCTCTTGCGAGTGCATCTGAGCTTGCTCTTTCCTTTTGTAGCAAGCCTTTCGTCAAATCCTCTTTTTGCCCAAACGGCTACATGGGTTGGCAATGTTAGTAAAAGCTATGCCGATGCCAACAACTGGAATCCTACCACGTTCAATCCGATGGATGCCAGTAGCACAACTATCACAATTGGTGCAGGTTCGCCAAACAATCCTACTCACACTGGCGACAACTCTAATCCTGTAACCCGCCGACCAAGCAGACTTAATACAACTATTGATGCGTACTTGACTGTAGCTGGTAAACTTTATCCCAATAATAGCGATGTGCTGAATGGTACAATTGATATAATCGCAGGTGGCGATTTCAATGTACGCAATGTAGCTTTTGTGGGAAACGGAGGCAAAGGCACAGTTACGGTATTGGCTGGTGGTACTTTTACTTCTAAAAATGCCATGTATGTTGGTCGTAATGCTGGAGGCAATGGCGTTCTGAATGTTTGGGGTGGGGCAGTATATGCTACCGATATTCAAGTGGCAACCAATACCGCTACAGGACTTATCAATTTCAAAACGGTGAGTGGAACAATTACCGTAACAGGAGATAAAAAAAGCTATTTTGAAGGCCTAGTGACGGCTGGAAAAATGACCATTGAATCGGGCAGAACTTTCAGTATCGTATATAATGCTACCGCAAATACTACTGTTGTATCAGTCTATCAAGACCCCAACAGTCTTTTGAAGGAACAAGGCAATAATGTTATTCTTGAGAATAGTACCATCAAAGCAACCATTGCTAAAAACTCTGGTCAAATTGTATCTTGTCTTTACAATGGTGTTGAGATGGTCAGTACGTCAGGCAATAAAACGCAGGTATATTACGATTGGACGAGCAGTTATGGTTTTGAGCAATTATATGGTTGTAATTTTACGGTAAAAAAACTCAATGATAGCATCGTAGATGTTTCATTTAAAAGGGTTTTTACGCCTAGTATTGGACACGTCACGCCTGCCGATATGGATATTCACTATGTATTGAAACGTAACGATACGGGTTTATATACCTATTCTATTTTAGAGCATCAACCCAATTATCCTAAAGTAGATTTAGGCTCTTGGCGAATGGTATGGTGGATTGCTAACAACGGCACGGTTAATACTTGTGAAAAAATGTATGTCGATAGCCTTCGCAACTGGGAAATGCCCTCGCCCTATGATTATGCCAACGGCGAAGCTACAGGTATTCCCGAAATCATCAAACTAAAAACGGGGGTTCGGGCAGAAAAATATGACGGAAAATACCAGTATTCCAAACAACTTTGGGAACAAGATGTGGTAGGCCATGCCAGTGATAAAAACAAAGTGGGCATTTGGTTTGTGTATGGCAGCCACGAGTTTGTCAATGATGGGCCTACTTATTCCGACCTCAACGGAGCGGCGGGGATTCTTCATGCTATTTTGAACGGCGTGCATTACAACGCCAGTGGATTTGAAATTCCCGAAGGAGCATATTGGCGTAAAATCTATGGTCCATTTTTGGTATATTTCAATAATAAAAATACGGGCGACGAAGCTTGGGCAGATGCACAGGCAAGGGTAGCAAAAGAAAAACAACAATGGCCTTATGCTTGGCTCGATAATGTGGAGGAATATCCGCTCAAAGAAGTACGAGGAACAATAACAGGTAAACTAACCATCAAAGACCCCTATAAGGCCACACTTCACGGAGGGAATGCGTGGGTAGGTGTAACCCAACTCAGTAGCGATAATACGCAAAAAAACTGGCAGTTTGAATCAAAAAATTATCATTATTGGGTAAAAACCGATGCCAATGGAAACTTTTCTATCCCAAATGTAAGGGCTGGAACTTATACATTTTATGCCTTAAAAGCAGGTGCTGTTGGAGAATATTCAAAAGAAAATATTACTGTAGAAGCAGGTAAAACAACAGCAATAGGCGAACAACTCTGGCAAATTCCTCGTAAAAATGGCAACCTTGCTTGGGAAATCGGTTTCCCCGACCGCTTGGCAAAAGAATATAAAAATGGCGATTTTGCCTATTGTGAAGGGTTTATTTGGAATAAAATCGCTAGTCAATATACCAATCCAATAGAGTATAATGTTGTGGACAAAAATTGGCAAAATGTACTCAACTATGCTCATTCGCCTTATTTAGATGCTTCTGGAGGCATGCAAGTTTGGAAATGGCGTATCAATTTTACGCTCCCAGCCAACTTACCAAGCACTGGCAATGCTACTCTGACAATAGCTTATGCCAGTGCCGACCACGCTCGTCAGCAATTATACCTCAACGACGATACCAAAGAGTTTACGGCTTTTTATCCGCTCATCTCAGAAGGGAATGCTTATGTACGACAAGATAATCATGCTAAATATACCGTTTCAACCGTAAGTATTCCGCTCAGTCGCTTGGTGGCTGGTAAAAATACGCTTACGCTTTCAATGCCTTCTACCCAAGCTATTGCCAACCATTTGATGTATGATTATATTAGTTTAGAAATTCCGGGTCTAACCAAAGCTCGTTTTACGAATAATCCCACGAATGCCGATGCCAACACTTCTATAAATTTTGATGCCACGGCTTCTACCACTGCCGAGGGGACATCACTGATGTATGATTGGGATTTTGGCGACGGAACAAAAGGAACAGGCAAAACAACGCAACATCGTTTCGCTGCCGGAACTTATCAAGTCAAACTAATTGTGACCGATGCTTTTGGGGCAAAAGATACAACGGCTACGTCACTTACCATTGCTGCGGTGAATAATAAACCTGTAGCTAAATTTACGAGTAATGTCAGACAAGGCTATGCCCCATTGCAGGTGTTATTTGATGCGTCGAGTTCAAGCGACCCCGATAAAGATGCTCTTTCTTATAACTGGACTCTGGGCGATGGCACTACAGCACAAGGGATAAATGCCAGTTATACCTACGCCAATGCAGGTACTTATACGGTACGTTTGACCGTAAAAGATAGCAAAGGAGCTGCCGACACTACCTCTACTCAAATCAATGTAGTATTGGTAACGGGTACACAAGACGAAAAACAAAGAGATGTAGCAACCATAACAGCCTATCCCAATCCTGTGGTAGGTACACAACTGCTTGTTCAAATCGACTTGGCTCAGGCTTCCGAAGTGGGCATAACATTGGTCGATGCTACAGGTAAAACATGGCTGGCTCGGCCAGCAAATAGGTACGCAACTGGCAAATCGGTGGTACTACTCGATATTTCACCCTTGCCTAGGGGATTGTATTTTATGCACGTAACTATTGGACAAACAACGAGCGTACTAAAATTACAAAGAGAATAACAATACCAATGCAGCGTTGTGCAAACACAACGCTGCATTAGCTCAACGCTCAAAAGCATATCGGTCTAAAATAAACAATTCTTGTAAAATGACCGATTCCCAAGCTTTTTGCTGACTTGGGTTTGTCCCAAAATTGGTTTCTGCTTCGTACAAAGCCTTTCTTTTGGCAAAATCTGCCATCACTTTTTTGTTTAGCTCTTCGGCGATGGCTGTGCCTTTACTCAGTTTCGACTTGTTGTCTTTCAAAGCTTTTCTGAATTGTCGGGTGTAAATTTCCAACAGGTCGAAAAGCGTTTGTTGGTAGGTTAAGGTTTGAGCCACATTGTAAGAGGTATCAATACTAGAAGCTGATTTAACCAATAATGCCCTTGCTTTTTTATTGAAATTTCTGGCTAAAAAATCTAACCCTTTTACCTGATACTCAATAGTAAATTGTGCCGTAGCATACACTTGCTCCTTGGTTTTGGGCTTGATAACAAAGTCGCTCACATTGAGCTTTTGCGTAGCACTCCACTGAACAAAGTCTTCGGGCGTTTGTGCCAATGCCGACAAACTCGAACCAAGTAGGCAAACAGCAACGCACAATTTTGGGAAAATAGGTATTGACATAAGAAATAAATTTAGTGTAATAATACAATTGCGTGGTACAAAATTAATGTTATTTTGAAACAAACGAACGCCTTACTTGCTTTGGTATGATGCTGATAAAACGTTATTCAGAAACAATCAAACCCACATACGCACGAATGCTGAATTGTGAGCACGGAGTTGCGAATCTAAATTGTTATTTTTCAGAAATTTACATTTCATTTTGATTCAATCTAACTTTGACCAAAACAAATCACAAGACACTGAAAATCAAAATATTAACAAAGAATTAACAATTCACAATTTCGCATTAGTACTTATTTGGAAAACTGGCGAATTTACCTTACGTTATTTGCGCCTCAACTTTTTAAATAAAGGTCAGAATTAAATCCTTATTTAGGCTCATGTGGGCGACAAGCCTGACAACTGTCGCCCATCGTGTAATAATCACTTTATTTACAAAGTTTTAGCAAAGACAAAACTTGTTTTAATACTATTTTTTTACAAAAAAGTAGTATCAAAACATTCTCATTATCGAAATATAAAATAATAGCGTTGTCGCTGCATGATTAAGCCGTTTGTGTTATGTACCTTTGCGGTCTTAATATTAAAATCGCAATTTATTAGTATAATGCAACGCTCAAAAATCACGACTATCGCATTTCGTCTAGGAATATTCTTCTTCTTATTGCTTATTCCTTCGCTCATTAGCCCCGCTCAAAAAAATAAACATAACGAAACACCCGCTTCTGTTGAACAATTCCCCACGCCTCCCGATGCCGAGAATCGCCTATTTTATATCCAACGAAGTTCCAATACTAATACCATTTTGTACGACGCTAACTTTACCACAGACAAGAAGTTAGACCCCAAAAACCCTGTACACACCTATTGGATTCGTTATACAGACGGAGGAAAAAAACAGGAACTCACAAACATTCAGCGTACCTTGGCGTATGGCTTGCACACAAGCCCTATCAAAGGAGAAACCAATGCCTACGAAGGGCATTTTTTGGCTTATCGCAAAAGAAGGTTTATCGTTAAGCAAGATGCCAAAGGCGAGGCTATTGCTCTTTTTCCAATTAATGGAAAAATGCAAATTTTGAAAAAAGTTTTCGTAAAAGTAGATGAAAGTGGCATGATGCCTTCGGTTATCTATGTAGAGTTGTGGGGCAAAGATGTAGCAACAGGCAAAGAGGTATATGAGCGATTTAAGCCCTAAAAATTATGATTGAAACCAACTCCTTGCTTCTGTGCATAGAAGCGAGGAGTTTTTTATTCTTTCTATATTCGCTTCCTTTCTATTAATCCCCACATAAATTTCTACTTTTTCCTTAACTTTACCTTTATGATTCGTGTTTAGAGCATATCACGAGATTATAAACGTATGTCAAGCAGCAAACAAGACCTTATTGGTTATGACCAAATCGAAATATTTGGTGCAAGAGAACATAACCTCAAAAACATCGACCTCAGCATCCCTCGCAATAAATTGGTGGTAATTACGGGTATCAGTGGCTCAGGCAAATCGTCCTTGGCTTTTGATACCATTTACGCCGAAGGACAACGCCGCTACATGGAAAGCTTTTCGGCCTATGCCCGTAGCTTTATTGGTGGCATGGAACGCCCCAATGTCGATAAAATCAATGGCTTATCGCCCGTAATTTCTATCGAACAAAAAACTACGTCGAAAAACCCTCGTTCTACCGTTGGTACTGTCACCGAAATCTACGACTTTATGCGTTTGCTCTTTGCCCGTGCAGGCGAAGCTTTTAGTTATATTTCTGGCGAACGCATGATTAAGCAATCACTCGACCAAATCATCGACGTGATTTTGAAAGAGTACTACAATCAAAAGTTATTGCTACTTGCACCCGTAGTAAAGGGGCGTAAAGGGCATTACCGAGAACTGTTTGTACAAATTGCCAAATTGGGTTATACCAAAGTGCGTGTAGATGGCGTAGTAATGGATATTCAGCCTAAAATGCAACTCGACCGCTTCAAAATCCATGATGTAGAAATTGTCATCGACCGATTAATTGTACGTACCGACGACCGCTTTAGAATTTCTCAATCTATCCAAACTGCCCTGAATCAAGGAAAAGGCTTGATGATGACTTGCGACGAAAAAGGACAAGTACGTAATTTTTCAAAATATTTGATGGACCCCATTTCGGGTATTTCGTATGATGAGCCAGCACCCAATACCTTTTCGTTCAACTCGCCTTATGGCTGGTGTCCTTGTTGCCAAGGCTTGGGCATGGTCGAAGAAATTACCGAAGAATCTATTTTACCCGATAAAACACTCAGTATCAATCGTGGAGCAATCGCCCCGATTGGCGAATACCGTGAAATGTGGATTTTCAAGCAATTAGAAGTTTTACTAAAACCCTTCAAAGTAAGCTTGACGACTCCTATCGAAAAGTTTCCCAAGGAAGCCATCGACATCATGCTTTATGGCTCAGATGAACCAGTGCCTGTGCCTTCCAAAAAATACGAAGGAACAGAATGGAACACCAAATACGAAGGCATTATCAATTTTTTGAAACGTCAGCAAGAATCAGGGTCGGAGAAAATTCAAGAATGGCTCAAAGACTTTATGGTCATCAGGGATTGTCCAGAATGTGCAGGAGCAAGATTGAAAAAAGAAGCACTGTTCATTAAAATTGATGGTAAAAATATCGCCGAACTCGCCCAATTAGATATTACCGATTTGGCTCGCTGGTTCGAACATTTGGAAACTCGCCTCAGCGAAAGACAAAACCTCATTGCGAAGGAAGTCCTCAAAGAAATTCGTAAACGCATCGGCTTTCTCACGGGCATCGGGCTAGAATACCTAACGCTCAATCGGCCACTCAGAACGCTTTCTGGCGGCGAAGCTCAACGTATCCGATTAGCTACGCAAATTGGTACACAGCTCACCAACGTGCTGTATATCATGGACGAGCCAAGCATTGGCTTGCATCAGCGAGACAACGTAAAGTTGATTCAGGCACTCAAAGATTTACGTGATTTGGGCAACTCTATTTTGGTTGTCGAACACGACAAAGATATGATGTTGGCTTCTGATTATATCGTTGATATTGGACCCGGTGCTGGCCGACACGGCGGAGCTATCGTAGGACAAGGTACGCCTGATATTTTTCTTCAAAATAACTCCACAACAGCCAATTTTTTGAGTGGGGCTTTCAAAATTGAAGTTCCATCGCAACGCAGGGCAGGCAACGGCAAAGCTTTAGTGATTAAAGGAGCTAAAGGTAATAACCTCAAAAATGTCAACTTACATTTACCTTTAGGCAAAATGATTGCCATTACAGGCGTAAGCGGTTCGGGAAAATCGTCATTGATACACGAAACACTTTTTCCGATATTAAATAGACATTTTTTCCATAGCAAAAGAGAGCCCATGCCTTACAAAACGGTAGAAGGCTTAGAGCATTTAGATAAGGTAATTGAAGTGGACCAATCGCCTATCGGGCGTACCCCTCGCTCAAATCCTGCCACTTATACAGGGATGTTTTCCGACATTCGGACGCTCTATTGCGAACTCCCCGAATCGAAAATACGAGGCTACAAAGCAGGCCGATTTAGCTTCAACGTAAAAGGCGGTCGCTGCGAAGACTGCGAAGGAGCAGGAATGAAAAAGATAGAAATGGAGTTTTTGCCCGACGTGCATATCGCTTGTGAAACCTGCAAAGGCAAACGCTTCAATAGAGAAACGCTAGAAGTGCGGTTTAAAGGGAAATCTATCGCCGACGTACTGGATATGACCGTAGAACAAGCCGTGGTATTTTTTGAAAACCAACCTAAAATTTCACGTAAAGTACAGACCCTCAAAGAAGTAGGCTTAGGTTATTTGACGCTAGGGCAACAAGCCACAACGCTCTCAGGAGGCGAAGCCCAACGGGTAAAATTAGCAGAAGAATTATCGAAAAAAGATACAGGAAAAACCATTTATATACTAGACGAACCTACCACAGGTTTGCATTTCCAAGACATCAAAACCTTATTGGATGTATTACAAAAATTAGTTGATAAAGGCAATACGGTATTGATTATTGAACATAACCTCGACGTGATAAAAGTAGCCGACCACGTGATTGACCTAGGCCCAGAGGGAGGAAACAAAGGCGGACAAATCATTGCCGAAGGAACGCCCGAAGAAGTAGCAAAGGTCAAAGGAAGCTATACCGCATTTTTCTTGAAAGACGAACTATGAACAGTCAAATTCAGCAATTGTACGACATTGCTCAAAAGCCCGTTCGGACGATTATTGGCTTGATGTCGGGTACATCAATGGATGGACTTGACGTAGCACTTTGTGCCATTACGGGCAGCGGCGAACACACCCAAGTAACGCTCAAAGCTTTTGAAACCATTCCTTACACCGAAGAAATTAAGGTTGAAATAAGAAAAGTATTCGCCCAACAAACCATTCATTTCCCTCATTTAGCCATGCTCAATGAATGGATTGGATTGCTTCATGCCGACATGATATTGGCGTGTTTAAAAAAATGGCAAGTAGCTGTACAAGAAATAGATGCGATAGCTTCGCACGGGCAAACGGTGATGCACAGCCCTAAAATTTTACACGGTTTAGCCAACTTTCCAAACGCCACTTTGCAGATTGGCGACGGCGACCACATTGCCGTAAAAACGGGCATCATTACCTTATCAGATTTCAGACAAAAACACGTAGCGGCTGGCGGTGAAGGAGCACCTTTGGCAGTGTATGGCGATTATTTTATTTTCGGAAAAAAAGGAGAAAATCGCTTGATGCTCAACATGGGCGGTATTGCCAACTTTACCTATTTGCCTGCCTCAATGAACCCCGAAGAAGTATTTGTCACAGATACGGGGCCAGGTAATACCTTAATTGATGCCTTTACTCGGCACTATTTTCCTGAAAAAAATTACGATGCCGATGCCCTTTTAGCCAAACAAGGAAACGTTTCGCAACCTTTGCTTTCAGCACTTAAAGCCGATTCTTTTTTTACCAAACCTTTCCCCAAAACAACAGGACCAGAGCTTTTTAATAAAGCATTTGTCGAAAAAGCTCAACTTGCCAGTGAAACGAACGAGTTGGGCGTACACGACCTACTGGCAACACTCACCCGTTTCAGTGCCGAAACCATCGCCGAAGCCATGCAAGCATTAGGCAAAGACTTGCACGACTTTACCATTTATACCTCTGGAGGCGGTATGCACAATCCACTTTTGATGCAATGGTTGCAAGCACTTTTGCCTGCTCGCTTTGCTCCAACCGATAGCCTCGGCATAGCAGGAGATGCCAAAGAAGCCGTTTTATTTGCCATATTAGCCAACGAAACCTTGGCAGGTGGCAAGTCAGATTTTGGTACAAGGAAAGGGATTCCTTCGGTGAGTATGGGAAAAATATCCTTTCCACGCTAAAATGCCAGCGTTCGGTTTTATCTTTGCGGTCTTATAACCAAAAAACAATCTTTAGTATGGCAAGACAAAATATACTGACAGGCTCACCTTGGGAAGATAAAATGGGCTACTGTCGTGCCGTAAGAATCGGCAACATCATCGAAGTTTCTGGCACGGTTGCCATTGTTGATGGAGAAAAAGTAAAAGCCGACGACGCTTACGCTCAAACCCTCAACATCTTAGAACGCATTGCAAAAGTATTGGAAGAAGCCGGCGCAAGCATGAGCGACGTAGTAAGAACCCGCATTTTCACGACCGACATCAGCAAATTTGATGACATTGCCAAAGCCCACGGAGCATACTTTGGCAGTATCAAGCCTACAACAGGTATCTATGAAATCTCTAAGTTGGTTTCTCCCGATTATTTGGTAGAAATTGAATTTACGGCTATAGTGGCGTAAGTAGCTTATATTTTGAAACTAAAAAGGGCAATACTTTGATGTGTAAAGTATTGCCCTTTTTATATACAACAAACTCCTTTAAATCAACACTTTAAGTACCAGAAGTTGGTAGAATAATGCCATTGTTTTTCATATAAATTGCCACATCTTTGGCTGTTCTAAATTGATGCTTAGATTTATCACCACCATACATTTTACGAGCTTTTACGAGAATATCTTTCGTATAACTTTTAACGGTGTTCAGGGTTAAGCCCATTTCGACAGCAATTTCAGCTAGAGTCTTTTCAGTTAAGAGATGTTGTAAAATTATTCTTTGGTTGGGTTCAAAGTTATTTTCTTTGGGTT
>JACCDR011026896.1_pt1 | contig 20345 bp, 17 predicted proteins | sample 7446431 | NCBI WGS metagenome assembly JACCDR01 (sample SAMN15323443, study PRJNA562643) | freshwater metagenome | isolation source: river surface water | place: USA:Blue River Watershed | collected 2017-08-17 | reverse complement strand
CTGTTGCCAATCATATCGCTCTGAACAAGCCTACGCTCCCACAATCCCCAGCAAAGCTTGTTCCCTTTGGTGGAGCAATCAAACTTAACCTTCTTCCCATTCTTGGTAATTGTGATGTAACGCCAAGCTAATACAGCTCTACCTGCGTTTTCATAATCCTCCTTAAGAAGGTAGCGCTTGATGGTGCTGTTATTGAAACCAGACACTCCAGCGTTATAAGCGAAATCTAAGCTACCCAATACCACCACCTTTGGGGTGGAGTCTGGAAGACCCTCAAGGGCTCTAGAATGCGTTTGCATCGACTCTTTCAACTGAGCTGTACATTGCTCTTTAGTCTTACGCATGCCCTCTGTTACGCCTTTAGTCTCTCCATAACATATAGTCCAGACTCCCGCCCCATCCTTGTAAGAGGTTTCCTTATACCCCTCATTCACCATAATGATGGCAGAGGCTGCTGCAAAGCCAGCCCCCATTACCCACTTAGATATTTTTCCCATTACGAAGCATCTCCATTCTCAAAGCATGCTCTTCTTGGTCACGCTTGTTCTTCTTGTAAGCAAAATAGAAGCCATACACTAAAGAAGCTACAGCAACAAATGCACCAATCAGATAGCTCCATTCAGAGACATCAAGAGAAGAGAGCCACATCAAAAGACTCCCCGTACTAACCCCCAAGATTGTTCCCCCTTCATTACTCCGCATTAGTCTTCTCCTCTGTTCCAAAGATAGCTCCCTCTACATCAGAGAAATACTTAGCGTAATCTTCTGAACCGTCTAAGTGAGCATTCATACGTACCATCTTGTTAACCAATGGAGCGACCTTAGCATTAAGTTCACGAGCCTTAGCTGCTGCCATACGATTGGTTTCATATCCTTTAGCAGGAGTAAACGTCAAGGAGTTTCCTGTCCAACGATATTGAACCGCATCTGTAGTGTTAGCCTCTGGAGATACAGGAATTGATACACGACCAATCTGTTTCACACCAGTAGGAGCACCCACAACAGTCTTCGAAGTTTCCCACTCTTTGCGTACCACAGGTATAACTTGGTTATTATATTGTTCCTGTACCACGCTCTTAACCGCTTCAGTGTTGGAAGCATTAATCTGACCTCCTGCCTTCTGGAAGTTAATAAAATCCTTAGAGGAAAGGAAGTTGGTAATGTTGTTAAGCTGGGAAGGTTTCTCTACAGCCAGAGAGAACGCATTAACACCTTTAAGAATGTTATTGACGTTTGTCTGAACTTCCTGAAGAGCCCCTTTAGGGTCAGTGATGGTAGGGTCTTTCTGAGCAAGCTTAGTAGACACATCCCCTACACCTTTCAGATAGGTTTTAACATCTGCTTGGTTGTCAGGGTCAATCAGGTTAACTGGCTTAGTGCTCTCTGGGTTGATATTACTTTTAAGTAAATCAATAACACGAGGACTCACCTGATTAATAATAGAATCACTGAACTGAGGGAACATCTTAGAAACTGCTGCTGCTGTAGCCATTGCAGGGTCACGCATAATGGTGTTCTGAACAATAGCACTGTGTACAGCATTCTGATTCTCTGCGGCTTCTTTACTAATCTTACCACTAGCAAAGTCAGCACTGTTTCGAATCATATCGTAGACAGGCTTAGTCAGGTTATCCACATAATCACTTCCTGCTGCACCACGAATAGGCATAAGAGCTGCCGTGTAGTTGTTCTCAATCTCCCGCAATGCCTGTTGTTTCTGTTCACCAGTAAGCTGTTGGTTATCAAGAACAGACTGTACATCAGAACGAATCTTACCAAAGTAAGTGACGTTTACATCCGACAGACTGTTCTGCAAGTTAACCTTATTCAGCTTAATCTTGCGGTCTAGCTCTGCATTAGCACGAGAAGCACGAGAAGCTGCAATGGATTCACGCTTGTTGACAATCTCCAGCTGAGCTGCCTGTAATCCAAGCTGCTTCTGGCTGTAGTTCATCATATACAGATTGTGTTCCATCTCTTTATAACGTTGTAACCCAGCCTCTTGCTGGTCAGGAGTTTGAGAAGGAGATACAAACCCTGTGGCTGTAGCTTTCTTCTTATCATCCTCAATCTGCTGGTCTGCTGCTGTCCCTTTAGCAATCACATCACCAAGACCTGCTGTAGAGTTCAGAGTTCCTTGGAACTTAGTAATGTCTTCTGTGAGAGAAGGGTAGTTAGCTACAGTCTGGTTGTACAAGGTACGTGTACGCATCTTAGCCTCAGCCCAAGTCATCTTACCTTGGTCCACTGCTGCGTTAATAGCCGTAATCTTCTGAGCATAACCAGACATAACGCTGTTCTGCTGGTCTTCTGCCTCCTGCTTCACCCTTGTAGCTGTTGCTGTCGCATAACCTCTAACTAAGTTGTTTGCTACTCCCGGAAGAACATTACCCAGAGTGTTTAGCAGCTCTGCATTAGAGGTGTCAACTGTTGCTTGCTGAGGTTGGATAGGAGAGCCCGAAGGCCCCCCAATTCCAATATCAAACGTCGCCATATTTATTCCTTAGTATCCTGTCGGTTCTCAAGATTGTAGTCTACGAATGCACGAAGGTTTTGTTTACGTTCCGCATCCAGAGGTGCGTTATCAATCAAACTCTTCACTTTGTCAGGAGTCCCCCAACCAGAGAAGTCCATCATCTGACGAATAAACTTATCGTCACGATTGGTTGATTGTTTCTTCATCTCCGCTTTCCAGTATTGCATAGCCTTCGGATTGTTCTTGAAGGTTGCCATACCGATGCCCATCATCTTAGACGCATATTCATACTCTTGAGCGGTGATTCCGTCTTGAGCCATACGTGAAGATGTAATGCGGAATATCTCCTTAACATCCTTTTCAATCTCTTTATCATTCTTGTAAGTTGCTTCCATTGCTTTGCGATACTTGGTTTCATCCTGAGTAGGTAAACCTAACGCAGCAGCAATAGCCTCAAACTTGTTTACATTGGTATCTGTTACACCACCGAGTGCTCCCAGTTTCTGTCCATATTCCCAAGCATAAGCAGCCTTGAATGCATTAGACAGACCAGAGAACAGGTTGGCAGAGTCTTTGGCTAAGTTGGACCAAGAAGGAACATCCATACCTTCTGCTGGGTCTTTCAGCCCTACCATCGTAGCCGCAGTGTTAAGCAGGTTTGCTACACGAGGGTTGCTCCCCATAATCAGACTGCCCGCCGGAGAAGAAGCAAATACTTGCAGCGGACCTTCCCCAATAACACTTTGTAAGAATTCAGATACACCGTAAACATCAAGAGGTGCAAGAGATGAATAGTCGAGATTAACTTGTTCCCCGTACAAATCAGAGAACACCTTGTTCAGCACAACTGTTTCTAAACCGTTAACCAAAGTCTCCCGATAAACTGGGTCTTCTGGAAGAAGGTCACGAGTGTAAGCCTCTACAATACTGCCAGCTCCTACAGAAGTGGTTCCGAACATTGTCAGCATATATCCTAAGATTCGACCTTTTTCATTAGCGGTTAAGCCTCTGTTATAGGTGAATTGAAGAATAGCTTTATGTGGAACCTGTAAGAACTGAGTTACAATTGCCGCAGAGTTGTGGTTGTAAGGAAGAGCACCTGCTCGGTCCATGTTGTAAACAAAGTTACGAGAACGGGTGGTGATGTCTTCAATCACAGACGCATCAATCTTGGCTCCAGTTCTTGCCACTTTCTCATACTCAGTTAAGAACGCTGAGGCAGAGGAAATGTATTCACCAAAGTCAAAACCAACCTTGCGAGACAGCCCAACGGCTCTCTGAACAGGTCTTGTTGTGTACTTGGAAATCTTGTTAGAAGACCTAGCAAACATAGACGCTTCATCTACAATGCTGTTGATGCTCTCATTAACCAATTCGTTCTTGGTAATGCCAGCAGCAATGTTGCTATCCTTAAGCGCCTTAAACATAGCAGCAGCTTCTGCTTCAGTGCGTCTAGAAGCTTTCAGAAGAGCTGGTGAAGGTTTCCCTCCAGCATGGTATGCCATCATTAGCATCAAGTCATCTGCAAGCTGCCCAAACACATAACGAGGGTTAATGGAAGCAAGCATCAACACCTGATGGCTCTGGACCAAGAACTGACGTAACGGGTTAGCTGCCAGATACATTGTAAAGGCTGCACCTTTCAACTTACCAGTGATGTCGGCTTGACCAGCAGCTCCGCGTAAAGTACGTTCACCTAAACCGAACCCTTTGTGACCCATCCATTCCGCAATACCATTCAGAAGAGCTTTAGCTCCATCATCCAGAGAGTTCTTATACCCATCTTCCATAGCACGGATATACTCCCAAGTTGTACGAGCATCAGCAGCCATCTTAGAGGTCTTGTTACCAGCTTCTCCAATCTCATTACGAGTGGCTGGGTATACAGTACGACCTTGCTGTTTAGGCAATACTTCACCGAACTGAGCAATGAAACGCTGCTTAGCTGTCTCAATCCAATCTCGTGCAGATACACGTGAGGAAACAGATTGCATAGCATGCACCATACTTTCAATTGGGCTTTCAATATGAGTGCCATCTTGCAGCAGTTGGTTATCACCAATAGCTTCTTCTAGACGTTCCCCACGAAGACGTTGACTAGACATACCACCTGTCTGTAACACTGAGTGAGTTGCGTTATCGTAGTCTTCCCCTTTGAGGTCATTACGGAAACGGTACTCTCCTCCATTAGACGCAGTGAGGCGTTCAACAGCTTTCTTGGCTCTAGGAATATCAGAAGCTGTAGCAACTGCTTTCCATTGTTCCTTACCAGAACTATCCAGAACAGGCTTACCGTCTGCATCAACCACCTTCTTCTCAATGAAGTGAGGGTCACGATAACGAACAGCGTAATACCCTTTACGGTAGTTCAGCACTTGGTCGTCGTTACGCAATTGACGGATGTAAGTGCTTCCTGCTGCGTTACGATTGAGTACATGTTCTACCTGAACCCCATCAACACTGATAGGAGAAATAGACTTAGCCACATTACCATTTCCGGCATACAGGTCAGTAAGAGCCTTAGTATCTAAATCAACAACAGAGTTGGTGAGAGGGTCATAAGCCTTGACTCGGTCCCCTGTTTGGTTACGAGCAACAGGACGTACAATCAGACGAGTACCGCTCTCTTGGTGTTCCATTAAACCGTACCCACGAGAGGTGTAGGTCTTAATCATATCTCGGTTAGAAATAGCATACAAAGTGTCTTGGTTGCTTTGCCATTTACGCAGAGCATCAACTTCCGCATCAGAGAAACCTTCGGCTTTCAGGTTGGCGTAATTCAGCCCTTGACCTTTGGCGTTGTTCTCACGAATCTTAGAGAAGATTTTATCCTGACGTTCTGTAGGCATCTTCTTAACAGTTTCTACATAGTCCTTGGCGTTAGTGAGAAGTTTCTGCTCCAGACCTGCTCCACGAAGACCAGCAATCGTAGCGCCCTTAGTGAGCTTAGGGTTCAACATAGATTGAGGGTCTAGCACGTTACTTTGGAGAGTCCCTTGTTCCTTAGTTCCACTACGAGGCAGCCAACGGTCAAATCCATTGTTACGCACATCAAGGAACTCAAACCCATCTCCAAGCTTAGAAGAATCATACTTGTAAGTATGGTCAATCTGTAACAGGAAGTCTCCTTTAATCTGAGCATTGTTATTTGCCAGAAGTGTTGCTTGTACCTTTTTATCCAGAGGTACGTAGTTCTCCCCTTGACGAATCAGAACAGAGATATCATTCTCAGTAATTCCGTAATTCTTAAGAGCAAACTGAGCTTGGTCAATAGCATCTTGTAAACCGCTCCAACCGCTGTCAGTTGGTCCGTACACAGAACTGAACTTAACACCATCAGGCAGAGCTTCTACGCTACCCATCTCTTTCTTATTACGCATTCCAACAGTGTTGCGGAAGTCATTGACAACAGAAGAACGTAATACACGTTTCTCTGCTGGAGTGAGCCAAGCAGCCCCTGAATTATCTACGAAGTCAAGGATGTCAGCATCTGGCATAAATCCGAAATCACTGTCGCGTTCAGGGTGGGTAATGGCGTTAGTAACTGTTCCATCCACGCTTGCTGGCTTAGGAGTAACCACAGATGCAATAGCATCTTCACGACTAGTGCCATACACAGCAGTTGCCAGCTCCCCAGATTCATCACCCAACGTAGCATTGTACATACCTCTACCCACTTCTGGGTTTACATCTTTAACAGTGTTGTGAAGAGATGTTGGCTGGACATCAGTAACAACGTTAGTACGCACAACGTTACGATAGGTGTTACTAACTTCTTCAGCCTCTCCAGCAAGCTTCCCTAAAGCTCCTACATAACTAACACCTTTCTTAACCATTGCACCTACACCTGCGAAATCCAAGATTCCTAGGATGTTGTCAACAGTTTCCTCGGTAGTAGAATACCCATCACTCTCGATTGTCTGCATGAACGCTTTCAGGTTCACACTGTCTTTGGAGCTAGGCAGGAAGATTGTCTGACCGTCTGTAGCGATAATATCAGCAATCTTATCCATCATCTGCATACGCTGAGAGATAGGAAGCTTATTAAACATCTCATTACGTTCTTTGACAGTAGAGCCGTTGAATACAGTAGCCATAGCTGTCTTAAAACCATTCCAATCATCACCCGCCAAATCACGAGTAATACGTGCTTCTTTGTAACCAGAAGCCAGAGGAATGAATCCCTCGCCTGCTGCTACATAATCTGCGGTCTTATCTTTATCAGAAATGAGCTGCATTGAGTTATAATGCTTCTGCTTCTCACGCTGGAACTCTAATACCTCATTGATACCAGCCGCAGCAACACCACGTTGAATGGCAGCCTCTGCTGTTTCACCTTTAACTTCTCTGGTAGCAGCTTTCGTAGCAACCATGTTACGTGGGTCGTACAGATGTGAAGAAGGGTCATTGACAGTGTTGATTGCTGACTGTTTCCATTCATCAGCAGCGGATGGGTCCATTAACAGCTCAGCAGTAGAACGCTGATAAGCAACCATGTTCTCTCCACGAGCATTGGTTACTAACGCCTCCTCTGTGTCACTGTAGCCCGTTGAAGCCTTCTCCCCTACAATCTGGTCATATGCGTTAATAGCATTAGCTGGGTCTGGAGAGAGCATTGCAGCATGTGCTGCCGCACTTCGGTCACTGCCTAAACTGGTAACAGGAGGCTGTACAGCAGAAGGGTCAGTGAAGTCTTCGATACTGTATTCTGGTGTTTCGACAAAATCATTGATTCCTGCCATACATCCCTCTTTTAGAAAATACTAGGATTTGAATTAATAGTGTTATTTACTTGACTATCTACGCTAGGTTTTGAAGAGAACAATCCTTCACCTGCACCCATCTGCATCCCTAGACCGATTGCACTAGAGCCAAGACCAGCAATACCGCCTGCAATCTGCCCTTCAAGAGAAGCATCAGCAGCCACTTGATTCTGTTTAGTAACACCCTGTGCGGCTAAAGCTGTACTCTGTCCAAATGCAATGTTGGAGCCTGTGACAGTCTGTGTACCACTTATAGCCCCCAGCTCTCCAGAGCTTCCAGAACTACCTACGTTAGCAGCACTCTGTTCAATTTGAGCCTGCCTAATTCGTTGCTCTCGTATTGCTTGACGCCGTTGTTCTGCCTGCTCTTGCTTTTGTTGGGCACTTATAACAGATTGGGATTCTTTTTCTGCACTAGCTCTTTTCTTTGCTGCTCTTCGTTGCTCAGTTGTGCCATATGCTGTAGCAGCAGCACCAACAGCCGCAACAATCAGGCCAACGGTTTCTACTCCCATAACCATACCTCATATTGTTTACCTTCATATTCAAAAACATCAGCGTATTTTCCTCCAATCATCTTAACCCATCTGGGATTCTGGGTATAAGTGAATAGAGGTTTATCATATCCACGAGTTAATGCGTGTTTTTGTACCAACTTGATGCCTTCTTTAATTTTCTTAAGAGTGCTCTTGTTCCACACTTTCACTTCGCAATGCAGAAACAAGAAGCCTCCTGCATATTCCGCATGAGAAATGAAATCTTCTCCTGTGTACAGGAGGCTTACTTGTCTGTCCATTATGCGTGTCCGTTAGCGTTAATAATATAAGACCAGCCTAGAAGTTTAAAATCTTTCTTAGGTTCTGTGCTGAACTTCAAAGATAGAACATTTCCTCTCCCTCTGAGTTTGTTACGGGTCTTAATAACATACTCCCCATCATCAAAACCTGATTCATTGTTCTCAGGAGTCCAGAAGCGTTTATGCCTGTAAGCTTGGAACGGAGTTGCCCACTTGCCAGATGCTTCACTGTTAGTCCAACTCCACTGGCTTTGTACCAATATGGATGATGTATTAACAGGATTGTACTGAGCATCGAAACCAGTTTCTGTCTTAAGAGAGTATATAGTTAGATACGGGATTTGCTTCATTCTTTGGAAATCACCAAACCCTGTCCAACCTGTTATTAAGAATCCCGGAGAGTCTATACCAACTCCATCATGACTAACCCAATCTGTAAATTCAGGATTGTAATAGTAAGAGAAAGTAAAACTCAACAAAGACGAGGATGTAGGAACAGAGGTTACATATAGCACCTCACTAACCGCACTAATCTGAGTGCTCCTGACAACAGTCACGATATTTCCTGAACTGTCAACAGCTGTATTAGAAGCGCTATTAACAACGGTTAGTTCTTCATTACCAATAGAGAATGGAGGAACCTTAACCATACTAACCGGTTTAGGAGAACTCAGCCCACCTATCTGAGAAACAGTTGATGTATAGAAAGCTCCTAGGTTCACATCAAGAATAATCTCTTGTGCTGGTAAATCAAGAACCACTTCTGTGCTGTACAACCATCTCACTTTACGCGTATACGTATCAAACATTCCTTTGGATTTTATCTTGTACTGATAAGGAATATTGTCGTATAGTTTCTGTATAGTGTTAGTTGTGAGGTTTGTTGCAACCCAATCTCCATATTGGTTAGGAGCTACATGGTAAATCCCATCTTCACTCCAGAACATAACAGTGTTATCTACAACAACAACTGCGTCTGGTGAGATACTGCCGTGTTCAGAGACTTTACTGGTTAGGTAGTCAGTAGCCTTAAACCCATAACCACTGCCGCCAGATATACGCCACACGCCATTCTCAGCTACGACCATTAACGAGTCACCTACGTTAATTAGTTTCTGGATATTGTGTGCCCCGTCTAAGCGGATAAATCCACCATCTGTATCTAGGATGTCAGGTGTCTCTGAAGAAGTTGGGTCCCCTTCTTGATAACACTTGTATACGTCAGAAGGACTCTTAACCAACGTAGAGAACAGAATGTAACTACCCATTCGAGGAGACTCGCTATCGCCACCAATCACCTTAGAGCTAAATCCTGCAAACCAGATACGACCTGCAAAACTCTCTACGACTGATGCCCCATCAGGAGTTGAGTCCTGAGGGAGAGTTGTCACGTTCTCAATTAGTTGAGGATACTGCGCCATCAGTTTACTTATTTCTTGTAAACGGCTTTGTCCTCGGTTTAACGCATCAATGATGAAATAGCCAATTGGTGCTCGGTTCGTACCTAAAGGGTTCAGATAGTTATCCGTAGCAAAATAACGTCTGGACTCTCGGTCATCTGTATCGTTGGCGTTAGCATACAGGTACACAACTAAGTTGTCAGAGTTAGCAGGATATACTCCATACTTATTCTTCATACCTAGAATAGTGTCAGCCAGAATCTCATCATTGTTTACATATCTAGGAATTGCAAATGTTTGGTTTCTTAGATTGTAGGTGTGAGCACTTGTTGTGGTTACAGGTCTTTTAGAAACACCTGACCCCATTAACAAGTTCTCTCCAGCAACGATGTCTTGAACTCCAAACAAATCCCTGATTAAGAGATTGCCTTCTGTCTGCGTAACAGAAGAACCATTCCAATCAAATATACGTATAGTGCTGGTGTTTGAAGCAACAACTAGCAATCCATCAGCTACCGCATAAGACAGCCCTTTATTAGGAGAAGTCCCTAGGTCTACACTATAAACCAATTGGCGGGAGACAGGACGAACTGTACCATTAAACATGAACAGTTGAGAGCCAATCTGTGCAACCAAAAACTCAAGCTCAGCATAACCTCCGGGAGATTTCCACTGAAATGAGGAAAATGCTAAATCGGGAGTTATCTGCTGTGTTGTAGGGATTGTAGTGTATTGAGGCTCATAGTCCATTCCATAGCGTCTGCTTCGGGAGCCGTCATTCTCAATTACTAGATTGTTCTCATTAATAGAGGCATTGTCTGGAAAAGTAAGAGGACTTGCTTCAGTAATAATGCCTTTACTAAATGAGGTAATTTCTTGGGTTCCAGACTGTACCGCCATTACTCACCTCACTCGCCTTTAGCAGCCAGATAGCCATCAATAGCTGCTCTGGCAAAACCTTTACTCGTGTATTGGCTTGAGAGCTGTTTAGGAACAGCACCTTTACCCATTTGAATAACCTTGTACATTGCAAATCCTGAATCTACAATGCGATAACCTTTATACTCTTCCATTATTTCATCCCACGTCTTGAATAGGTTTTCTGAACCAATTAGGAAATCTAGGACTTTCACATCTTACCTTAATTGTCCTTCGATTCACATTGAAAAAGTCAGCAGCTTCTTGCTTTGAATAAAAATCTATCCCTCCGCAAGACCATACTTCCTTCTTCCTAGCCCTTTGCCAAATTTTACCAGAAGCTGATATCTTATCCTTCTGCGCTTGGCTCATGACCTTTCCACTGAGATTGGGAGGATTACCTCCTCCAGCAGTGGCATTCCATCCCTTTGGGGCGGGCCTTAGATATGCCTCCAATCTGAGCATCTCCTCCCTAGAGCCTTCTGTTATTAGCGAGAATCGGATATCTTCTCCATACTTAGCAATGGCTCTCTTCAATATAGGAGAATCGCAGATATCAGAGAAATGCTTGCTGAACCTTTGGGCCCAATCATCGGTGATTCCTACGTAACCTTTATTAAGGTTCCCTTGGTCTCCATCTGCACAGATATGATAAAGAATTGTCACTTCTTCCCCTTACGCCCCCAGTTTGGATATCTAACACCACCATGTGCTCTCCACTGTCTACGGGAAAGCCAACGGTCTTGGCGTTGCGCTTCTTGTTCAGCCTTTTGGTCTGCCACTTGTCGAATCTTAATTGAAGCTCTACTCTTTGCCTCTTCCAAGAGAAGTGTGAAATCTTCTTCTGGAATATTAGGAATAGCGCTGTCTTCATGAACCCATTGTGGAGTTACATAACCAAAAGCCTGTACCTTGTGCGTTTGTAACGTGTCCTCTACACCTTTTTCATAAGAATCAAAAACAATAGCTTTGTCATCAAATGATGTCCAATATGTAGGAGGGACATCATTACGAATAAGAAGTTCTACCCCTGTTGGGTCTTGAATAACATCAACGTTATCCGCACCATCATTCAATCCATTTTGTCTACGAAGAAACTCATCAGGATAGATAAACTTAATATTTTTATAGAATTTACGAGTTTGCCCTTCACGCTTGCAATCGTAATTAATCAGCGTCAACTCACTCAGGTTCTCAGGGAGATACATGTGAGTGGGGAGGGCATCGTCACCAGATGCAACCAACTGTAGAAGCTGTTTATTACTACGCCAATTACGACGATGCATCAACGCGAAGAAAGTGCTCTTAACAATCTGAGCTACTTGCTGGCTCTCTGTAGTGTCATTAATGCTATTAACAAAGTCAGCATCAATGTCATTCATGATGTCAGAGACAATCTCCAACAGCGTCATCTTAGCCATGCTGTCTCCAGATACAAAAAAGGGGAGCCGAAGCTCCCCCAATTAGGATTGTACTCTGTTAAGGGACAATCACACCAGTAGAAACACCGGTATGAAGATACTTAACAATAACAATGTCACCAGCAGCACCACCAGCCAGGACAGGAGCACCTGCTGTAGTGATTTGGACTGGAGCAGCTTCCGTAGCAGCCGTAACTGCCGTGCCACCTACAGTAACAGCGGTGACTGCTGCTGGAGCATATACACCTGTTACAATAGAGCCCACCGGAATAACACCGGGGTCAGTGAGTACGTTAGCAGCACCGACCTCAATCACATACTGACGTTCGAGAGAATCAGAAGGTGCGACACCTCGCACACCATCTGTAGTACGTGGACCGTAGTGGTTATGAATGCCACCCAGACCGATATTAGAATCGTAACCCGCCATTAAAATACTCCTTAGAAGTTAACTGCTGAAGTGATGATGATGCCCAGAGTGTCAAGGCGCTGTGGACCCATACCATAACGGCAGCGGGTTACAAACTCATCACGAGCGAGGTCTTTATTACGCTCAGATTCGGTCTTAGGCATACGACGCCATGCAACCATGATTGGCTTAGTCTGGTCATCCAGAACACACATAGCAACGTTAGCTACAGCGTTAGTAACAGAAGTGGTGCCATCGGAGAAGGTACCAGTTGCCAGACGGTTAGACAGGATGATGTCGAAACCGAACAGGGTCATGATGAAGCGCATACCAGATGCCAGACCTTTCTGAAGCACTTCAGCACCAAACGGAGTAACATCATGAGTGATGGTTACGAGACCGTTCAGAGTAGCTTCAACAACTGGGTCACAGATAAACACACGGCCCTGAACAGGAACGTTAGCTTTATCGAACGCCAGACGCATCTGAATCAACTGACTCAGGGCGAATACGTTATTAGTTTCAGTGGAAGCAATACGGTGTGCAAAACCGTTGATGGTGTTTGGGTTGGCGTTGGTCTGTGCTGCGTTAGCTGTAGCAAGGAACTTAGTTTCGAAAGATTCCTGAATAGCACGAGTACCTTCCATCGCACGAGCAGACAGCAGAGCATCAATCTGGTTGCCATCTTCACGCAGGTCATCAGTGATGTACCAAGCGTCACCTTCCTGAGTGGTGATGGTCAGATTCACTGTACCCGTTTCGATTGGGTTGTAAATCAGAGGGGTGTCTTCTTGCGCATCCTGAATGGTTACAGAACCAACAGTTTTGATGTGCAGAGTAGTACCGTTACCGAAGTCTGTTACGTTACGATAGAACTGTTCACCGAGCAGGCCGTCATGGAGGTTATGCAGAATAAAATTCGACACCACCTCGGATTCAATAAAAGCCTGAGTATTAGCAGTAGTTTGCATCTATAATATCCTTAATTAAAACCGTGTCGTTGTAAAGCATCCTGTTTAAGTTTTGCCATGTATGCAGCAATATCTTTAGAGCTTGCACCACGCATTAAACTCTTTTCAGGCGCTAATGAAACCTGACGTTCTACTGGAGGAAGAGATACAGAAGAGCGTACAGGAGCACCAGTAGGGACTGGAGCAGAGGCACCTAGCAGTGCCAACGCAGCATCAGGGGATGATGCAGCAAGACGATTCAAATCATCCATAGACATACCAAGTTCAGAGATACGGCTTGCAGCAACTTCTTGCGCTTTTTCACCATACTTGCTGACGAGCGCCGCTCGAACTTTTGATGTATTAGATGTTTGAACTTCTTTTACTTTAGACGCGTTAAGCTGCTCTTGTACGAGCTTAGCAACGTCTTCAGTACTCAGTCCTTGGCTTGGTGGGCTGGTGGGCTCAACGACAGGCTCAGGCTGTTTTGGCTGAAGTGACGCAATCACATCTTCAACTGCTTTACGCTTAGCGAGTTCTTCTTTTAACGCAGCAAGCTCTTGGTCTTTAGCAGACAACTGAGTTTTAACTTGCGGAATATACTCTTGAGCATTAGCTAAGCCCTTAAGGGCTTCTTCGATTGTTGCGTACTTCTGCACTCCGTGCTCATTCTTAATGCTACTTAGCAGGTCCGCATAGTTAGCCGCAGAAGGAGCTTGTTCAGTTACCGCAGGAGGAGTAGTGGTAGTACTCTCTTGGGTGAATAATGATTCAGGCATAGAATTCCCGTTATTCTTATCTTAATTTATCTAGTTTATCTTATCTATATCTAGTATTATTTATCTAGAATAATAAAGTATAATAAATCTAGTTATCTAATAACTTATCTCTTATACTAGATAAGACTCCTTTTTTCGAAAAAAGTAGAAAAATATTTTAATCTTTTTTACTTTCTGCGTCAAGAACGTTAATAATCTCTTGCATTGCCTTGGCATAGCCAATAGATTCTGCTTGTAAGAAAGCCCACGAGGGGCTATCAAATGCGTCATTAGACATAGCAGTTTTCATCTTACCTTCTACTTTATCCTTTAACATCTGTGTAAGACGTTTACGAATAATAAAACTTTCTGCGTAACTACTGCGTATATCTTTATCTTCTTGGGAACCCTTTCGGATTCCCTTAGTCCATGCTGAGTTCATTATACAGCCCCATTAGCAGGTACAGACATCTCCATCTGCAAGTCTTCCTGTGCCTGATTTGCTAGACGTTGAGTCTGCTGACCTTCAGTAACAGCAATGTTAGGCTGGAAAATCTTATAAGCTTTAACGCCCAGATTATCGTTCAGGAACTTAGACAGGTTTACAGAGGATGTATGAGGGGCGACCATCTGACCAATAGGGCTATTAAACACGCCTACTAGGTTCTGAAGGTCTTGAGCTTGCTTAGCGTAATGACGCGCCCCAATAGGCCGGATAATACCAGAGGCGGTAATATCTGCCTTAGTGATGCTGTTAAACATCTCAACACCCAAGTCATCGTCAATTACGCGGATAACGTCCATCCCATCCAGATTGCGCTTAGACACTTCCAGCATGGAGTTGAGAACAGGCTCTAACAGTTCTGTCTCAAACTGGTTAATCTTCTCTTGGAAGATACGACCTGCTGCGTTCTGCATCTGTTGCACTTCGAAAGCGGTTTTCTCACCCGGGGAACGAATTCCCATGGCTTCACGAGGAGCACCAGCATACATCTCCCTGCGCTGTTCTAACAGCTGAATTTCGTTGTTAGCCTGCATGATGCTATTCAGGTTTTTACCAAGCTCTGAGACACTCCCGTTTTCATCAATGTGAATCTCTACACCCGGACCCCATTCGAACTCTTCTACATCCCCTTGGATAAGCAGAGGAGGATGCACGCAGAGGTCCATGGCATCTGCTTTAAGGTTCTCTAAGTGGTCCATGCGGTATTGCATACCCACAAGGTTATCAAGAGGTCCCATAGCCCATAGGTTATCTGTACGGAAGCGCCAGCCTACATGGTAAATAGGAGCTGAACCAAACCAGTTCTTAATAGGCTCTTCATGAATCATCTTCATGCGGTCAACTACAACCATGTGGGTATTCTCATGCAGCTCTCGCTTCTCCGCATCATACCAATCGCCGTAGAACTCCAAAATCTCCACATAGTCTGACATGTAATATTCATACATGTTGCCAAAACCATCTGCTTGGAATCCTTCGTACTTATCAAAATCTTCTACAGAATAACCACCACATGCAATACGCATATCTTGACGACGTTTAACAGCCTCTTCCCAATATGCTTGTGAAGGGTCTGTCTTAGCCAGTTTAGCTAAATCACCAAGAGTTCGGATAGAGCGTACAATCTTAAAGCTCTCTTTAAACGTAGAAGCTAGTGGGTTAAAAACAATGTCCATAGGACTGATGCGATATACCCTAGGACCGATGTACTCAGGAACGACTTCACCATCAACTTCGTGGCTGTTTGACTCATACGTAACAGTCGCAAACGCATTGCCATAGTCGATGTAGTCGTATAAAAGTTTACTGATTTCTGCATTAAAATGTCCTTCACGAGTTTTATTGGACATGTACGCTTTGATTATATCAGCTTTTGCTTTCTTAGCGTCATCTTGATTATATGCAAGCCACTGCATCCAATCATCATTTGGGAATAATGCACTGATGTAGTTGGAATGCAGGTTGTCACGAATCTGACAGATTTTAGGAATAGTGGTAGAGTTCTTCCACGGCAATGCTGCGTTAGTGGTGGTTGTTGTGTCAGTGGCAAAGATATAGTTTCGAAGTTCCTTCCACTCATCAATCTTCCCACGACGCTGCTGATGATATGTATCCCACAGATTAATAATCCATTGGGATGGGTTGTCAGGGGAGAATGTAGTTCCAATGTCGGCTACTTTGTTTGACATGCGATTTAAAGCTCCTTAACGGGCTGCTACGCCGCCAAAGCGACTATGGGTAGCTAACCCCTTGGGTTTCATTAAAAGTCCGCTAGAACGTCGCTGAGACGGTTTTACGGCTATCTCAATAACTGAGGCAAGGCAGTCCTTTAAGTCATCGTGCTGTGGACGTGCTTGCATAAGTTCTTCTTCAAGGGCAGGAATGTGTCCACCTTTGAAATGGTACATTTTCATTTCTTCATAACGTGGTTCAAGAGCTGCTGCGATACGCTCCTCTTTGCTGCCGTTGGTTCTGTTAGGTCGGAATTCATCAATGGCTATACGCATCCCGTCATTCTTAATGTAGTCTTTAATGTCATTAACAATGATTTTCTGAGCGACAGTGACCTCTGCTCTTAGTTTACTGAATTCCCATTTAGAGTGGAGCTGCTTAATATGCTTGTAGTATTCAGCAATCTTATCGGTCTTGAATCGGTCGATGTCGAGGATGTAGATGTCACCTTCCGCGTCAATGCCAATAACAACGATAGCCGTATAGTCAGAGCGCTGTCCCATAGAGAACGCAAAGTCAATACCTGCGTATACGTTTAAACGTCTTCCGTTAATATACCAATAACCGTTGGATTGTTTTAAGTGCCGTTGGTCATAGTATTGGAAGCGGTCCTCAGTAATACGGGCACTGCCAGCATCGTTTGGGTTGTTGTAATACTGCGCATAGAACTGCGTCTTGTCAATATATTCCGCTTTAACACGAGCCAGTGTAGAACGGTTAAACCCGAATGCTTTACCATCCTCTCGCACAGCACGAGGCCATGTGAACCTCCCATCTACCTCTACAGCGTATTCTTTGATATTCCATACATTGTGTACATCAATTACCTCCCCAGTCTCTTCATCAAACTCTTCGAAGGTGAGGCCTTTCCAAGTATAATAGATGTCGTTAGGGTGGTAACGTGTCCCACAAGCTAAGGTGAATCCGCCTACGTTTCGAATTGAGGTGAACTGAGAAGCTGCCTTGGCTACATCCTCACGACCTTTCTCTGTATATGCGTTATCTGGAACAACCAAGTCATCCGCAATGATTAGGTCAGCATGCCAACCAGTAGTGTTAGTTGTCAAACCAGCTGTAACAACTGTAGCGTCTCGAATACCTTCTTTCTTACGAATTGGATGGTCGATAGCTATTGCACTGTTGTTCCATCGAGCACGTTTACCTTCTTGAGGGTGTACATATTCAGGCCAGTAGCGAGTGAACTTATCACTTGTGAGAATGCCCTTAATGGCACCAAGCTGTTCCTCCGCCAAAGCTGAGGTTGCTGATACATAGAATACAGTGATTTCTGGATGCCGAACAATGAACCAAGCACATGCAGTTGCAACCATGTGACTCTTCAAATGTGCTCGTGGAAGCATAACCAGTTTGTTAGCATTAATTGGGTCTCCCTTTCCGTATAAAGAATATTCTTGAATCCATTTAAAGAATTCTTTATGAACATCCCCATACATGTACCCGGGATTTACTAATTTAGCAAAGGTGTAGAGGTCGTTAGTGGCTAGCTCCCGTATCTCTTTAGCTTCCTTTGGCATACGTTTAAGTTGTTCTTGTACATCTGCTAGCCACTGTTTCATTACATACTCCCAGTTATACGAGACAGGTCATCAGCCCAATCAACATCAAGTTTCTCTTGAAGACGTTTTTCACGTTCTTCTTCTTGCTTATTAGGGCGTCCAACACCTTTCTTAGCCCAACCTTTATCAGCAATCCATTTAGCCGCATTGATACCCTGTTCAGTACCAATCTTATCTTTCATTGCTCTAATTGCACGAGAGCGCAATTTAAGCTCAAGCTCTTCACGCCATTCTTCAATGTGCTTGCTGATTTGTTTATTTGCACACATACGTTGCCAGTGAGACCAGCCCAACAGATACGTAGTGGCGAACTCATATTCACCCACATCCTCCATCTCTAGATAGAGACGCTTAAGTGAGATGTAAGTCTTTCCATTGTGTTCATGGTCTTGGTCTTTAAGGGAGAACACAGCAAAATCTGTATAACCAATCTCAAGGAAAAGCCCCTGTGTCAGGGGCACTCCGTTAGCTGCTTTGAGAAGGTCCTTATCGACGAGCGTAGATTGCGACATACTCTAAAGCTCCTCCGTTTGTTTGAGCTGAACCAGATGCAAGGTTGGCCCTTACTGTTACTACCTGTCCCGCAGAAAGGTCTCCAAGCTGAACATTAACTTTGTTAATTTGTGCAGTTCCTGTATTGAGGCTTTTAATGGCCCCGTCTACATACACATCAAGTTGTACACTTGTCCCAGAGTTGATACGCAGGACACTTTCTACAGACACATCTTTCAGTCCGCCAAGGGGAACAGTGAAAGAGCCAGTTGCATAGTTTACATTCCAGCGGTCAGTGTCGCCATTAAGGTATGGCTCATTGAACAATACCGTGTTCACCGCAGTAGTGAGAGTTTGACCATTGGCATTGTTAACCTTCAGAATCATGGTGCGAGGGAAATGTAATACCCCTCCAACCACTGCCTGATACCCTTTAACAAAGTTGAAGCCAAAGCCTTTAGGGTCGTAGTAGACATGAGCATTCAATGCAGAAATGTTAGGCTGTGTACGCACAACTCCAGCATACATAGACAGGTCATCTGTGTGAATGAATCCTGTGTAATCTGCCGCACTTGCATCAACTGCAATCATGGGACCGTTGTTCTGGGAGTGATATCCATGCAAGCCTACGAAGGACATACCAGTACGTTCACTGATTGTAGAACCAATAGCTCCTAAGTTAGCAACTACAGCCATAGCACAAGCAATCTCTACGTGCGTATGCACTACCGCAATATTGCCATAGCTGTTACCATGCACCGCATCAACGATAGGTTCATTGAACACCATAGCACCAGTGATGTTATCGTTGTGCTGGAGTTCTCCACCAATCCATTTAAGCTGACTTCCTTTAATGGTGATGTTATAAGGAGTGGTTCCAGTGAAAGCCGCTGGAAGAGTAGAGATACCTTGTACACCAATGAAGTTGATATACACCTGTGTACCAACCAGCTGTACAACTCGTGGAGTGTTAGAGGTGTGTCCACCAAACACTGTAATCTCACTTACCAACGCATTAGCAAAGCTGTCGTCCCCAAACTTCCAACCAGTTTTAACATCAGAGGCAATACAGCCGAAGAAGTCTATGTTAGATGTTCCGCCTAAGTTCTCACTCCATACTTTGATGCCGCAGTTGATATCTGGGCGGAGCTGTCCACTAACTTCGAAGCGTCCATAAATCTTACCGTTACCGCCTTCTTTAAAACCAAGGATGTATTCACCAGCAGGGAAAGAAGGGGTGACGTAGATGTACGCATCTGCATGAATAGTGAAGCCATGCATGTTGGAGAACAGGAGGGGATTGTCAATCTTAAAAATACCACGGATGGTACCAATGCCAAACCCATCCGCAATTAACGCATTAATCCAAGCTTGAAGCTGTGCATCAGAAGAAGTGGCACCTGTAGGGTCTGCACCAAAGTCTGCTACCGCATCATATACCTTTCTAAACTTATCGTTTAAATCTTCTTGTAATGTCTTACCATTGGACGTCCCAATCAACCCAGCACCTGTAGGAAGGGCTAATTGGTTAAGAACATCTGTAGCACTTCCACTAGCAGGAGAGACAGCAATAGGCTGTCCTGTGTTAACATCAAATGTAACTATCTTCCCTCTACGCTCTACATCACTCTGAGGAATAGCGTTAAGGGACATATCACTAACACGTACAGCTCTATCGTTAGTAATCTGAGAACCATCAATATCAGCATTCAATATCTTGTGACCATCCATATCTAGGTCACGTTCCATTTTAGCTTCACCAGCTACAGAGCTATTCTTCCTCCATAACACTTCAGCATTCATCTTATCTTCAATAGTTTGAAAGTTCTTATTGATGACAGATAAGTTATATCCTGATGTAACAGCATCAAGCTCAATAGGCATTATTCTTTATTCCTTTGTTGTTTATTCTTCTTTCTGCGTAAAAGAAGACTTGTTTACCGTAGCTTCGCTACGAGACTCGCAGCTCTGCTGCGTATATAGAGACCTAGTCGTTGGCAAGAGTAGCTCCAATTAATTATTCCTTACGTGGATAATTTTTGCTAGAAATTGTTGAGGGGCTATGCACATAATCTCTCTACCCCCATAACCCCCTTGTACCCCCTCGAACAATGTGCAAGGGAAATTTACTGGATGGGTGTACAGTGCT
>JACCDR010454214.1_pt1 | contig 20346 bp, 29 predicted proteins | sample 7446431 | NCBI WGS metagenome assembly JACCDR01 (sample SAMN15323443, study PRJNA562643) | freshwater metagenome | isolation source: river surface water | place: USA:Blue River Watershed | collected 2017-08-17 | reverse complement strand
CAAATGCTCTCTCTCGACGTCCAGCAACGGAAGTTCAGGGAGAACATGCAGGCTCTATTCAGGGGCCTCAATCTCGAGAAGCTACTCGAGGCAGTCAAACTCGTTGGTGATTTCTTCTCCCAGGCCGGCGCCGGTGGGCAGGCACTCAAGGCGATCGTTGACGGTCTTTTCCAGCCCGTAATCGACTTTTTCGCGAAACACGGCCTCGTCGCAAAGCGGTTTTTCCAAGGCCTGATCCTCGCTGCCCTCGACTTCGCTATCGCAGTCCAGACCATTCGCCTCGAGCTAATCAAGGCATTCGGCCCCGACATGTTTGGCTCACTCAAGGACGGTGCAGAGATTGTCCGGGCAGGTGAGCTCGCGTTTTGGGGCCTCGCTTTTGCGGTCGCCACTACAGCGATCGCGCTCGGTGCTCTCATCGCTGCTTTCGGCCTCATCCTTGCCGCGGTCGGGATTGCACTCGGTGCAGTGTTCGCACTCGGATATGGCTTCGCGTGGTTGCTGGACATGATCTATCAGATGATCGGCGGCTTCTACGAACTTGGCGTCTACATCGTCAAGGGCATCGCGGACGGCATCCTGGCCGGCATCAAATACGTACAAGACGCAATCACGAAGGTCGGAAACGTCATCGATAAGGTGTTTTCGATCAAGATGAATATCCGATCTCCGTCTAAGCTCATGGCTGAAAAAGGCCGATTCGTGAGCAAGGGTGCTGAGGTTGGTATTCGAGAGGGCATCCCGGGCGTTGAGTCTGCGACTGGCGATCTTGCGGGGGCAGCAGGCGCGGAGAGCTTCACGCCAACCAAGCAAGGCGCAATTGGTGGGGGCGGCGGAAGCACGGTCGTCAACGTGAGTTTCGGCAATCTCCAGATGCCAGACTCCGCGAACGCGAACCCGAAAGAGTTCGCAGCGATGCTTAAGGAAGAGCTCGTCTCGCTCCTCCGCTCCGCGTCTATCACCATGACTGCGGAGAATGCGTAATGGCGTACAATCCGCTCTTAGACCCGACTGATACAGTCATCCTTGACGGGAAGATTTGCCCTGGTGTGGCATCGGTACGCGGGCACGGCTCTCCGCGTGAATGGGAAGAGATCAAGTCTTACGGCGCGGCGGGGTCTGCGATTCGATTCATGGGTCGGCGGCTGAGTAAATTTGATGTCGTCTGCGAGCTAGTGACGGATGAGGACTGGGAAGCGTGGCACGTTTTCAGGCCAACAGTGCTACGGCTGCCAGTCGGGCAGCGAGAGAACTGGAAATCAATCGTCCACCCTTGGACCGCGACACACGGAATTTTTCGGGCTGTCATTCTCGACGTGAAAGGGCCTGAGCCCTCCGGCGATCGCGGAAAGTACGTCATCACAATCAACATGCAAGAATTCCGCGGCCTCAAACTCGCGCTCGCGAAAGTCGAGGACGGTCCACCGCCGGAGATCACAGACCCGTACGATCTCAAGATTATTCAGAAGACCCAAGATCTCAATAACGTGAGTGAGCAAATCAAGCTTGTCTCAACGAGGCCTCGGTGAGCGATCTACACGTCACCCTCAATGGCCTGCCCGTCGAAAGGGCAGTGATTCATGAGCCTCAAAAAGGCCCGTGGTTCGCCGATATCGATCTCGTGAAAGACCTCGCTCCGAGTGGGCGGGCGACTCTCAAGGTCGGCACGGTCACGTTTATCGGCACGATCGACCCAACTGCAAGCGGCAACTTCGGCGAGCGCGGGAAGGTCCGTCTCGTGGCCGGTGGCAATGGCTGGAATAAGCTCGTATCACGCCGCGACTACAACTCCGACGCGGGAGTGCGAGCCTCCGTGGTCGCCTCTGAGGTTGCGTCCGACTGCGGTGAGACGATAGGCACCTTCCAGCCCCAACGCGCGAAGATCGGCAATCACTACGCAAGGGCAGCGGGGCCGGCAGGACGGGTCCTAGAGGACGTTATCGGCTCAGTGCCGTGGTATGTTGACCGAACCGGGACAACGCACGTAGGGGCCCGTAGCGCGTCGCCTGTGGCCTCGGGGGCAGTAACCGGGATTCAGAGCTACGACGCACGGCATAAGCAACTGCAACTCAAGGTTGATGACCTTGCTCTTGTGCTCGTCGGACAGACCGTCTCTACTCCCCTGGCGCCTGAGACTCTCACGATCTCAGCCCTCGAGACCCGCATCACTCCCGAGGCGATTCAGCTCACCGCCTGGTGTGGTGGAGAGCAACGCAGCGAAGTGGCGGACCTGCTCTCGGCGATTGCCCGTCGCGCGACGCAGACCCACCTTTGGGGGGTCTACGAGTATCGCGTGGTAGATATGGTCGGAGATCGCGCCCGGCTACAGGCCACAGACGCGAGTGTCGGACTCCCGGACCTGTCATTCATTGAGCAGTGGCCGGGCATTGCAGGTGCACACGTGACGCTGAGCCCCTCGAGCATCGTGTTGGTGTCGTTCGTGAACGGCTCGCCGACTCGGCCGGTAATCACTCACTGGCGAGACGGACGGGCAGAGTCTCCTACACAGATTGAAATCGGCAAAATCAACCCGGCGGCAGTCGCTCGGCAGACTGACCCGGTAGAGTCGATCATGCCGCCCGCAATCTTCTCGGGAACGATCGGCGGAGTCCCGGCCTCGGGCGTTCTCACTTTCCCTCTAGTTAAGCTACTCGGCACTATCACAGGCGGCTCTAGCCTCGTGAAAATCGGTCAATGATCACTAACCTAGGGACCCTCACACTCGGGTCATGTGCGCCCGGAGCGCTCGCGATTCAAACCGCAGGGCTCACAGGCATCAACCTCGCACTGCCAGACCTCCTCGCGCGACTTGCTGCCCTGCAAGCATTTGTTCCGCAGCCAATCTCATTCGCTGTGATGCTCACTCTAGCCGAGCAAACACTCCAGGGCGTACAGCTTGCAATCTCGGCTGGACTGCCCGTTCCCGATATCTCCGCGCAAATGGCAATCGTTGCCGCAATCATCGCCGCACTCGAGCAAGCGCTAGCGCAGATTCAGCAACAAGTGTCGTTTATAGAGTCCTTCAGTGCCTATTTCGCCACGGGCGGGATTCAGGCCCTTCGTTATTCGGGCGCCGCGAATTCATGCGGAACTGAGCTCAACGGCGCAGTAATCGACGGCGCCCCCTGTGAAGCCTTGATCCTAATCGCCCGAACCCCCGAAGCGCAAGCCGCCCTTGATGCATTAATGGTGACAGCATGAATCAAACGCTATCCGATGCGATCGCGGAGCTAACCGCCGAGCTGACACCGGTCGTCGTACAGCGCACAGCAGGCGGATACGGTGTAGATATGATCTGCATCGACGATATCACGAATCGTTGCGACGATACCGCTACTGATTCCGTCGATTCACTCAAACAGGACGCCTACCACAGGCTAATCACGCCCCGCGGAGCCTTACCTACGGACGAGGAAGTGGCTGATGCGGATGAACGTGAATACGGATTCGATATTCTATCGTTGTTGCACAAGGGCAAGACTACCGCAGAGCTCCGCGCGGCGGAAGCTCAGATAGCCGACCAGCTCCTAAAAGATGACAGGATTGCAGAGGCCGAGGTGACTTTGACGTGGACAAACGGCCTAAAGCAGCTGGATATCAGTTGCAGAGTCACACCTAGAGTCGAGATTAGCACACAGCCGTTCGAACTCATTATCGTCCTAGACTCCGCTGGAGTCGCTACACTGGTTCCGCAATGACGCCTATCGATAATCTCCTTACCCCCTTAACGACAGCGGAGGCTAAAAAGTCGATATACGACACCCTCGCGATACTAGGTGTCAGTACAACCAACTGGAAAGCGGGTGCTGTTGTCCGCACCATTATTACAGCTTGCGCCGTGCTTATTGCAGCATGCTCGCGGATGATTGCTGTTATCGGCAGATCAGGATTTCTCTCGACGGCTCAAGGTGAATGGCACCAACATTTAGCACTAGAGGTTTATGGGGTCGAGAATCGCGAAGCCACATTCGCGGCAACAACTTGGGTGGCCAACAATTCCGGCGGTGGCAGCTACTCACTTAGCCCGGGTGACCTCGTAGTACAGAACTCGGTTACCAAGAAACAGTACTACAATACCTCAGGCGTTCTGATTGACCCCCTAGAAACCAATGTGTCTATTTCAATCGCCGCATTTGAGGCGGGCTCCGAAAGCAACGCTGGCGCCGGAGACATTGACGAGCTAATCACCAATCTTCCTGGCGTCTCAGGCTCGAACCCTCAAGCGGCGGTTGCCCTCGACGAAATGAAGGACGAAGAGCGAACGCAGCTTTGCAAAGCCAAAACCATAGCAGTGTCCCCTAACGGGGCACGTGAGGCGTACGAATACGTAGCCATGACTGCTACCCGCACAGATGGGTCTAATGTTGGGATCAATCGAGTAAACCCAATGCCAGACCTCATGGGTGGCGTACTAGTCTATATTGCATCTTCTAGCGGAGCTGTCCCTGACGCAGACGTTGAAATCGTAGATGAAGCCATTCAACGCTACGCTACGCCACTCGCAGTCACGTCGATTGTAGAGTCTGCGACCCCCCTTTTGGTACCAATCACTTACGAGGTTTGGTTACGCAACACAGGTGGGCTTACCGAGGCTAACGTACAATTTGCAATCGAAACCTCGCTCCGGAAATTCTTTGCCACTGAGCCTATCGGCGGACACCGTATCGGGGTCGCGTCGAATCTCTACCGTTCAGCGATCATCGCGGCGATTGGCGCAGCTGAAGATGAGGGCGGGACCCCTATTCCGATCTTCCGCGTCGAAGTAACTAATCCCGGTTCTGACGTCCCTGTGATGGCGCACGAAGTCACCACCCTCGGCACCCTAGTCGGAGCGGTGCATTTGCTATGATCGAGCTCAGGGTTCTACTCAGAACACTCATCCCCCGGTGGCTTCAAAATGGGGTAGTGTTTAAGCTACTATACGCCATCGTTGCACAGTTCGATATGCTTGTAGAAATGGCGACCGCCGCATTGCGGAAGCGTTATCCGGAGGCGAATTCCGAAGACGTAGGAAAGCTACTCGGTTCTGACCGTCAGATCATTCGCGGCAAAGACGAACCTTGGAGTACCTACTCAATACGTCTCCGTAGTTGGCTAGACGCACACCGCAATCACGGTGGGCCGTATGGTCTACTTGAGCAACTTCGGGCTTATTGGGCAGTTACGCCTTTCGTAATTGAGCTCTACTACGCCGGTACGGTTCCTCGCCGCTATTTCAAACTCTGGGAAACGGGACTAATCACTCGAGGCCTCGCCTTGTGGGAGCCTGAAAACGCAGCAACGCACTTTTCCCGTTGGGCGTTGCGATATCACTGGCCCGAAGAGCTTCCGGCGCCCCTTGATTGGGGGCAGTCGGGTCTCAAGTGGGGTGACGGGCACGTATGGGGATCGGGCCTAAGCGCAGAGACGGTTGCACACCTTCGTAGGGTACCGAGCCAATGGGGAAACGCACACTCGAGAGGGATCATTATTCTCCAAGATCCGTCGAGCGACACCGCCGAAATCAGCCTACCCAACGCCTAAACTAGACAAAGAGCGATGGCGCATAATATCGTAGTTTCACCGGTCGCTCCCGCGACGATTACGGTTCCAGACGATGGCGACGATCTTACCGCTGCGTCGGTCGAGACTCCGTGTCAACAGCTCGGCAACTGGATCCAATGGCATTATCTCCGAGCGACCGGCGCGGTTCCGTTCGCCGGGGATCTCAAAATCACCGGTACCCTCGACGTCTCGAACCAAATCACGATCGGCGGATTCGGCGGATCGGCGATCGAAGCTCTTGGGGACATCAACACGCAAGGCGCGGTATACGCGCAGAATGGCGCCTTGTTCGACGCATCGATCGAACTCACCGCCGGAAGCGTGATTGCTCCGACGGCAACAATCGCAGGGACTGTTACGGCTGGCGGCTTCTCGACCGCCGGCTTTCTCGCGGCGACGGGGGGCGTTTCGACCTCGGGATTTCTCTCCGGCGTTGGCGTCTCAGCGGGTACGAGTGGAGTCGCGACGACGGGCACCATGTACGCCGGCAAGGGGCTCAAAATCCGCATCTTCTCGGGCCCCGACTCCGATACTACGATCATCGGCGCGGACTATGATCTCGTGGTCGCAGTGCTCACCTCGACTCGGACGTATACACTCTCGGCGACCGGCGCAGAGGGTGGCATGACGATCCAGTTCCACAACGACACTCCGGCCTCGTTCAATCTCAATATTGAAGCTGGCTCCGAGGATTGCTCGATCCTGCCCGGTAAGGTCGCGGAGTACTACTTCCACTCAGGTGCATGGCGCCTGTTGAATATCGCGTGATATCATGGGCATGTTTGATAACCAGTTCTTTCACAAGATCTACGAAAACGGTGTTGAGAAAGTCAACAGCCCGCAAGCGCTAGATTTCGTTGGCGTTGGCGTAGACGTATCTACAAATATTTCTACCGGTCGCACCGAAGTTGCTATCACCGGCGCGTCTTCCGCGCCGAGGATTCCGAGGATTACGGCCGACGCTAGCACGGTTGCACTTTACCATTTCGACGGAGACCTGAACGACTCCGGAGCCAACGCGATCAATCTCTCCGGTTTGACGGGCACAACTCAATATACAGACCTAGTGCCGGGGCATCGTTGCCTACTACAGCGCGCCGAGACTCCCGATAGGCACCAAACCGCCAGTGGTACAGCACTAGCCCTCACCGGTAATATGACCGTTGAGTTTCTGATCAACATCAACGCCAGTGCTGTGCTCGCGTCGAATAATATCGTCTATTACTGGAACGATACGGCCGGCGGCAGCACGAACAATTCCTTATGGGGAATCGAGCTCAGTAATACAACACAAGACATTCGATGGTTTTCACACTCAGGTTCTTTCGTGCTGAGCGAGTATGTCCTAAATGGATTCTCGATCCCCAACAACATCACATCGTATTTCGCCGCCACGCGCACGGCAAACGTTATTCAGTTCTACCTGAACGGCCTACCAATCGGCGCAGCGAGTTCAGCGCTCACGACTCCCGACGGGGGTAGCGGTAGCCGCATGCGTCTCGGGGGGGCAACCCACAATGCAATGCATATCTCCGAGCTGTGTATCTCGAACGTCGCTCGGTCGGCAGCATTCATCAAAGCTCGATACAATACACTTCTAGGTGGCCTCCTCGGCTCGATTGCGTAACTCAGATGGTATACCTCCCGAAACAACGTCGGTCTAATCAGCAACAACAGTTTGGTCTGTATGTTGGAGTGAAGGTCGAAGCGCCGTCCTCTTCGGTACCTACGCCGCTAACCGCAACAATGACAGCGCCCGCCAACGGCGCGACGCCGACCGAGGACACGCCGGTCACACTCTCGTGCTCGATCTCGCGGTCGGGCGCAGCGTGCGTCTTCTACGTCAACGGTGTCTCCGTCGGCGCCGGCACGGTCGTGGGGACGAGCGCGTCACGGTCGCACACGTTCACGGACCCGGGCTCGTACACGATCTTCGCGCGCGTGACGGAGGGCAGCGACACCGCGGACTCGCCGAGCATCACGATCAATGTGCAAGCCGAGTCTGTCACTCCGACAGTCGCATTCACCACGATCGCGAACGGCGACCTGGTGCACTGCAACATCGCGAACGTGATCGGTGGGACGTGCACGCCAGGGCTGTTCTCCAGCGTCGAAGTGTTCTGGAAAAAACCGGCGGGCTCGCCCGTCTCGCTGGGCGTGGACAACTCCGTCTCGGATGGCTCGTTCAACGTCACGAAGACTTTCGTGGATACGTTCGGCGCGAGCGATGCGACCCGCGGCGTAGAGTTCACGGCGGTCGGCACGCTCATCGCGGGCGGGACCGTGAGTGCCACGCTGGTAACGGCGGACGTCTATTCACCGGTTCTGGCGGCGGTCGCAGACGGAGCTTACACCGGGCTAAAGGCCTACTTCGATCACATTCACCCGGGCGCGGACCTCACGCTCGACGGATCGAATCTGATGACATCGGTGAGAAACAAGATCTCTGGGATCGGCACGTCAAACTTCGGCGGCGGCAACCCGCAGTGGAGCGCGACCGCTTTCGGAACAGGCCGGCCAGGCGTAGTTGCCAGCGGCCAGCGGTGGGGCGAGGCGACCGCGGATACCGGCGCATTCAATGCTTTTGACGGAGCAACACCGCGCGCTCGCATGTTCATCCACCACAAACTCGCGTTGCAGGACCCAGCGTCGGGTCAAATCATGGTCGGATTCGGGACAAATTCGACCTCCGCTAACCGGACGATTTTCCAGGTTCTCGCTACGGGTGCCGGTCTCTACGCGATTAGCCGCGTCAATCAAGGCAACACCGCCTCGGGCGTGTGGGATCCTATGGCTACTCGCGACACCGATCAGCACTTGTATGAGGCGCGGTTCCCTGGCGACGCAAGCGGTACCGTGTACCAGCGACTCGACGGAGAACCTGAGTTTTCAGAAACGATTTCTGCGGACTGGACTATGGATTCCGGTCGATACGCGATCGGCGGGAGTCAAGCGTCCGCGGGCTCGTTTTTCCTCGGTAGCCTAGGCATTATCGCGTGGGGGGATGTGAGTGACGCCCAGGCCTCAGAGATCCGGGAGTACATTTCGGCTGTTACAGGCGTGCCTACGGCAGACCTCGCCGCGCTGGCTAGCTTCTCGCAGATCACCGCCAACGCGCTTGCGTACGAGCCTGTTAATGGTTCAGCAGCGCGCCAGTGGCCGGCAACCTCCGACGCGACACACCAGTACGTTGCCTACATCGATAACAACGACGTCGCTTGCGTGGCGAAGCGCGCGCACGGATCAAATACCTGGCAGCACGTTGCTACGCCGTTCAATGAGTTGGCAACCATTGGCAACGGGGACGGCCTCGGCGCGTCGGATAATCACAACCACGTCTCAATTCAGATCGATGGAAGCGGATACGTCGAGCTGATCGGCGGCATGCACAACCACCAAATGCGTCGTACGGTCACGACAACGCCACGAGACATCACGACGTTTCCGCGGCCGCTCGGAGACCTGCCGGCATCGCCAGACACCCCTTGGGCACCGCTGATCGCCGGCCACAATTCCCACGAAAGCAGCGTGTCGTATCCTCAACTAGGCCGCTTTCACAGCGGCCCCGGCGCTGGCGACCTACTCATGATGTATCGCCAAGGCTCCAGCGGCGCCGGCAACACTTATGTAATTCGAAAGAACCACGCGACTCAGACGTGGGTCGCGATCGCCAACCCCCTAATCGACGTGGCGTCGTCGGGGAGGAATGCATATCCGACGACGTTCGTGATCGACTCGCAAGGTCGTATGCACGTTGCGTGGTGTTGGCGTGATGGGGCGTTCCCTCTCGCCGGAGAGTACGACATTTGCTATGCGATGTCCGCACCCAACCCCGGCGCAGGGGCCTCGTGGCACCGTACGCCTGCTGGCGCGTCTGCCTACACGTTGCCGATCACCGAGCCGACCGCCGAGCGTGTCGCGACCATTCCGCTCGACTCGGGTCTGTTGACGTGCGGAGGGTTGTGCGTAGACGGCAGTGATCGGCCCGCGCTCGTGCTATCGCAGTGCTTCAATCCGACGGTCACCAATCCAGCGAGCGCGCCCCACGAGACCGAATACTTCGTGGTTTATTGGACTGGCTCGGCGTGGACGAGCAAGCGTCGGATCCCCGGCCTCCCAGACACGAACTTCCACAACAACAACACGACAACTGGCGGGCGGCTCCTCACACCAGCGGATATCGTTTACGAGGCCGCGACAGACCGATTCCACGTTATCGCAAGCCCGTGGGCGGGCGGCCTGAAAGGACTTTGGCGCACGTGGATCAGTCGCGCAGACCTCGCGGCTGGCACCGGCTCATGGTCACCTTGGATTCAGATCTGCCAACAAGACGTCGGGCACATTTCTCCACGGCACGATGAAGATCGTTGGCGTGCGACTGGTGAGCTTTGGATTTACGTGCAGAGTGTCTCGTGGACGTACCGTCCCGGCCAAGTCGCTGGCCTGATTCGCGTGGACTTGGCAGCATGATCCACCCTTCCGTTATCCACGCATGGCACGCATTCTCCTAACCTATCGGTATGCGGCTAATCGCATTCCTCATCCTCGCGTTGACATCGTGCGTACCGCCTGAGTATTCGCTCAAGCAACCAACACTCGAGTTTCCTCCGCTGTCCACGGAGAGGGTTAATCCAGACTTCTCACTCCGGCATTCCTGTCACGCAATCGCGATTGGCCCATACGACTACGTGACCGCAGCTCACTGCCTCCCCCACGCACACGATTACACAGTTACACACTCCGACGCTAAGCGGGATATCGCATTTCTCACCCTGCCCGTGCCCGTCGCGCATTGGGTCGACGTCGCTGAGGATGTGCCTGCGGTCGGCTATACACGCCGCGGGGCAGTCGTTATTACGGGCCCAGACACGTTTTTGGGCGAGGTCTGGCACGGCGACAGCGGCTCGGGAATCTACACGTCAGACGGGCAATTAATCGGCATCGTCACGAAGTGCACCGCACGCAACAATGTATGTGTACAGGGCATGACTGCATACTATGCGCGCGTGTATCCGACTGAGGTACAGCGGTGACGGCTCTTATCCGACAAAGTGTGATTGAGGCGTGGCATGCGTTCTCGGAACCACTCGAGGGCAGGGTCTACCACTTCTACCTAGATGTGAAGGGCCTCGTCACTATCGGTGTAGGCAATCTCGTCGACCCGGTTACATCTGCGCTGAGCCTCCCACTCAAGAAGCCAGATGGCACCCTTGCAACGAAAGATGAGATTCGCGCCGATTGGGCCGCTGTGAAGACGCAGCCATCTCTCTCTAAACGACACTACCGCTATGCGGGTATGGTCGCCCGACTCCGGCTCACAGATGCCGACATTGACGACCTAGTAACCAGGAAGCTCTACAGCAACGCACGTGAGTTGACTAAGCGCTTCCCTGAGTTCCCCTTGTGGTGCGCAGACGCACAACTAGCCACACTGTCTATGGCTTGGGCACTCGGCCCTGCATTCTCCTCCAGGTGGCCTAACTGGACACACAGTGCGCGGGAACAGAAGTGGGATATGTGCGCTATCTCGTGCACAATCAACACATACGGCAACCCTGGCGTACACCCTCGGAATCTACTCAACTCCGCCCACTTTCGGGAAGCGAGTGCGCCTATAGCCCACTACTACCCCGATCTCCTACACGGCCCGTGCACGCTCGACACTCTGCGCGACGGGTGGCAATCGACCCTAGACCCCGCACCCTAAACTACCATGGCTATGCTCACCGCACTTAAGACCCGTCTCGCCTCCCTCACACCTACACAGCGCAAGGCGCTCCTACTCTTCCTCGCAGGGTGCGTTGGTGCCATCGGCGCACTCACAGGCATCCCCCTCGATGCGGTGATGTCGGTGTTGACCCCACTCCTCGGGCCGTGACGTACCGTGGCAGAGATTACCTCACTCTTGGTCGCACTCATTACCGGTGTAGTAGGATGGTATATCAAGAGGGACACAGGTAAGACATCCGCCACCAATGAGCGACTTGAGGGGAAGCTAGATGCCATTATCGCATCTCAGGCGCTAGAGGCCCGCAGTCGCGCACGTTTGGAGATACGCATCGAGCGTATAGAGAGATTCCTCAGACTCGCACCCTTTACCCCACCTGAGGGTACAGGGTCGGTCGGTGGCGCAGACTCGAGTACACGTGTCGCCATCCGGGACACTCTCCCCGGCCCTTACTGAACGTCAAAACCCGTGCCATCAACGGCTAAACGGTGTGCATGTGTGGGAGAGGGACGCTAGACGGATGTCTACGTGTAGGCATTGAGCCGACAGCCTCTAGCCGCCGCTAGGCTGCCCTTAGGCGCGTTTTGATCGCCTAGGCACCCTCGAGTCGTCCGAGCTTCGAAGACGATTTGTAGGTACGTGTCGTATGAGCCAAAAACACGTGTAGGGAACGATTCTAAGCGGCAACTCTAGGGGTTTCTCGTTTTCGTGCCAACGCGATTTCGAACACGCGGCCGGTCAGCGTGGCATGGGAGTTGCGGGGTTACAAATGCTGATGCTTAACCGCAATGTACGCTTGCAGCGCTTGGAAACCTGCAATCACAGCCCATATCACAGCCATACCTATCTCATCGTACAGGTACCAATTAAGTGCGAGGAGAGCACTAGCTAGGGAACCAAGAGCATACAGTATCATCTCTTAACCTCATTTGTAGGCGCAGCAGCTGTCTCTGTGTAGTGTTGACTACACCAGCCCCCGCAAACGCTAGAGTGGCTACATCGGCTTACCTTTACGGTCGGCTTCACACCTGCGTTCTCAAGTGCGTACCTCACCACCAAAGAAACCACAGTTGCCGCCGTTGCACCTACAGACGTGCCATCGTCCTCTAGCTCCTCACAGAGTGAGTAAAGCTCTGACACCTGAGCCTCTGTAAGATAGTGCTCTACCTCGGATAGGAATCTCTCGCTGTGTAAGCTCATGACTTACCGGCCCCCGCATTGTATGCATTCCACAGCGCCAAGCCTACATCAAGCACCGCCCAGCCGAACATACCCATATAGGCGAACAATATGGCATAGCCTGAGAGAACAACCGCCAATGTGAGATAAACGAACCTCACGCGCTCACCCTCTTCCCTCTCACCATACATGTCTCACCTCCAACGATAGGCACCGCCTGAGCCCACACTCGGCCCTTCTCGTCGATGTCTACCACACCGAAGCCGTGTTGGTACTCTCGCCTCGCACGGTCGCGGTGTATGTAGTCCACACGCTCAGGGTCTCCGAGCCAACCGCAGTTCAGCGCCGTGTGATTGCCAACGTAAGTAACGTCCAGCTTATGTGTGTGTCCAAAGCATATATGCCGCGCGAGGTCCTGTAATCCCTGTCGGCCGGCTTGAATACCATGGCGGCCGAAGTCGTGCGAAAAGTGCATCTTACCTACACGGGTAGACTGCTTGTAGCCTGTGTATTCCCATGTGTCAGGAATGAGGTCTTTTGCGTACGGCACCAGACCTTCGAGCTCAGGTCGGGTCGACACGTACCTTTCGAACCTAAATTCGTGATTACCCTGTGTGAAGCGCTTCCACCCTGGCAGCCGAGCGATGGCTTTGATTACAGGCTCCGATGCTCTTAGCTCCTCTACGATAGTGGCGTGACGCCTCTCACCTTCCCATATCTTGGGGTACTCAGAGACGAGCCAGCAATCCCATGTATCCCCGAGGATCACATGCCCATCCGGCTGTAGTACCTTAGCCGCCGCGAGCGCTGTAGCTACCGCTCCCTCATGATGGTACGGTGCGTGTATATCCGGCCAAACCATGAGCGTACAGACGGGGTTGCGTCGGGGCATCGATAGAGATAGTAGCAGGAAATACAGCACTTGCAAGGGCCATGCCGCTCGAATGGCTGTAATACGCGGTTGCGTTCGCTGGAAATACCTGTCATGCTCCTCCTATGTCCAAGAGCGGAGAATACAGCGTGCCCGACACCAGCGACCGACCCACCATCCCCACCCCGTACGTTGAACGCGAAGCCCTCATCGCTTATGAGCGTGAGCTGGCCGTGCTCGGCCGTACCCCTGACATGGGAATCTCGATGGCGTTCGCGATCTTCGGTGATTCCGATGTTTGATTACGAGGATGAGAACTTTGGCGACCTCACCGGAGCCGTAGCAGCAATCACGGCCGGGGAAGAGATGTCAGAGCCGGCTCTCATCGAGGCTGGGACCCTCCAACTCGCGATCGAGCTTGCCCGTTGTCTCCCCCAAGAGATTGGCTCCACCACCGCCCTAACCGTACTCGAGGCTGCTCTCACTGTCCTCCGAAGCGCCGTCGGATATGGCACCAGCAACGGTGTAGATGAACCGGCAGAGCTGCTCGCCATTCGCGCTTCGACCCTGGCGAATGTGCATGAGTTCTGTGTACAGGCTCGGACACAGTGCGAGCTTGAGACGCTGGCTACGGGATACTTGGCGCCGGGCGGGGATGCGTGACGCACTACGCTGTTATCGAACGAGACACACAGCGTATTATGCTAGTGTTCGGCTCTACTGGCGCACCAGCCAGAGCATTAGCGGATGCAGCAACACTGATAGGAAGCATAGATGTGGGGGCACTGAAATTCAACAGTAACTACTACAGCCTTAACCCCAAATACATAGTCCGACGGCTCTCCGATGCTCCTCGCTGAAGTCCTCCCCCTCTCCTCCGGTCCTCGCTGGCTTCGCGCCTTCCGCTCACTATTCTCTGAGCCAATCGTCGCGCAACTAAAAGCCATTCCTGGCGCACATTGGGAACCGATAGCGAAGGAGTGGCGCCTGCCCGTTGACGCAGTGCCGATCATCGTCGATGTGCTCGAGAGAGCGAAAGTGGCGAAGGTGGTGCGCCGGGACGAGAACCCCACACCACCTACCTCGAGTCCTCTCGCCCTACCTCCTACCCTCTACCCCTTCCAACGTGAGGGAGTGGAGTGGCTTGTGCGCACCGCACTCCAAGACGGAGGTGCGCTTCTCGCGGACGAAATGGGTCTAGGTAAGTCCGCGCAGGCGATTGTCACCGCGGACAACCTCCTACCCGACGGACGTGTGCACGTGGTGTGCCCCTCTGTGGTCAAGACCTCGTGGGAGTCGCAGATCAAGAGGTGGAGTACTCTCAGCACCTACTCAAGCGCTCCACCGATCACAGAGGATACCGGCCCCCGCAAGGGTAAGGCGGAGAGGCTACGCACTGCGGCTGCCCTACAGCGGAGGTGGAGTGTGTTTTCGTCAGATGAATTCTGGCGCAGACCACCAGGCCCCGCAGGTGTCATCATTCTCGACGAAGCCCACTATTTCGCAGATCCACGCTCGAAGCGCTCCAAGGGCCTACACGAGTGGTGCCGTGAACACCCCAACGCCTACCGTCTCGCACTCACCGGAACCCCTATCTACGCACGACCTGTTGATCTGTGGCATCCTCTTGACCTTATCTGCCCCGGACGATTCGGGCGTGGGTGGCGGGCATATGAGGCGAGGTACTGTGACGGGCACTATGAAGAGATCCGAGTAGGGCAAGGTACGAAGTCGGTGTGGGTCGCGGCCGGGGCCACTCGGCTCGAGGAGCTGGCGGAGCGCCTCACGCATGTGATGCTCCGTCGCACCAAAGCCGAGGTCGGCCACATGCTCCCGAAGCTCACCCGCGACATTGTCGAGATCCCCCTCGGCGCCTCCGCAAGAGCTCCCGGCACTTACACCGAGACCCGAGCCCTCACCGACGCACTCTCACACTCCGAGCGATTCAAGATCGACCCTGCGATCGACCTTGCCCGAGATATCCTCGCATCCGGTGGCCATCCCCTCATCCTCACTCTCCGGCGTGAGACCGCAGACACGATTGCGCAGGCCCTCCTCGCCCCGTGCGTGACCGGAGACACTCCCCACGACCAGAGGGAGGCCATCCTCCGCGAAGCACCGGCGGCTGGCGTCGCGACGCTGTATTCCGTGACCACGGGGATCACCCTCACGAATTTCGATTCTGTAATCATGGTGGGACTTGACTGGATCCCGTCGACCATGCTACAGGGCGAGGCGAGAATACACCGCCTTGGCCAAGGCCGGCCCGTCACAATCCACTACCTCGTGGGGCTAGGGACCGTAGACGAGGTGATTCGAGAGAGGGTGATCGATCGGCTTGACCATTTCTCCAGCCTCACAGGTGGAGACTCGACAGGCGGATTCGGCGCCTCACTCCGAGGTGGCAATGACGACGATTTGCTCGCGGCCCTCGCGCGGGAGATTCTAGGAGACACACAATGAACACTCAAGAAATCTTTACCAAAGTCGCAACACATCTACTCACGCAAAACGCCAAGTCCCTAGCCAACAGCATTTGCGCCTATCGCGGCGATAACGGCCTGAAATGCGCGGTCGGCGTCTTGATCGCAGACGAGCATTACAGCCCAATGTTAGAGGGTATGAGTACACGATATAACGAGGTCATATGCGCGGTCCGATCATCTATTGGTCGGGCCCTCACCGCAGATGAGTGGTGGCTCATAAGCCGATTCCAGGAAATCCACGATTCCTCGAGCCCTGAACACTGGCACGATGAGATATATTCGGTAGCGAGTAATTTAGGCCTCGAAATGCCGGTCATCACATGATCAGTCACATTCCCTGGTCCGAATTCGAACGCCTGCGCGACGAGCCGAGGTCGACCCCTGTAGACATGATACCGTGGAGCCGGGGCCACACGGAACAATGGCTCATCCACATAGACGGGCAGCCCTACCTCACAGCGTGGATTCGGTTCGATATCTCCGACGGGCACCAAGAAATTAACCCCCTCCCTGTATTTCCTGCTAAACTGGTGCCGTCGGCGAAATGGGTGATAGCATGAACGACGCACACTCCCCCACTACAGTCCGCCGCCTCCAGTGGCCCGTGTGCTCGCGGTGCGGCTATGTGTACCTCCGCACGACCTCCCCCGGCACGTGCCGAGGGTATTTTCGTGAACATGTCACAATAGGTGCGAAACGATGACTGCTGTAGCCGCTCTCTACATCGACCCGAAAGGGCCGTATCCGCGCATAATCTGCGGCTCGTGCAAAGGCAACGGTCGTACCGTCGGATGCTACGGCTGCGATGGGAGCGGGCGCGCCGTGGATTGCTGGGACGCCTCCCGCGACGCGCGCCTCTACGACGGTCCGCACCCGGTTGTCGCGCATCCGCCGTGCAAGCATTGGGTCCGGCTGGCGCACCTGGCCAAGGTCGGGTGTAATGCTTGCGCGTGGACCGGACCTCTCGCGTGGCACAACGGCCACTGCGACAACGGATACGGCGACGAGCAATGCGACGGGGCCGTGGTCTCCGACCGCGATTGCGCCCCGCGAGCCGTCGAGCAAGTCCGAAGATGGGGTGGAGTGTTGGAGCACCCCGCAGGCTCGCGGCTGTGGAAGGGGTGCGAGCTGCCGATTCCTGACCTCGAGCCGGCGCCGGGCTCACGAATGGCACTCTGCGGCGTGCGGCGCATTTCGACCGTTCGCAACGAGCGCGGCGACTTCACCGACGATCATGGCGGCTACACCATCGAAGTCGATCAAGTCGAATGGGGTCACGTCGCTCGCAAACGCACGTGGCTCTATCTCGTCGGTGTACCGCGAGAAGCGCTCGAGGCGCCGCCGTTTCCGGGGCGAGTCCCTACCTCACAGCGCGGTAACGACCGCACCCCGCCGCTCTTCGCCGAGTATCTTATTCGCCTAGCAAGGAGTTCCCAGAAATGACCAGAATCGAAATCGTTACACGACTAGTAGCTGCGTGGATTAGCGACCGCAGTATACACGCACTCTCTAACGACGAGTTTGACAGTACTTCCCCCGGCGCGCGGCGAGTCCTCGTTCGCAATGCCGGTCGTATCGCCGACGAGATCCTCGCCCAAAACCCCCAAGCCCCCCGCTGCACGTGAGGGTCGATATCCTTGAGCTCTTCGCCGAGCATTCCCCGGGCTTACCTCGACACTCACCGCATGGGTTTCACGTCGTCAGGGCCCTAAAATACACGCCCGAGCAAAATACCAGGGCACAGGCCCGAAGAGCCGCGCTGAGGGCTCAGGGACTCTGTTACATGTGCCCGCAACACAACCGCAGGGCAGTAGTTCCCAACCGCGCGATGTGCCCTGAATGCATCGAGGGTCACAGAGCGAGATGCCGTGAGTATCACCACAGGAGAAATAAGCCGTGACCACCGAGCGCGTTCGCATTACACTTGAGACTCCAGACGGGCAGCAACACATCATTGTCGAGGATTATCACGATGGCATTGAGTACATGTGGGAAGAAGGCAACTACGCATGTGACTGTAACCGCCGATTGTTCATTGCGCGGCTCACAGACCCCAACTTCTCGGCGGACGACCCGAGCCTTGAGCCCTGCGGCCACACAATCCAGCTAATTTCACTGGAGCGTATAAACGCATGAAACACCGAATCACCACCAAGCACCGGAACCGCATGTTGCAGGCATACCGCAGGGCATTAGTGCACGCGGCGGGGTGTGTCTACGAGCTCTGCTCGAATGTAGAAGGCTCGGCAGAAAACATCGCAGACGCGCTGTACGCTGGATTCCCGCGTCACCGGATCCCTAGATCTCTCCGTCGACGATTCCTCCACTCCCGCGCCTAAACCATCCTCACCTCCTCCCCATGCCCCTTGAATCCCTCGATCTCTCCGATATCGGAAATGCTACCCTTTTCGCCGCGCAACACCAGAAGCACCTGAGATACTACGTCGCACGGGGAGTGTGGCTCGTCTGGAACGGAAAACACTGGGAGGATGACGACAGTAAAGAAGTCGCCCGGCGCGGAGTCCTCACCTGTGACGTGCTGAGACGCATGGCCCTCGACCTCCCCCTCAGCGACGAGATCGACGCGAAAGGGAAGCGAGTCGAAAACCGAGAGTCGAGGGATCGCGCGGCTGCGCTTGCGTGGGCCTTAGCCTCGCGGTCGAAAGAGCGCCGGGCGGCGATGATCGAAGGCGCGACCGCGCACCAGGCTTTTGTGGTGCGGCCTAAAGACCTCGACTCGGACCCGTATCTCCTCAACACACCCAACGGGGTGGTGGACCTGCGAGATCGCACGCGAAAGCCTCACACGGGGGAGACTCGGGCTCTACTTATGACCCGCATGTGTGGAGCTGAGTATCACCCTGAGGCCGAGAGTGAGGCGTGGAAGGGGTTTCTCGCAACGCTTACGGGGGGTGATTCCGACCTCGAGAGTTATCTCCAGAGGACCCTGGGATATGCGATTTTCGGGGCATGGCGAGAGAAGCAATTTTGGTTTGCCTACGGGCCTCCGGACGGTGGAAAAAGCACTCTCCTGTCGATCGTGGGGAAGGTTTTGGGCACCTACGCCATGTCTGCGGATCAAGCCACCTGGATGCAACACACCTCGGTGGGAGGCAACCGCGGCGACCTCGTGAGGCTCGCAGGCGCGAGGTTAGTGACTACCTCCGAGATTACCCCCGGAGTGAAGTTCGACCCGGCGTTGATGAAAAAAGTCACGGGCGGAGACCCCATCACCGCAGCCGCGAAATTTGAGGGTGACGTCGAGTTCCGGCCGTCGTTCGCTTTGTGGCTCGCGGGGAATGATAGGCCTATGATCTCTGCTACCGACGACGGGATGTATCGGCGCCTGAGGTGCGTGCCATTCACTCACCAGGTTCCTGAGGAGAAACAGGACCGGGAACTCGTGGAAAAGATCGTCGAGGGCCACGGCTCAGCGGTGCTACGATGGCTCGTGGATGGGTGGTCTCTGTGGCGAGAGAAGGGCATCGGTACGTGTGACGCGGTTGCGCGCGCGTCAAAGGAATACCGAGAGTCGATGAATCCACTCCTCGATTTCGCCGAAGAGAAACTCAAAATCACCCTCGACAAAGACCACGCTATCGAAGCTGGTCTCCTGTTCGAGGAGTACCAACAGTGGTGCGTGAATACGAGGCAGAAATTCGTGTGCGGGAAAAAGACCTTCAACTCCTCACTCAAGGCCCTAGGTGCGACATACGATGACACCGACCACAAGAAACGCCTGTGGAGGGGCCTCGTGTTCCAGGCTCGGTGAAAAACACCTAACCACGTGTCTCGTATAAGGAATTTCCCATTTCGCCCCGAAAAGACGTCAATAGACGATGTAGGTATTTTCGGCCCTCGAGCCGGGGCGAAATGGGCACCTTGATTCCGCCCCGAATCCGCCCCGAGCCTCCGAATTTCCGCCACCACTCGATTTCTAGGCCTCCCTCGGGAGGCTTTTTGCTTTCAGGCTCCTCGGCCGGGGCGAAATCATGACTCATTTTGAGACATTCCGCCCCCATTTCGCCCCGATTCCGCCCCAAGTCTCAATGCGTCAAGTGAATGATTACGAGTAGTTACCTATCTTCGGGGCGAAAGGGCGAAATGAACCCCTAGATTGATTTGAGCTGGAGAAATTGAGTCTAAGAATCTCCCAAGACCCATTCCGCCCCGAGATTTCGCCCTCAGTGACACTATAATAAATGTCCCTGATGTAGGTCTCGAGGAATCACCTCGGGGCCTGTGATTCGAGGTTGACGGTGGGGAGAACACAGGCTAGGATCCTCGACATGACTAACTCCAAGAGAGAGACGAGAGAAGAAATAATCGAGCGGGTGGCTAGGCTCCGCGCGCACAGGGCCGGGCACCACTGGTTCGAGCTACGGGAGCAATACGAACGCGCGAAGGCAGACCTCGCGCCGGCCTCGAAAGGAGAGAGCGATGACTGAGCGACGTGCACCCGTGCAGGCGAGCGGCGTGATCCGTATTCATCCTGCCGAGCGCCGAGAACGCATCGCAGCCGGCGAGAAGGGTCTAGT